>OLGZ01000673.1_pt1 | contig 25048 bp, 26 predicted proteins | sample 1605981 | NCBI WGS metagenome assembly OLGZ01 (sample SAMN03283291) | human gut metagenome | biome: human-associated habitat; material: feces | host: Homo sapiens | place: Peru | collected 2012 | reverse complement strand
GCAGAAATAGTAGAACTTAATGTAGAAGAAGTAAAAAGCATACTAGAAAATAAAAGTGAAAAATTACGAAAATTTTACAATAAATTATAAATAAAAATTAAATAATCTTGTGATGATGATGTCACAAGATTATTTTTAAAAAATATCATAAAATAATAGAAAAAAGTGGAAAAATTTCAAAAATATTGTATAATATATATGTATCAAAGAAAACAAGGATTTTGAATAAAAGAGAGGAATTATTTTTATGTTTAATTATGAAGTTGAAAGTAACGAATATGATAATTTAGAAGAATGTGTAAATGTTGTTTATGAGCTTGCATCTAAATATGCAATTGATGGTGTAAGAAAAGGAATTGGAGGGCCTTTTGGAGCAGGAATTATTTATAAAAAAGATAATGACAGATATGTAATTTTGGTAATAGAGAGAAATTCTGTAATAAAATCTAAAGATCCAACTGCACATGCAGAAGTAAATGCAATTAGAAGTGCGTGTAAAGCTTTAAATACTAAGTCATTAGAAAATTGTATTTTAGTAACAACAGCTAAGAGCTGTCCAATGTGCTTATCTGCTGCTTGCTGGGCAAATATAAAAACAATTTATTATTCTCAAAGCTACAACAGTGCTGTAAATAGTGGATTTAGAGATGAACAAATTGAAGATTATATAAAAGGTGAAAACGAAATTATAGAAGAAAAAATGCTTAATAATCCTTGTTGTGAAGAACCATTTATGGAGTGGGATAGTAAAAAGGATAAAGAAGAATATTAGTTTTTTGGAAAATAATTATAATTTTGACTTTGTCACAGGGCACAAAAAATAAAAAAAGATTGAAAAGGAATTAAATTTTGGCAAGAAAAATGAGTTTCAAAGGCAAGGGTGCATACTATGTAGTATGTAACTGCGTTTGAAACGATATTTGACGTAGCCCAAATTGTAATTATTTTTCAATAGGAGGATAAAATATATGGATAACATAAACAATCTAATAGCCAATATAAAACAAATAAAAGCAGAGAATTTAATAGATATTGCTATTGCTTTAATAGTTGTGATTTTGTTTTTTATGGTAAGTAATGCTGTAAGTTATTGTATTATAAAAATATTTAAAATAAAGAGTAAAAATAAGAACGAAATAAAAGGTAATGCTTTTTATAAACCAATTAGAAATATAATTAGAGTAACAGGAATTTATGTGGGATTAATGCTTGAAAAGGTGCCAGTTACATATCAAATAGGAATTGTTAAATTATATAAAGTTGCAATTATAATTTTTGCGGCAAATGGTTTTGCAAATATTTTTAATCCAAAGAATTCAATTTATACAAAAATTCAGGAAAAAACAGGAAGAAAAGCTAATAAACAAGTTGAAAGTTATGTAAGTAAAATAATAAAAGCACTTATTTATGTGATTGCAGGATATGCTGTAATGCTAGAGCTAGGCTATAATTTAGGAGGCCTAGTTACAGGTCTTGGAATTTCTAGTGTTGTAATAGCCTTTGCTGCACAAGATTTAGCAAAAAATATATTTGGTGGATTAGCAATTTTAATAGATAAACCATTCAAAATAGGTGACTGGGTAGAGATTGGAGAATTTTCTGGAACGGTTACAGATATAAGTTTTAGAAGTACCAAATTAAAGGCAATAGACAATACTTGCATAACAATGCAAAATTCTACAATCGCAGAAAGTTCAATAAAAAATTGGGGAAACATAGATAAAAGAAGATACAACATAGTATTAAACATTCCATTAGAAACTTCTAAACAAACAATAGAAAAGCTACTTAAAAAAATAAGATTTATGTTAAAGACAAACAAGAATGTTATAGAAGATTCTCTTCAAGTTCATTTTAAAGAAATACAAGAAGAAGGAATAAAAATAGAAATTTATCTAAATACTCCAATAACAGACCTTACTAAATACGAAGATTTTAGAGATGAAATTAATTTGGAACTAATAAAAATATTAGAATCAGAGAATGTTAAACTTGCTTATCCAGGACAAAATATTTATATAAATACTATAAATACAGATGAAAACACAAAAAAAGACATAAAGGACATAGTTAAGACACAAAAATAGTTTATTATGGTATAGAAAAATTAGAGGTATATTATAAACAAATTTTAAATGAAAGAGCTTGTAATTTGCAATTTAAAAAATATACAAGTTTGGACTAATATAAAATTTTATAAATGTGCCTCAAGGAAGGATTACAATAATGGATAAAGAAAGCATCTTAATAGTTGATGATGAAGAAAGAATGAGAAAATTAATAAAGGATTTTTTAAAGCAAAAAAACTTTAATACAATGGAAGCTGGAGATGGAGAAGAAGCCTTAAAAATATTCGAAGAAAATCAAAATAATATAAAACTTATATTATTAGATGTAATGATGCCAAAACTAGATGGCTGGTCTGTTTTAAGACAAATAAGACAGACTTCTAAAGTCCCTGTAATAATGCTTACAGCAAGAAGTGAAGAGCAAGACGAATTATTTGGGTTTGAACTTGGGGTAGATGAATATATATCTAAACCATTTAGTCCTAAAATATTAGTTGCAAGAGTAGAGGCACTATTAAAAAGGGTATCTGGCGATACTAAAGAAACCAAAGACATTGGTGGAATAAAAATAGATTCTCAAGGAAGAACTGTTACAGTAGACAACAAGCCAATAGAACTAAGCCTAAGAGAATATGAACTTTTAGTGTACTTGGTGGAAAATCAAGGAATTGCATTATCTAGAGATAAAATACTAAATAATGTATGGAACTACGACTATTATGGAGATTCAAGAACAATAGATAGCCATATAAAGAAAATAAGACACAAATTAGGAAAAAAAGGAAAATACATAGAAACAATAAGAGGAATAGGATATAAATTTGAGGTTAAATAAGAGCTGAAAAGTAGCTTTTAGCTTTTTTAGAATGTTTAAGCTAAAGGCAAAATTATTATTTAACCAGATTTTGCATTAAAGGAGAAATGCGATTTGAAATGAAAAAAATAAACGAAAAATTAAAATCTGTAAGAGTTAAACTATTCTTAACAGTAAGTGTTGTAATTATATGTACTATAGCTCTTTTAGTTGTTGTAAATAGTATTGTGTTAGAAGGCTTTTATACATATAGCAAAATAGCTAAAGTAAAACAAGAATTTTACAAAATAAATGATTTATATAATGGTGATGATTCGTCTGTTCTTACAAAAATAAAAAGAGATGCAATGCTTAACAATTTCGACATATTAATAGAAAGCGAAGATTACATATTAATATTTTCTACAAATGAAAGTTTTACAAATGCAATAGGAAAAAATTCGGAAATTGTATCTCATTTTAAAATAGATAGTAATGAAAGACAATTTGTAATTTATAGCAAAGACAATTTAGTTATAAAGAAAATTACATCAAATGGACTTAATTGTATTTTACTATCTGGAGAACTAGATAATGGATATAAAGCATATATTCAAATACCAATTTCTAGTATAGAAGAAAGCGTTAGAATTTCTAACAATTTACTATTAATAATAGGCTTTATAGCAGTAATAATAGCTGGAATTGCAGCATCTTTTGTATCTAGAAAATTTACAAGCCAAATACTAGAGTTAAACGTAATTGCAAACAAAATGTCTAAGCTAGATTTTAGTCAAAAGTACAAGCCTTCGCATACAGATGATGAAATAAACGAGCTGGGAATTAGCATAAATTTAATGTCGGAAAAGCTAGAAGGAACAATAAAACAATTAAGAAGTAGCAATAATCAGCTAGAAAGAGATATAGAAGAAAAATCTAAAATAGATGAAATGAGAAAACAGTTTATATCAGATGTTTCTCATGAGCTAAAAACTCCAATTGCACTAATTCAAGGATATGCAGAAGGCCTAGTTGAAAATGTAAATACAGATGCAGAGTCAAAAAAATATTATTCAGAAGTAATACTAGACGAAGCAAATAAAATGGATAGACTAGTAAGACAGTTATTAGAGCTAATGAAACTAGAATATGGCAAACGAGAATTTAATAACCAAGAATTTAACATATGTGAGCTTATAAACGAAGTAATTAGAAAATGTGATGTAATGTTAAAAGAAAAGGGCATAAATGATGTTAGATTTGCAAACAATAATGAAATAAAAGTTTTTGCAGATGACTTCTACATAGATCAAGCATTTACAAACTATTTTACTAATGCAATAAAAAATGCAAAAGAAATAAATGGAGAAAAATACATCGAAATAAAAACAAAAATAAACAAAGAAAAGAATAATGTAAGAATATCTGTATTTAATACAGGAGAAAATATCTCGGAAGAAAATATGGATAGAATTTGGGGAAGATTTTACAAAGTTGATGAATCTAGAAATAGAGCAGATGGTGGAAGTGGAATTGGATTATCTCTTGTAAAAGCTATTATGAACAATTACAATTCTAAATATGGAGTAAAAAATAAAGAAAATGGAGTAGAATTTTACTTCGAAATTGGACTAGCAAAAGAAAATTAAATTATAATTATTTTCAATCAAAGGAAGGAAGAAAGTAAAAGATGGGAAAAAACAACTATCAAAGAAACGATGATTTAAGAAAAACACTAAAATATAATCCAGATAAAAGAAAGAAGACCAAAAACAATTCTGGACTATTAAAAATAATTGTACTAATTGCAATAATTGTTGCAATTAGTATTGCCGTTGTAAACAACATAAATAATGGCAAAAAAATATCTCAAGAAGATGTAAAAGAATATAATTATTTTATAACAACAATAAATGGAAAATCTGGTGTAATAGATAAAACAGGCAAAATTATAATAAATCCAGAATATGATTACATTCAAATTCCAAACCCATCTAAACCTATATTTATAGCATTATTTGACTATAACAAAGATACACAAGAATATAATTCTAAGGTATTAAACGAAAAAGGAAAAGAAATATTAACAAGTTATAAAAATGTACAGGCAATTCCAAACAATAACACATCTAGCACGAATTCATATTTAACATCAATTTTAAAATACAAACAAGATGATAAATATGGAATAATAACAATAGACGGAAAAACAGTAACAAAGCCAGTATACGAGAGTATAGAAGTGTTAGAATATAAAGACGAAGTTCTTAAAGTAAAACAAAACGACAAATTTGGTTTAATAAATATAAATGGAGACGTAATTATAAAACCAGAATATAATTCAATAGCAACAGATAGCTATTATAATCAGTCATCAAAATACCAAAAGGCTGGATACATTGTAAATGTTGTAACAGAGCAAGGCTATAGATATGGCTATATAAATAGCCAAGGAAAACAAGTACTAGATACAATGTTTACAAATGTAAAGAGAATTACAGAAGTAAAAGATGATAATAACACATACTTAATAACATACAAAAATGGACAAGCAGGTATTCTAAAAAATGGTCAAACTGTAATAGAAAATGAATACGAAGACATAAGTTATGATGTTACAAATAACGTATTAGTATTGCAAAAAAATGCAAAACAAGGTGTATACGACTTAGCTGGCAATATGATACTTCCAATTCAATATGATAACATTGAAATTTTGGGAACACTTATAAATGCAACAAAAGACGGAAAGCTAATGGTATTTAACGTTTCTGGTACAGTTCAAGACGAAAACAGCTTAAAGGCGATGTACCCAGAAAATAATTACTATATTACTGTAGATAGAAATGGTAAATATGGAGTAGCAGACCAAAACAAAAATTCAATAATTAACAATGAATACAATTATATAGAATATGCTTTTGATAAATATTTTATTGCAACCAAAAATGAAAAAATAGGCGTAATAGACGAAACAGGAAACATTGTAATACCAATAGAAAACAGCATAGTACAAAATATAAATGGTACAAAAATAATTCAAATAATAAATTCAGAAACAAATGTATCTGATATATATAATAGCAAAATGGAAAAAGTGTTATCTCAATCAGACTCAAGGATATATTTAAAAGAAAATTATATTAAACTTGTATCTGCAGATGACATTAAATATATAGATTATGACGGAAATCTAAAAGATGCACAGGAAATATTTACAAACAATACCGTGTTTGCTAAAAAAGAAAATGGCAAATGGGGATATGTAGATAGAAGCGGAAACACAGTAGTAGACTACAAATACGAATTTGCAACAAACATTAATGAATACGGATATGGAGCAGTAAAACAAAACGGTAAATGGGGTGTTGTAAATGCTCAAGGTCAGCTTATAAAAGAGGCCGTATATACACTAGATGATATAGAACCATACTTTATTGGTGAATATTATCAAGTAAGTAATATTTATGAAATTCCATATTATTCTAATGAAGTTAAGTAGTAGATAGTGGTAAATGTAAAAAATAAAGTTGAAAAATAATTGGATTTTGGCAAGGAAAATGAGTTTTAAAGGCAAGGCGCATATAATGTGATATGTAACTGTGTTTTAAACGAAATTTAACATTGCCAAAATTGTAATAATTTTCTAATAGGGAAGTAAATTAATATAAAAATAAGTTAAATTAACTAGATTAAAAGGAGAAAAAAAGTGGAAATAAGAGAATTAATAGAAGAAGAAGAACAAAAAGTTCAAGAACAATTTAAGAAAGCAGATAAAATTTGTGAATTTAATTCGAGAAAAGTATTAGATGCTTTTAGGCAAAATAATGTTCAAGAAACAGACTTTGGAACAACAACTGGATATGGTTATGCAGACATAGGAAGAGAAAAAATAGAAAAGGTATTTTCTCAGGTATTACACGCAGAAGATTGCATTGTAAGGTCTCAGTTTATATCTGGCACACATGCTTTAACAGTTGCATTATTTGCATTTTTAAGACCAGGCGACACAATGCTTAGCATAAATGGCAAACCATACGATACACTAGACGAAGTAATTGGAATTGCAGAAAATAAAAGCTCTTTAAAATCATTTGGAGTAAAATATGAACAAATAGAATTAGTAAATGATGACTTTGACTATGACAAAATACAAGAAAGATTAAAACAGTCTAAAATAAAATTAATAGAAATACAAAGATCTAAAGGATATGCAATAAGAAAAAGCTTATCATTAGAAAAAGTGGAAAAAGTAATTAAAAAAATAAGAGAAATAGACCAAGATGTTATAATAATGGTAGATAACTGCTATTGTGAATTTGTAAATACCAAAGAACCACTTGAAGTTGGTGCAGATGTAATTGTAGGTTCACTTATAAAAAACCTTGGAGGTGGAATTGCTCCAAATGGTGCATATATAGCAGGTAAAAAAGAACTAGTAGAGCTTGCAGCAGAACGACTAACGGTTCCAGGAGAAGGAAAAGGTGTTGGACCAACACTTGGAATAAATAGACAACTATTATTGGGCTTATTTGAGGCTCCATCTGTTGTAAATGCAAGTGTAAAAACTGCAATACTAACAAGCAAAGTGCTAGAAACATTAGGATACAAAGTAGAACCAAAATTTGATGATGAAAGAGCAGACATAGTTCAAACAATAGAATTTGGAAATGCAGAAAAATTAATAAAATACTGCCAAGGAGTGCAAAAAGGTTCTCCAATAGACTCAAATTCTTTACCAGAGCCTTGTGAAACACCAGGATACTTAGATCCAATAATAATGGCTTCTGGAAGCTTTACACAAGGTTCATCCATAGAATTTTCTTGTGATGGACCATTAAGACCACCATTTGTAGGCTTCCAACAAGGTTCACTTACATATGCATATGGAAAATTAGGACTAGAACAAGCAGTAGAAGAACTACTTAAATAAGTTAATAAATACTGCTCTAATTTACAAAAATGAATATGAAGCTGTTAGGAATGGCATTAATTTAAAATAAAGTGATTATTAGCTAAAATATAAAATTTTTTAGTAGTATCGTTGCATATAAAATTTATTCTATGAATGGGCATACTAAAAAATATAGATTATGCCATAAAAATTTTATTAGATGCTAAATACATATTTTTAGAAAGAGGAATAATAGTAATGAAAGTAATTGTAATTGGTGGAGGCCCTGCTGGAATAATTGCAGCAATAAAAGCAGCAAAAGAAAAAAATGATGTAACAATAATAGAAAAAAATCCTTCACTTGGAAAAAAACTTTTAATAACAGGAAAAGGAAGATGCAACATAACAAGTAGCTTAGAAATGAGTGAATTTATAAAAAATATACCAGGAAACGGCAAATTTTTATATAGTGCATTTCAAAACTTTACAAATCAAGACATAATAGAACTACTAAAAAAGCAAGGCGTTGCAGTAAAAGAAGAAAGAGGAAATAGAATATTTCCAACCTCAGATAAATCTTTAGATGTATTAAGAGCTTTAGAAAGAGAGCTAAAAGGAAATAAAATAAAGATAAAATTAAATTGTGCAGCGGAAAAAATAAATACACAAAAAAGTGCAGAAGATGTAATGGTAACATCTGTAACTTACATAGATGAACATAGCAAATATAAAACAGAACTTGCAGACAAAATAATTCTTGCAACAGGCGGAAAATCATATCCACTTACAGGCTCAACAGGAGATGGCTATAAAATTGCAGAAAAATTAGGACACACAATAAAACCTGTAAAACCATCTTTAGTGCCATTAACTGCAAGAGGAGAATCATTGCAAATGTGCAAAAATATGCAAGGACTAAGTCTGAAAAATGTAGGAATAGAGCTAGAAGACGAAGAAAAGAAAAAGATAATATACAAAGACTTTGGAGAAATGCTATTTACACATTTTGGAGTATCTGGGCCAACAATATTAAGCTCTTCTGCACATCTACTTCGCTACAAAAACATAGATGAACTAATAAAACAAAATAAAATAAAACTAAAAATAGATTTAAAACCAGCATTAAGTAAAGAAAAACTAGATCAAAGAATACAAAGAGACTTTGAAGAAGAAAAAAATAAAGAATTTAAAAATAGTCTAAATGCACTACTTCCACAAAAAATAATAGACACAGTAATAGAACTTATACAAATAGATAGGGAAAAGAAAGTAAATCAAATTACAAAAGAAGAAAGACAAAAACTTGTAGAAGTTTTAAAAAACTTTACAATTACAATATCTGGCTTTAGACCAATAGACGAAGCAATAGTAACATCTGGCGGAATAAATACAAAGGAAATAAATCCAAAAACAATGGAATCAAAACTAATAAAAGGATTATATTTTGCAGGAGAAATAATAGATGTAGATGCATACACAGGAGGATTTAATTTGCAAATTGCATATTCTACAGGATACACAGCAGGAACAAATAATTAAATAAAAAGCTGAATACTTGAAGATATATTAAATAATAATTAATCAAGAAATAAAATTATAAAAAAATTTTGTATAATTTTTACTTAAGCATAAAATAATTAATCCTAAAGTCTAAATAAGGAAAGAGATAAAAATGGAAAAAAGATTTTACACAATAAAGAACAATAAGCAGATAGAAATAATTGAAAAGAAATCTAGATTCATCGCAAACATATTTTATGTAGAATCAAAACAAGAAAGTGAAGAAATAATAAAACAAACGAAAAAGAGATATTACGATGCAAAACATAACTGTTTTGCATTTTGTGTAATAGAAAATGATGGAACCGTTTTTTGTAAATGCAGTGATGACGGAGAACCTTCTGGAACAGCAGGAGAACCAATATTAAATGCAATAACAAAAAATAATCTAAAAAATGTTTTAATAATTGTAACAAGATACTTTGGTGGAATATTATTAGGTGCAGGGGGACTTACGAGAACATACTCAAACAGTGCAACAAGCGCAATAAATGCTTCAGAAAAAATAGAAAAAGAAATGGGAGTAGAAGCAGAAGTAACCCTAGACTACAGCCAAAACGACAAATTTAAGTACTATTGTGAAAAAAACAATATAAAGATAATAAATACTGGTTATAATGAAAATATAACACACATAATAGAACTAAATGAAGAAGAATACAAAAAAATAGAAGAAAAAATAATGATAGAAAATCAGGAAAATAGTAAAATAAAAACAACAATAACAGAAAAATGTCGAAAATATATAGAAAAAATAAAATAATGTATGGAAAAAAATGGAAAAAATCACTCAAAAGTATTGCAAAAATATGGAAATGTAATTATAATAAACATTGCAATAGAAAAGTAAATGCAACAAAATAATTAAGGGGGAACGAAAGAGTGAGAGAAAAGATAACAGTTTTAATATCTGATGACAATCGTGAATTTGCAAACACATTAAAGGAGTATCTAGAAAAAGAAGAAGACATAGAAGTAATAGGAATGGCAAAAGACGGAGAAGAAGCAATAAGTCTAATTGCAAGTCTAAAGCCACAAGTTGTACTATTAGATGCAATAATGCCACATTTAGATGGATTAGGAGTTTTAGAAAGAATGAATGCACTAAGACTTGCAAATCCACCAATTTGTATAATGATATCAGCAGTTGGACAAGACAAAATAACACAAAAAGCAATAGAACTAGGAGCACAATATTACATAATAAAACCATTCGACATACAAGTTTTAGTTCAAAGAATAAAAGAACTAAAATACTATCAGCCATCAATTCCAAGAGGAAATTTCTTAGTAAAAGAAACAAAATCACAATATATACAAATTCCACAAGTAAGCAAAGATGATGATGATACAGTAGAAGCATTAGTAACAAATGTAATACACGAAATAGGTGTTCCAGCTCATATAAAAGGATATCAATATTTAAGAGAAGCAATAATAATGGTAGTAAACAACATAGACATAATAAATCAAATAACAAAACAACTATATCCAGAAATTGCAGAAAAATATCATACAACACCATCAAGAGTTGAACGTGCAATTCGTCATGCAATAGAAGTTGCGTGGGGCAGAGGAGAACCAGCAGTTGTAGAAAACATATTTGGTTACACAGTATCTGCAAGTAAAGGAAAGCCAACAAACAGCGAGTTTATAGCAATGATAGCTGACAAGCTAAGGCTAGAAATAAAGACCGCATAAAACTTGTCAATGAAAAAATCGATATATAACATAAAACGATAAGGGGACTTTTTATGACCCCTTTTGTTTTTTTTCATATTTTGTTAGATCTGTATTATCAAGTGCATATTTTATACAACTTACAAGAACATTATTAAAGCTCATATTTTCTGCTTCAGCTATCTTTCTTAAAGTGTTGTCAATGCTTTCAGGAAGTCTAATAGATAACTTAACATTACTGTCTTTATATTTTTCTATTTCAAACATATTAACCACCTCTTTAATATTGTGCCACAAAAGTATGTATAAAAATACTAGACAAAAAGGAATACAAAAGTATTGCAAAATGATTTTCGATATGATACAATGTGAATTATAAAGAGCATCATTACAGAAATAGCAATGTATTTTTAAATTATTAAGGGGGAATTTAAATGGGTTTTTTTGGAACAGTGGCAGCAATAATTGTTGCATTCGTAATAATGGCATTATTTTAGAAGTAAAAATATTTATTTTTACTTTTTTAGCATACTTGATTAATCAAAGTGTATTAAAAAAAATTAAAATATATATGTTGAACGTATTTTTTAATTATTATTTTAATGATTTATTGGCACCAATATTGTTAATTGCATATTCAAATATTTTATTGAGCTTTCATAATAAGGAAATAAAAGGAATTAAAGTATTAATTTTTACTAGTATGTGTGCAATTGGGTGGGAATTTATCACACCTATATTTATAAAAACAAGTATTAGTGATTTATGGGATATTGTAATGTATATGGTTGGTGCTAGTATTTATATTATATTAAAAAAATTTTTAAGGAGGAAAAAATCATATGGAAGAAAATAAAAAGGAAGAAAAAAAGACAGCGTATATTATACTAGCAATAAGCATTATAATTGCAATTATATTTTTTGTTGCTATAGGGATTTCTGAGTCAAATAGTTCAAGTAACTCATCATTGAATTCAAATGGTTCTTCATCAAAGTCAAATACTTCAAGTAGCTCATCGTCATATTCAAGTGGCTCTTCATCAAAATCAAGCAGTTCAAGTAGTTCATCGTCATATTCAAGTGGTTCCTCAAAATCCAAAAGCTCAAGTAGTTCTTCAAAATCTAAGAAATCAGGAAGTTCTTCATATAACCCAGCTGATTATGACAGCAAAGGAAACTACAAACCTGTTCAAGGTATGACTCAGAAAGAAAAAAAAGAAGAATTAAAGCAAATATTAGAAGATCGTTTGAAATAATAGTAATAACAAAAGCAATAGATACAAAATCTATTGCTTATTTTTTGTTGAAAAAATGAAATTAATACACAACAAAATTATGTAAACAACACATAATGTTATTAGGAGGTGCAATAAAAATGGCAGATGTAAAATTAAGCAATATAGCCGATGTAACAGGAAATTATGATTCTATTCCCACAACACTTACTTCAGAGGCTGTTATAACAGATTTGATATCTGGTTTAACAATTAAATACCAATCAGTACTTATTGCACGAGAATCTACAACACTCATATTTATAGTTTTTTCTTTTCGTCCTAATATAAGTGGCTGAACCAAAGGCCTTTGAAATTCTATTTTAGAAGGAGCATTACGAAGTTCTAAATTACCAAAATCTATAAATCTTAAAGTTTTAGCAGTTTGAAAAGTTAAAAGGCTTAAATTTGGTAGGTTAGAGGCTTCTTCTTCTGTTAAATTGTTAGAAATTATGGTGGTTTTGGAAGATGTTACACTTGCAACAATCGAAATATTTTCATCATTCGATTTATACCAAGAATATAAAGGATTATTTTCAAGTATACCAGAGCTTATAAGTGTTGGTGATGTAAGCCAGTAATCAATTTTACCACAATTAATATTAAAATTTGAGGTATTGCCAAGAGTAAAACAATTGTAGTTATTATTGTAAAGAATAATACTCTTTGGATTTTTTTAAGTAAAACTAGAAGATGATGTGTTTAAATAAATAAGGGGAGCTGAGTGAGAGTAGTTTGCCTCAAGATATAGTGTTGCACCATTATTTACAGCAAATTCACCCCTGCAATATAAAGTTGCAACACTTCCATTTGCCTGAGATTGAATAACTGAAAATAGGCTATTTTTATCAACTAAAATACTAGAAGCTTGGTGGCCACTATCTCTAAAAAACCCATATTGAGTTTTAACTTCAAATTTAGCGTTTTCTCCAACAGATATTTTAACTGGATTTGATGTATATATAATGTCTCTTGCAGTAGATATTGCAACATTAGAATCTGGCAATATTTCTAAGTAAGGTGCACCTGAATATCCTCTAAACCAAAAGGCAGAGTTAGCTGTTGCAGTATGAGTAATTGTTGTATTTCCACCAATTTGAATTGCACCTGCTTCGGCTATTTCGTTTGCGACGCTAACAGTAGATGCGATGATATTTATGGTTAAATTTTCATAAATAGAAAGTCCACTAGGATGAAATGTAATTTGAGGACCATTGTAAGTTATATTTTTATAAGTAATAACAACATTTTTATGATTAGTAGCCTCTGATACATAAATTAATCCATAATAATTTTTACCAACTACATTTAAATTTTGCACAGTAATATGAATGTTGCTACTTGTACGAACCCCAATTGCATCGCTACTGCCTGCACTGTTCATATCTGTATAAGTATGAATTGTTCCAGTTCTATCTGTTGGATAAAGCCCATCTATTGTAACTTCGGACTTGGTTCCTAAAACTGTAATTCCTTGTGCAAGAGTAATATCTTTTGCAAGGTAAATAAGATTAATTTGATTATCGGCTTCTAATACGCTTTTTAATTCTGCAGAAGTTTCTACAGCAACGGTTGTATCGTTAATAGTTATCATATTTGTAATCAATTAGCCTAAAAAGACTAAATCCTTTCAATAAATTATATTTACAATATTATTTCTTCAACTATTAATTTATACATAAAAATATTACTAAAATTGCAAACAAATTTGCTTGAAGTATATATTTTTCTTTGATATAATATAAACATATAAAAAGGGGATTACTATGCCAAAATTTTTTGTAAAACAAAATCAAATTAATAATGATCAAATAAATATAATAGAAGATGATGTTAATCATATTAGAAATGTTCTTAGAATGAAAAAAGATGATACAATTCAAGTTTGTAACCAAGAAACAGGAGAAAACTTTATTGCAAGGATAAATCTAATAGAAAAAAATAATATAAACTGTAAAATTATAGAGAAAATGGATGAAAGTACAGAATCTAATGTTCAAATTACTCTTTTTCAGGGACTTCCAAAATTTGATAAAATGGAGTTTATTATTCAAAAAAATACAGAAATTGGTGTGTGCACGATTGTTCCAGTTATTATGGATAGAACAATTGTAAAACTAGATGAAAAAGATAAAACTAGAAAATTAGAACGTTTCAATAAAATAGCAGAAATAGCTGCAAAACAGTCTATGAGGGATAGAATTCCAGAAGTTACACCTTTTATAAAATCAAAAGAAATATCAAATTTTATAGATGATTATGACATAATTATTGTTGCATATGAAAATGAACATACACATATGTTAAAACAAACTTTAAAGGAAATAACAGTTAAAGAAAATTATAAAATAGGAATAGTAATTGGACCAGAAGGTGGAATTTCGGAAAAAGAAATAGAGATGTTTGAAGAACTAAACTTTAAATTGGTTTCATTAGGAAAAAGAATTTTAAGAACAGAAACAGCAGGACTTGTACTTGCAAGTAATATTATATATGAATTAGAAGAAAGGGAGTAGGATAAAATGGCTAAAGAATTAGAAAAAGAAGACGAAGTAAAAAAAGATTCAGAAGCTAAGGAAAATGCTAATGGTTCAGAAAAAACAGTAAAATCTGCAAAAACAACTAAAAAACAAACTACTAAAAGAAGCACAAAAAAAGTAGATGCAAAAGAGGCAGCAGAGCAAGAAAATAAAGAACAGCCAAAAGAAAAAGAAGAAAAGAAACCAGCTACAAAAACCAGTAATGCTAAAAAAGGTTCTGCTTCTACAAAGACTACTGTAAAAAGAAAAACAAGTACAAAAAAGGAAGCGGAAATTGATAATAAAAAAATAGAAAATGTTGAGACAAATAAAGAAAAGCCGGCAAAAGCATCAACTAAAAAACAGACTACTACCAAGTCAAAATCTACAGCAAAAAAAACTACAAATTCTAAAACAAAAATAGAAGTTAAAAATGAGAAAAAGGATGCTAAAAAAATTGCTAGATCTAAAGAAATAAAAGAATCTAAGAAGAAAGACGAAAAGGTTAGAGCAATTATCTCTGAACAGCTAAATAATATAAATCAAATTGAAACAATAGAAGAAAAGCCAGTAAAGAAGCAGTCTAAGAAAAAAGTTGATGCCGAAAAAATTGCAGAAGAAATAGAAAAAGCAAATAAAATGCCAAAAGAAAAGAAAAAAGAAGTATTAAAAAAAGTTGGATTAAATATTTTAATTGCGGCTATAATAGCTATATATTTTGCTTTTGTAATTATGGGATTCAAAAATATAGAAAGAACTGTATATATAAAAGATTTAAAAGTTTTTAGTTTGGTAATAATAGCATTTGCAGTAATATTATTTGAACAAGCATATAATAAAGACAGTGGTAAAATTGCAATATTTGGAATAGAAACACTTGTTATTGCAATAACAACATTAATATCTTTATATATAGCTATACTATATGATAGCAAATTCATAATATATAATGGAATTGTTTGCGGTGTAGCTGTTATTTATTACATTATAAAATCAATTGCAATATTTATAAGAGAAAGAAGAAACTGGAAAAACGGAATAAGTGATGTAAAAGATATTGTTAATGATGAAGAATAGTATTATTTGTAATAAAATGTAAGCAAAAAAGAAAATGAAATTACTAAAAAAGCTGGACTAATCTTATAAAAAGTAGTAAAATAAAAAATATGGTAACATAAAATTCAAGAAGAGAAGAAAGAGGGTAATTTAATTATGATGGTAAAACCAACAGTACCAGAATTATTAGAGAAGGTACAAAACAGATATATATTAGTACTTGCAACAGCCAAAAGAGCAAGACAAATTGCAGCAGGAGACAAAATATTAGTAAAAACAGATGATGTTGCTCCAGTTTCAATTGCAGCAGATGAAATAGAAGAAGGAAAGGTAGAAGTATGCTAGTATTATTATCTGGAGTATCTGGTGCAGGAAAAGATACTATAAAAAAAGAATTAATAAGAAGAAACGAAAATATAACATCACTTCCATCTTATACAGACAGAGCACCAAGAGAAGGCGAAGTAAATGGTCAAATTTATAACTTCATTTCTACAGAAGAATTTGAACAATTAATAAAAGACGATGATTTATACGAATATGATGTTCATCACGACCATTATTATGGAACCTCTAAAAAAATATTAAATGAACGTTTAGCAAGTGGTAAGATAATAGTAAAAGATATTGATGTGAATGGAACAGAAAATCTTAAGAAATTACTAGAAAAAGATACTAGAATAGTAACAATATTCTTACGTGTTCCAAAGGAAGAGTTAGAAAGAAGACTAAAAAGAAGAAATCCTAATGCGGATCCAAAGGAAATAATTTTAAGATTAAACAGATTTGACTACGAAGAGTCTAAAATTGGATTGTATGATTATGTAATAAAAAATAATGATTTAGAAAAGACAATCCAAATAATTACAACAATAATAAAATATGAAAAAGAACTACAAAATCCAGAGTTCTAGAAATAAAAGTTGTTAAAATTTATATTTTAGCAGCTTTTTTAGATTTTTCCTAATGACATAATATTGCACTTTATGTAAATTTGTGGTATAATGTAAAAAGACTACGGGTTTACCGTGTCATAAATATTTTCTACACCAACTGGGGAGGAAAAACAAATGAGTCAAATTTCTAAGTTAGTTGTTTGCGGTGACGCACAGAGTATGGTGCTCAATTTTAACGATAAGGGCAACCTTGATGCTGTGTTCTTCGCCGAAGGCGATAATGGGCGGGAAACTTACAAGTTGAACCCTGTGAGCCATGAACAGCCGATTACCAAAGAGGTGCGACAGCGTGTTTTTTCCATTCTCTTCTTTGAATCAATGAAGAGCGAGAAGGGGCATGAAAACATGACGGCCGTCTTGAACCAAATCAGCGGCGAAGATGAAGCTGTTGCTGAGCAGGTCATCGAGAGCATTCGCTGCAAGTGCCTGGATTTCTACACTTTTCTTCGCAAGAAGGAAATGAAAAAGGCCTTTGCGGATTTTGCCGAAGGCGAAAAATGCATTGACGACTACGTGGCGGAGCTCAAAGCTGAGCTTGGTATCGACCAGAAAAACAACGGCTAAGATGCTCAAAAAGATGCTATGTGAATGTGCAAAAAACGTTCATGTAGCTTCTTTTTATGCCAATTTATCTTGACATAAATTTATAGTATGATAAAATAAGAACATAAAAAATATGAAAGGCAAAATAATGAATCAAAAGAAACAACTTCTTGGAAATACATTAATAATAGCAATAGGAAAATTAAGTACTCAGGTAATATCATTTTTGTTATTACCTTTATATACGTCAAAATTAAGTACAGCAGAATATGGAACATATGACTTTTTAGTTACATTATCTACATTTCTATTGCCAATAATAACTCTTCTTATGGAAGAGTCTATGTTTAGATTTTTGATAGATGCAGAAGACTTAAAAGAGAAAAAAAGAGTAATTACTGCAACCGTTATATACACACTTGTTGGAACTGTGCTGTTTACGGTAATTGCATCAATTGCAATGGGAATAATGAAATATGAATATGCATTTGTATTTATACTATTCATAATTTCTAATATTTTAATTGGACTAAGCAATGCACTTGCAAGAGGAATGGGAAAAATAAAATTATATTCTTTATCAAATTTTATTTTAGGTGCCTCTACAATTGTTTTAAATATTATATTCATAGTTGGAGCAAAGCTTGGTGTAACAGGCCTTCTATGGGCAAATACAATAGCAAATACTGCAACAGCATTAATTATATTTGCTAGACTTCATTTAATACAATTCATAAGCAGAAAAGACTTAAGCAAAAAAACAGTATTAGAAATGGTAAAATATTCCGCACCGCTTGTTCCAAATAATTTATCTTGGATAATTATTAGTTTATCAGACAGATTAATGCTTACTTGGATGGCTGGAGCAGATGCAAACGGAATTTATTCAATAGCAAATAAATTTCCTAACATTGTTTATACCTGTTATGGATTTTTCTCAACAGCTTGGAAGGAATCAGCAGCAAGAATTTTGAAGGAAGATAATAAAACAGAATATTATAACGGTATATACAAAGATATTAAATTTTTCCTAAAAGCAATAGTAATTGGACTAATTGCAGTTATGCCATTTGCTTTTCCATTACTTGTAGATTCAAGCTATAGTGATGCTTATAAATATATTCCATTGCTTATAATATCAATTTATTACACTAATATGTCTAACTTTTATGGAGGTATTTTTACAGCTTTTAAAGATACAAAAATAATGGGAACTACTACAGTTGCAGCTGCAATTATAAACATTGCAATAAACGCAATATTTATACCAAAATACGGAATTTATGCGGCAACATTTTCAACTTTAATATCAAATGTACTTGTATATTTTTATAGAAGATATAAATTAAAGGATTATATAAAACTAAAAAGCAAGTTTAATTATGTATTTTGGGCACTTCTAGCACTAACATTATTTACATATTACAAAAACAATATGATAATAAACGTAATAATGTTTATTATAGTGCTTGCATACTGTATATTTACAAATCAAAGTTTCTTAAGAGGAATTATGAAACCAATAATGAATAAACTAAAAAGATAGATTTTTAGTTATTAGTAACATAGAAATAAATTTCCGAAGAACAAATCTGAAAATTTGTCCATATGAGAAAACTTATGAAATAAATTTACCGTGTCCACTATTGGATTTATTAAGAACATTATACAAAAGTATAAGAAAATCAAAATTATAACAAAATTATTTTGAAAGGAATTGAAAGATGAACTATTCAGAAGAATACGACAAAGCAAAGTCGAAAGTTCTAAAATACATATTATACAAAAAAAGAAGCAAACAAGAAGTGAAAAATAAATTTAGCTCTGTAATCTCTAATGTAATGTTAGAAGAAATAATGGATGAGCTAGAAGAAAATGGCTATATTAATGACAACAGCTATATAGAAAGAGCTGTTGCAGAATTTATAGCATTAAATAATTTATCTTTAAAAGAAGTAAAATATAAGCTAATGGCTAAAGGCATTTCTTCTAGTTTAATAGAAGATTACATTAGTGAAAATGAAGAAAAAATGCAAGAATATGAAATAAATTCTGCTAAAAACATAATAATAAAAAAGCAAAATCAAATGACAGATGAAGAAATTATGACTCATTTATTGAAAAAAGGCTATAAAACTTCTAATATTAGAAACGCAATAAAGAAAATAGATGAGGACTAGCTATAAAAAATAGAAAAGGAAAAATAAAATGTCAGGAATTTTAACATTAGAAACAAATAAATATGCAATAAAAATAGAAAATTTTGAAGGACCATTAGACTTGTTATGTCATTTAATAGACAAAAACAAAATGGACATAAACGACATAAAACTTACTCAAATAACAGACCAGTATATTGAGTACATAAATAAAATGGAAGAAATGAACTTAGAAATAACTAGCGAATTTATAATAATGGCTTCAACATTAATATATTTAAAATCAAAAAGCCTACTTCCAAAAGAATCAACTGCAGAAGAGGATATTTCTGAAGAAGAGCTATTAAGAAGAATTATAGAATATAAAAAATATAAAGAAATTACAAAAACATTAAAGCAAATGTATGAAAGCAGTGCAATTAGATTTTATAAATTGCCAGATACTATAGAGCTTCCAAAGCAAAAACTTGAAAAAAATTACGAAAAACAAACAATAGTAAATGTATATGAACAGCTAATACAAAGAAACAACGAAAAAGTAAATCAAAACGCAAAAAATATAGAAAAAATTGCAATAACAGATAAATATTCAGTAGCAAGCAAAGTAAAGGAAATGCTAAGAGCATTAGTAATCAGTCCAAAATTTGTATTTAATGCAATGTTCTCATTAAAAAAATGCGAAAAAGAAGAAGTGGTAACTGCATTTTCGGGATTGCTAGAATTATCTAGAAGAAGTAAAGTAACAACAATACAAAACGAGCTTTTTGGAGACATATCAGTACAAAAAAGCAATAACAATGATTAAAAAAAAAAAAAATGGAAAAACTAATATCAAAATAAATCCGAAAGGAGAAAGGGATTAATCAATTTAATAGAGTATTTCTATATAATTGATTTTGCAAGAAAAATGATATTAGTTTTTATTTTATGTTTTATTATTGCTATTATAATAGTGATGATAATATTTTCAAAGATAGAGATAAAAATACATAGACTTGATATTAGCAATATAGAAAGAAAAAAGAACAATGACAAATTACTTATACAAATATCTTTAAAAATTGGAAAACTAGAATGGATAAAGTTCAAAATAAATAAAGAAAAATTAGCAAAACTATATGTAAAAATAAAACAAAAGGAAGCAGAGGAAAAGACTCAGGTTACAAAAGAAAAAATAGAAAACAATTTAAAAGAGGCAATAAAAAGTAAAGAAGTTAGAAAAATGATACTATCAACAAAAATTAGTCTAGAAAAATTTAATGCAAACATATCGTTGGGTAGTGAGGACTTTATTTTAACTTCGTATTTAGTTGCAACAGTTGCTATGACTATTTCTAATATATTGCCACATATAGTAAGTAAAAATGCAGATGCAAGAAAGATAATTCACTACAGAATTGTTCCAATTTATAAAGAGGAAAACATTTACAAAATTCACGTTAGTATGAATTTAAATACAGAAGTATTGCACTTGATAAAAATAGTAATAAAAATAATAAAGATTAACAAGGAAAGCCAATTAAAAACAAAGTTGAATGACAAACAGAATAAAATTGAAAATAATTTATTGTAATCAATTTTTATAAATACAAAACATATATACTAAAAAAATTATATATGTATAAAAATTACCAATTTTGAGCATACTTATAAAAATAAAATAAGAAAGAAGTGAAAAGTATGGGAGAGCATCCAATAGAAAATTTAATGAGTACGGCAATGAATAGTATTAAAGACATGATTGATGTAAACACAATAATAGGAGAGCCAATACAGGCATCAAACAGTACGGTTATAATTCCAATCTCAAAAGTAGGATTTGGATTTGCAGCAGGTGGCAGCGAATTTAGAGGAGAAACAATAGACGAATACACTAAAAGAGACAAAGAGGAACAGGTTCAATATAGACTTCCATTTGGAGGCGGATCTGGTGCAGGAGTTAGCATAGCTCCAGTAGCATTTTTAGTAGTACAACCTAATAATGTAAAATTACTTCCAGTAGAACATAATTCTTGCTTAGATAGACTATTAGATTATGTACCAGATTTGATAGAAAAGGTAAATGGAACATTAAATAAACAAATGCAGAACAAAAAGGAAGAAAAGATGCAAGAAAATAAGCAAAAGGAAAAGCAAAGACAAGAAGAAAGAGAAGATAAAAAACAATCTGTAAATAACTATATAGAAACACAGGGAGAAGTAGTAAAAAGCGAAGAAATACCTGCAAATTCTCAAGTAAAACCCAGAAAAAATATAAAATACAGAAAACCTGTGGACTACGACTTTGAATTTGACGAAACAGATGACTTCGAGTAAAAATTTCGCCCAAAGGCGACGTCCCTTTTTGGGCGATTCTGATGCAAAATTGTATTGACAGATTAATAAGTAGGGTGCTATAATATTATTCGTCGATTATAGAGAGAACCTGAAACATTCCGAACCAGAAGCAAACTCTATTTTATAGGATTATATGATTTTTAGGCAAATCAAGAATACTATAACAATTAAGAGAATGGCAAATGCGAATGTATAATAAAAAATCATATAATACCAAACTTAAAGTGAAAACTTTTTGTTTGGTATTTTTTCCGTGACTAAAATTATGAAAAGGAGGGCAGAGCTAAAAAAGTACAAAATTAAAGTAAAAGCTAAATTATTTTTTTAGAAAGAGAAGAAGCATATCATAAAATATGATTAGTACAAAAATAAAGATTGTACGAAAAACTTCTAACTACTAGAAAGGGAGGAAAGAATGATTGAATTAGAAAACATTACAAAAACTTACAAAATTAGCAAAAGAAATGCAGGAATAAAAAATGCATTTAAGAGTTACTTTAAGAAGGATTACACGGAAGTAAAGGCACTAGACAATATCTCATTTAAAATAAATGAAGGAGAAATGGTTGGTTATATTGGCCCAAACGGAGCAGGAAAATCAACAACTATAAAAATTATGTGTGGAATTTTAACTCCAGATTCTGGGAAATGCATAATAGATGGTATGGTGCCATATGAAAACAGAAAAGAGTATGTAAAAAATATTGGAGTAGTGTTCGGAAATAGATCTGGACTGTGGTGGGATGTGCCAGTTGAAGATTCATTTGAACTATTAAAAGAAATTTATAATATTCCAGATGAACAATACAGAAAGCAAAAACAACTATTAACAGAAATGCTTAATATTAAAGAAATAATAAAAACGCCTACTAGGCAATTAAGCTTAGGACAAAGAATGAGATGCGAAATTGCAGCAGCTTTTTTACATAATCCTAAAATTGTGTTTTTAGATGAACCAACCATAGGACTAGATAGTATATCAAAACTAGCAGTAAGAGAATTTATAAAGAAAATAAACAAAGAAAAAAATACAACAATTATTCTTACAACACACGATACAGGAGACATAGAAGCATTAACGAAAAGAATAATTCTAATAGGAAAAGGTAAATTACTATTAGACGGAAACTTAAATGATTTAACAAAGAGATACAATAAAAGAATTTTAAGTATTAAATATGAAGGGGATTTACCAAGACTTTTACAACAGATGGAAGTTATAGAAAAGAGCAAAAATGAAGTAAAAATAGCAATAAATGAAAATAAAATAAAGCTTGCCGAAGCGGTAAACTTTTTATCGAATAATTTAGACTTAAAAGACTTGGAAATACAAAACACAAGCATAGATAAAATTGTTGCAAGTCTATATAAAGAGTATCAAATTTAGCTAAATAATAAATAGTAATTATTTAGAAAGGAGAAATTTATATGGAAAATATGGCTTTGATTTTAAAAGATGAAAAAGTAAGTAGAAGATTAAATGAAAAAATAAAAAATATTATAAGAATTTATTTTGCATATTTCAAAATAAAATTCTTAAATGAAATACAATATAAAATCCCTGCAATAGCTGGAATATTAACACAATTTGCGTGGGGAATTATGAATATAATGTTATATCAAACTTTTATGCAAGAAGGAACGAGCGACTATACAGTATCTCAAATGGCAACATATATTTGGCTAAATCAAGCGTTTTTTGCACTGTTTAACTTATGGGCAGTAGACAACGAAATTTTAGAAGAATGTAGAACTGGAAAAATTGCAATGGAGCTAATAAAGCCAATTGACTTGTACTTTATTTGGCATTCTAAAACACTAGGAGTAAAACTGGCAAGAGTTATATTAAGAGCAATTCCTATATTAATAGTTGCTAGTCTTCCTTTTATGGGGACATTTAGACTAAATGCACCAGTAAATATAACAGCACTGCTATTTACAATTATAACATTAATTAATTCTGTAGGCATAATGTTAGCATATTTGATGATTATGTATATTGCAGTAATGAAAACCATTGGTTCACAAGGCTTAAGAACCGCTTTCTATTTAGTACTAAACTTCTGCTCAGGAAGCCTAGTACCAATACCATTTATGCCAGATGCAATTGTAAAAATACTGAAACTAACACCATTTTATTATATGCAAAATGTTTCATTTAACATTTATAATGGTTACATAACAGATATGAAAGAAATAGTGAAAATAATCATATTACAATTGATATGGTTTGTTATTTTATCAATACTTGGGAAAAAGATGATGAACAAACAAATAAAAAGAGTAGAAGTAAGTGGAGGATAGAAAGGAGAAAGAAAATGAAACTTTATTTTAAATATGTAGCAATGCAGCTAAAAGCAGAACTAGAATACAAAAAAGCTTTTGCATTATCTTTATTTTTTAAAATGTTATCTGCAATATCGGCACTTATTTCAATAGTATTTCTATTTGATAAATTTGGAAGCATAGCAGGTTATAGTTTTGAAGATGTATTAATTTGTTTTGTTATGTCTTTTTTAGGATTTTCACTTGCAGAGTGCTTCTTTAGAAGTTTCGACCATTTTGATAGAATATTATCAGATGGAGAATTTGACAGAATTTTAGTTAGGCCAAGAAGTATAATATTACAAGTACTGGGAGTGGAAGTAGAGTTTAATAGAATTGGCAGGGCTGTAGTTGCAATAGCAATATTTATTGTACTTCTTATAAAAAGACCAGAACTTTTGCAGCCAGATAAAGCGATAACACTTTTACTTATGATAATAGGAAATGTTGTTATATATGCGGCATTATTTATACTAAAAGCAGGAATAACATTTTTTACAGTTCAAGGATTGGAAATTATGAACATTTTTACAGATGGGGCAAGAGATTTAACTCAGTATCCATTAAATATATATCAAGAATGGATACAAAAGTTTTTAACATTTATATTACCAATTGCACTTGTTAATTATTATCCATTACTATATGTAATTGGAAAATCAAATAATAAATTTTATATAATTTTGCCAATCGTAGCAATGTTATTTATAATACCGTGCTATGGAGTTTGGAGAATAGGATTAAAAAGATACAAATCAATAGGTTCGTAAATATCATTAAAATATTTAATTAAACTAATAAAAAGTATATAAAAATGAAATAAAAGCATTGAAATAAAAATAATGTTATGCTAATATAAGACTGTAAACAAAAGTATTTGAAA
>OLGZ01000667.1_pt1 | contig 25147 bp, 17 predicted proteins | sample 1605981 | NCBI WGS metagenome assembly OLGZ01 (sample SAMN03283291) | human gut metagenome | biome: human-associated habitat; material: feces | host: Homo sapiens | place: Peru | collected 2012 | reverse complement strand
CCTAACAGGAGAGAAAGACACAAACGGAGCATGGACAATAAAATAGAGAAAGAAGGAAAAGCGAGGGAAGGCTCGTAGGAGGGACTTAGTGAAGAGGAAGGTAGAAGCAGTAGATGCAAAAGAATACCAAGTTAACATAAAATAAGAACATGCAAAAAATAAATAAAAATACACAAAAAATGTAAAAATTCAAAAATATTTAAGCTAAAATAAAAAATACCTGAATAGCAAGCAAAATAGCTATTTAGGTATTTTTCGCCCCAAAAGGGACGTCCCCTTTGGGCGAATTTTTTATTTTTATTGAAATACTCTATTTTTTAATGTATACTGTAGCATAGAAAATATATTTAGGAAAGGTGTTAATCAATTTTCAATTGATTATATAGAAAAAATATGGCAGAAGTAAAATGGACGAAAGAACAACAAGATGCGATAGATAAAAAAGGCTCAAATATATTGGTAGCAGCTGCTGCACGGAAGTGGAAAAACAGCTGTTTTAGTTGAACGTATTATTCAAAAAATTATAAGAGATAAAGTAGATATAGATAAAATTTTAGTGGTTACATTTACAAGTGCTGCTGCATCTGAGATGAGGGAGAGAATTTTAGATGCAATTTATAAAAAAATGGAGCAAGATCCAGAAGATGAGAATTTGCAAAAACAAGTAGTTTTGCTAAATAAAGCAAGTATTTGCACAATAGACTCATTCTGTTTAGATGTTATTAGAAATAATTTTTATGAACTAGATATATCTGCAAATGCAAGAGTTGCAGACAGTACAGAAATTCTACTTTTAAAACAGGAAATTTTAGATGACTTATTCGAAGAAAAGTATATTGCAGATGATAAAGATTTTATATCTTTAATTGAAACATATACAAAATATAATAAAGATGAAGAATTAAAAGATATAATATTAAAAATTTATTCTTATGTACAGTCATCACCTTTTCCAGAAAAGTGGTTGGAAGAAAAAACAGAAGAACTTAATATAAAAGAAGAGGAAAATTTTGCAAATACAATATGGGGAAAAATAATTTTAGAAAATGTTAAATCAATATTACTAAATGGAATATTAAAGCTAAAAAATATAAAAACTAAAATGCAAAGATTTTCTGAACTAGATAAATTTACGTCTGTAATAGAGCAAGATATAGAAAATTACGAAGTAATATCTAACAGCTTAGATAATTGGGATAGAGTATATAATTTAATAAACGAATTTAAACCTAAAAACTGGCCAATAGATAAAAAAGTTACCAATGATCTAAAAGATGAAGCAAAAGACGTAAGAGATAGTGTTAAAGATGAATTTAAGAAGGTAAAAGAACTTATAAATTGCACGTCAGAAGAGGCAATTCAAGATATTTCTTACATGTATGAAACAATTTCTAAATTAAAGAATTTAATTTTAGAATTTAGTGAAAAATTTTATGCTAAAAAAAGAGAAAAAAATATAATGGACTTCAACGATATGGAGCACCTGGCTTTAAAAATGCTAGTTAAAGAAGAAAATGGAAAAATAGAAACTACAGAAATTGCAAAAAAATATCAAAATCAATTTGAAGAAATTGCCATAGACGAATATCAAGATAGCAATTTAGTACAAGAATACATTTTAACGAGTGTCTCTAGAGGAAACAATATTTTTATGGTTGGAGACGTAAAACAGAGTATATACAAATTTAGACAAGCAAGGCCAGAACTATTTTTAGACAAGTATACAAAATATTCTTTAGATCCAAAAGAAAAAGAAGACAGAAAAATACAATTATTTAAAAATTTTAGAAGTAGAAAAAATATATTAGACTTTACAAATTTAGTATTTGAAAATATAATGAGCAAAAATTTGGGAAGTATAGAATATAATCAAGATGAATATCTAAACCTAGGAGCAAGCTTTGAAAATATAGACAATCAAAATTTAAATACAGAAGTAGATATAATTGATTTATCAGAAGATGAAGAAGACACTTGGAAAAATGAGGAAAAAACAGAGGAAAAAACAGAGGAAGAACCAGAAAAAGAACGAGTAGAAGATGTTGTTTTAGAAGCAAGACTTGTAGCCAAAAAAATAAAAGATTTAATAGATTCAAAATATCAGGTTATAGATAAAAAACAAGGAAGAAGAGATATTCAGTATAAAGACATATGTATATTATTAAGAAGTATAACTGGAGTTGCAAATGTATATGAAAAAGAAATATCAGAACTTGGAATACCAGTATATAGCGATAGCTCTGGAGAATATTTGCAATCAATAGAGATAGAAACAATTATGGCACTTTTAAGAGTAATAAACAATCCAATGCAAGACATTCCACTTGTAACTGTAATGCGTTCACCAATAGGAAATTTTACAGATAATGAATTAGTAGAAATAAGAATGCAGGATAGAAATAGAAGCTTTTATGAGGCATTAACAAAAACAGATACAAAAAAAGCAAAAGAGTTTTTAAAACTATTAGAAGAGCTAAAAAATGATGAAGAAACAATGGCTTTAGATGAATGGATTTGGAATATTTACACTAAAACAGGATATATGAATTATGTTAGTTTAATGCCAAATGGAATTTTAAGAGTTTCTAATTTAAAAATGTTATTTGAAAGAGCAAAACAGTACGAATCTGCAAGTTTTAAAGGGCTATTTAATTTCATTAATTTTATAGATAAAATAAAGTTTAATAGCGAAGATTTAAGTTCTGCAAAGGTGATTGGAGAAAACGAAAATGTTGTTAGAATAATGAGCATACACAAGAGTAAAGGACTTGAATTTCCAGTTGTAATTCTTGCTGGAACTGGCAAACAATTTAATATGCAGGATTTAAATGAGAAGATTTTATTAGATCAAGATTTGGGCTTTGGAATGCAGTATATAAATGCCGAGAGACATATAGAATTTAAAACATTAGCAAAAAAGGCTTTAGCAATAAAAGCAAAAGAAGAGGCAATATCAGAAGAAATGAGAGTTTTATATGTTGCGTTAACTCGTGCTAAAGAAAAGCTAATAGTAGTAGGTAGACAAAAAGATGTAAATAAAAAAATGCAAGAAAAAAATAAGCTAATAGAAATATATAAAGCAGAGGATGCTGGAAAAATAAATGATTATTTATTAAAAAAATATAAAACATATTTAGACTGGATTGAGCTTATATATGCTAAATTAGGATATGATGCAACAAAAGAAATATTTACAGTAAATATTATAAAAAAGAGCGATCTTCAAAAAGAAGACATAGAAGAAGCAATAGAAGATGGTATAATAGAAAGAATTTTTAAAAAAGCATTTATATATAATGACAAAGAAAAACAAGAAAAAATAATTCAAATTTTAAATTGGGAATATTTATATAAAAACCTAGAGGGAATCCCAACTAAAACATCAGTAACAAAATTAAAGGAAGAAGCACAAGGTGCTGAAACAATAAAAGAAAGTAGCAAAGATATAAAATTTGATGTTTCGGAGGATAAGAAAATAAGCTTAATTACTGCAAAACCTAAATTTATAAATGAGAATAAGGAAACAAAAATATCAAATGCAGAAAAAGGAACTTTAATGCACTTATGTGTTCAGAAAATGGACGAAAAACAGGAATACACATTAGAAAAAATTCAAGATATGATAAATACTTTGAAAGAAAAAGTGTTAATAACAGAGGCAGAAGCGGAAACTATAAATAAAGAAAAGCTACTAAAATATACAAAATCTGAACTATGGCAAGACTTAAAACAAGCAAAGCAGATTTACAAAGAGCAACCATTTTATATTAATATAAAAGCAAGTACGGTATATGATAACATAGAGCCAGAAAACGATGAAAACATATTAGTACAAGGTGTTATAGATTTATTTTATATAAATAAAAATGATGAAATAGTTTTAGTAGATTTTAAAACAGACTACATAGATGATGGACAAGAAATTATGCTTATAGAAAAATACAAAAAACAATTAGAAATTTATAAAATTGCATTAGAGCAATCGTTAAAAAGAAGTGTTAGCAAAGTCGCACTATACAGCTTATATCTAAATAAGCTAATAGATATGGGCTAAATACTTGTACTAAGAAATTAAAAATAAAACTTTGAAAGTAATATATTATAGAGCTGATGTTGCTGTAAAAGCATCATTTAAACTTTATGTATTATAGTTTTAAAAGAATTAGCATATATATGAATAACAAGTATATGATATGCTCTTAAAAATAGAACTTTAGAAAGGAAAAGCGAAATATGAGACTAGATAAGTTTTTAAAAGTTTCTAGAATAATAAAAAGAAGAACAGTCGCAAATGAAGCGGCCGATGGTGGCAGAATTTCTGTAAATGGCAAAGTTGTGAAACCAAGTTATGAAGTAAAAGTTGGAGACATTATAGAAATAAAATTTGGAGATAAAACGTCAAAATTTAAGATAATGGCAATACCAACAGTTCAAGGAAAAAACATGCCACAAATGGTAGAAGAAGTAGAATAAAATAATAAAAGAACCAGCAGTTTCAATTGTAACTAATGGTTCTTTTATTTTGCATTAATTTTTATGGTGCTTGACTACTGCCCGATAAAATGGAGTTGTACAGCCCCAATGATATACCTTTTGTACATACGTTTGGTCAACAATCCATCCTTCATGTGCAGAATTAATGCTTTCGATGTCGCGCTTTGCGGCATCAGGGGTTTCTCGCTCAAACGGAGATACAAAAACCTCCGTAAAACCAGAAAATGTAAAAGACATGTAACAGTCCCCTTTCTAAAATTTATTATCAATATTATAGCATAACATTGAAAAAAAAGCAAAATAATGATAGAATATGACAAGTTATTACAAGAGACGACAGTATTGAAAAATAATTACAATTTTGGCTGTGTCAAATTTTATTTAAAACGCGGTTATATACAGCAAGTATGCTCCTTTGCCTTTTAAATTTCATTTTCCTTGCCAAAATTTAATTCTTTTTCAACTAAATATTTCTATGTTAGGAATGAACTGGACTAAAAAGATATAATTAATGGGGGAAAAATAATGCCAGATTTTGTACATTTACACGTGCATAGTGAATTTAGCTTACTAGATGGAGCAAACAGAATTAAAGATTTACCAGTTAGAGCGAAAGAGCTTGGAATGAAGGCTATGGCTATTACAGACCATGGCGTTATGTTTGGTGCAATTGATTTTTATAAGGCATGTTTGGCAAATGGAATTAAGCCTATAATTGGTTGCGAAGTTTATGTTGCCCCAAGAGGAAGAGCGGATAAAGATCCTAATATTGATACAAGATATAACCACTTAATTTTGCTAGCTAAAGATAATGAGGGTTACAAAAATCTTACAAAACTTGTTTCTATAGGATTTACAGAAGGATTTTATTACAAGCCAAGAATTGATAAAGAAGTGCTAGAAAAGTACCATGAAGGATTGGTTTGTTGTAGTGCTTGTTTGGCTGGAGAGGTTTCTCAGGCAATTCTAAAAGGAGATATGGAAGAAGCCGAGAGAGTTGCTACTTGGTTTAAGAATGTATTTGGAGAAGATTATTATCTAGAAATACAAAATAATGGAATTAAAGAGCAAGTTTTAGTAAATCAAAAGCTAATTGAACTTTCAAGAAAGTTGAACATAGAGCTTGTTGCAACAAATGATTCGCACTATTTAAGAAGAGAAGATGCTTACAACCACGAGATTTTGCTTTGTATTCAGACAGGCAAAAAAATTACCGACGAAGATAGAATGAAGTTTGAAACAGATGAGCTATATATCAAATCACCAGAAGAGATGGCAGACTTTTTCTCTGGCGTGCCTGAAGCAATAGAGAATACTGTAAAGATTGCAGATAAGTGTAATGTAACCTTTGAATTTGGACATACCATACTTCCAAATTATGATGTGCCAGAAGGATTTGCTACACATTACGATTATCTAGAAAAGCTATGTAATGATGGAATAAAAAATAGATACGGAGACAATCCTTCACAAGAAATTATAGATAGAAAAAATTACGAGCTAGGTGTAATCAAGAAAATGGGCTACGTTGACTATTTCTTGATTGTATGGGATTACATACATTATGCTAAGACTCAAGGAATACCAGTTGGACCTGGAAGAGGTTCTGGAGCTGGTTCTATTGTTGCATATGCGATAGAAATTACAGATATAGACCCAATGAAATATGCTTTACTTTTCGAAAGATTTTTAAATCCAGAGAGAATAAGTATGCCCGATTTTGACGTTGACTTTTGTTACGAAAGAAGGCAAGAGGTAATAGACTATGTTTCTAGAAAGTATGGTCCAGACCACGTTTCGCAGATTATTACTTTTGGAACTATGTCTGCTAGAATGGTTATAAGAGATGTAGGAAGAGTTTTAGATGTTCCTTATGCGACAGCCGATAAGCTAGCAAAAATGGTTCCAAATGAGCTACACATAACAATAAAAAAGGCATTAGAACAAAACAAGGAATTTAAAGATGAGTATGAAAATAACCCAGAAACAAAGAAACTACTGGATATTGCAATGGCCTTAGAAGGAATGCCAAGACAGGCTTCTACACATGCTTGTGGTATAGTTATTACAAAAGACCCAGTTGTAACCTATGTTCCACTATATGTAAGAGATGGAATGATTTCGACACAATATATAATGACAACTCTTGAAGAGTTAGGTCTATTAAAGATGGACTTCTTAGGGCTTAGAACTCTAACAGTTATACAAGATACTATAAATCTGGTTAAGAAAAATAGAGGGATAGATGTAAAATTTGACCAAGGAATGAATGATCCAAAGGTATTTAAATTATGGCAAGACGGAAACACGATGGGAATATTCCAATTTGAGAGTCAGGGAATGACAAACTTCATGAAGGAACTTAAGCCAGACTGTTTGGAAGATTTAATTGCCGGAGTTTCATTGTACCGTCCTGGACCAATGGACCAAATTCCAAGGTATATATCGAATAAAAAAGACCCAGACCATGCTGTATACACACATAACAGCCTAAAGCCAATATTAAAAGTAACTTATGGATGTATGGTTTACCAAGAGCAGGTTATGCAAATAGTTAGGGACTTAGCAGGATATTCGCTAGGACGTGCAGATTTGGTACGTCGTGCCATGGGTAAGAAAAAGCTAGAAGTAATGGCAAAAGAAAGAGAAATATTTATACATGGTCAAATAGACGAAAATGGAACCATAATAGTACCAGGCTGTGTAAGAAATGGAATAGACGAAAAATCTGCCAACAAGATATTTGATGAGATGTCTGAATTTGCAAAATATGCTTTCAATAAATCACATGCTGCGTGCTATGCAGTTGTATCATACAGAACAGCATACTTAAAAGCATATTATCCAACAGAATTTATGGCAGCAATGCTAAACAGCTTCTTAGGAAATCTAGATAAAATTCCAGAGTACATTGATGAATGTAAAAGAATGAACATAGAAATTCTAAAGCCAGACATTAACAGGAGTTATACCAAGTTTACAGTTGATGACGGCAAAATAAGATTTGGACTTGGAAGTATTAAAAATGTTGGACTTGCTGCAGTAGATACGATTGTTGCAAATAGAGAAAAGAATGGAGAATACATAAGTTTCACAGATTTTTGTGAAAGAATGGAAGGCGAAGCCGTAAATAAAAAATGTATAGAGAGTTTAATAAAAGCAGGAGCATTTGACAACTTTGCAGAAACAAGGAGTACATTAATGGCTTCATTTGAAGACATAATAGATACAATTTCTGGAGCATCAAAAAAGAACATACAAGGTCAAGTTTCAATGTTTGATATGGCAATGCCACAGGATTCATCATCAGACAAAGATGATATGGAAAAGTTAAAATACAAATATACAACTCTAAAAGAATATTCAGATCAAGAATTATTATCAATGGAAAAAGAGATGCTCGGAATCTATGTATCTGGTCATCCACTAGAAAAGTACAGAGAGCTAATAGAAAAATTTGCAGACGTAAACACACTTCAAATGAGAGACGCAAGCGAATTAGCTGGAACTGAAAACGAAGAAGATGTGTCACCAGAAAAATTAGCTGGAAGAGTACAACAATTAAAAGATGGACAATTTATAAAATATGCTGGAATAATAACTGGAATAAAGAAAAAATACACAAAAAACAACAAGCTAATGGCATTTGTTACAATAGAGGATTTGTATGGAAGTGTAGATGTAATAGTATTTGAAAACTGCTACAATCAATGTTCAAACGAATTAATAGATGAGAATATAGTGCTAGTAGAGGGACGTCTAAGCATAAGAGAAGACGAAGCTCCAAGCATAATTGCAAGAACAATAAGAAACTTAGAAGATGTAGCAAATAATCCAAAAGCATTTACTGTTAATGGCGTAAAGAAAAACGGAACAGGCACAAATGGTGTAAATGGAGTAAAACAAACAGTTCAAATTCCAAGAAAAAAGCTAAACATAAACATAACTAATTTAGATGAAGCAAAAAAAGATAGACTTAGAGGAGCATTAAAATTCTTCAATGGAGATAGAAACAACACTCAAGTAGAAATAATAAATGGAGAAGAAATAGCTCCAGCAGGAGGATTATTCGTAACACCAGAAATATTAGAAGAAATACAAAAAATTGTAGGAATAGAAAACGCAGTATTTGAAAAATAATGATTATTTTATATGAAAGGTTAGCACAAGCGAGTAATTATAATTAATGTAATAATAAAGAACCAGTTTTGAACTTACTTTAAAGTATTGTTCAATCTGGTTCTTTTATATGAAGTTAAATTTATATAATTATAATTTTATTAAAAGTAGTTTACAAATTAAACTTCTATTTTGTGAAATTGTTACATTCCTGAATATGATGGGTCTGTGTAACCGCAAATCGAACATCTGCCTGTTGAATCAAATGAGTGCATACATGTCATTCCACATATTGAACACATTCCAGTTGTAGAGTCGTATTGGTGTTGGCATGTCATTCCACAAGTCATACATACTCCATTTGACCATAACGATATGTTATGACTATGGTCACATTCTTTTCCACAAATATTACATCTTCCATCCATCCAAGAGTGAGAACATTCATAATTACAAATACTACATCTTCCTGTCGAAGAATCATATTGATGTTGACATTCATAACCACATCTACTACATCTACCATCCATCCAAGAAGCCCCATCTGACATATGATCACATATTGTTCCACATTTCCTGCACATGCCATTGCTCCATAAAGACGAATCAACGTTATGGAGACACTGCGCTCCACAGTAGCGACAAACTCCATTTTCCCAATACATAGATCCATAGTTTTCATCATGTTTGCATTGATACAAACAAACAGAACAGATTCCCATAGAACCAAAGGTATGATCTTGTCGTATTCCACAAGTTGAACATTTGTGACACATAGCATCCTCTCCCGTCGCTGTATCGCCTGGTTCCCATAGATGTTGGTAATTTTCATTTCCACATCTAAAGTTGCAATAACTACATGTACTAACTCCAGTATCTAGGTCTTGATCAAAATAAGCTTGTCCATTTCCTCCAAAATCACCTAATGCACGATTACCGTGATTACATTTATAACCACATATGCTACATGTAGCATAACTATTAGCAGTATATTCAAAGCTGTGTGAGCACATTGTATTACATACTGTACAATTTCCAGAGTCATCAAATGTGTGTGACTCTATGTATCCACATTCACTGCATTTATGCGAATTTGTATCATAATATACAAATATATGAGGGCGATTTTCGCCACATACAGCACATTCATGTGAATAATCATCACATTTCTGGTATGTATGATTTACAGTATTTTTACACGTTGAACATCTGTGTATTTCAGAATTTCCTATGCTCTCATAATTATGTTTCTCACTGTATCCACAAAGTTCACAGTAGTGTTTATCTCCTTGAACTTTCCATCCGCTTGTGTGTAAGCATATATTTGTTACAACAAAGCTTGATACTACTTCTTTATTTTCTGTTGCATTATATAATCTTGCCCAAATTGTTGTATTTTCTGTAATGTTTACCTCTGATGTGTAATTCTTCCAGTTATTACTATTAACAGTTGAAGCAACTTGATATTGCAATACATATCCTGGGAAGTTTGCTGAAGGAGCAATTTTTACATTCAACGAAGTTGTTGGTGCAACTGTTGATGGTGTAAATATTATATCCTTAGCACTTGGCGCTGCTAGTAATTTGTATGGTCCAAATTTTTGAGAAGTACTCTTTCCATTTATACTAGCCTTTATCCATAAATAATAATCTCCTGAAGTAGTTACAGTATAAACAGTTTCACTGTTCATTGTTTTTTCATCTTTTTTTTCTACTGATAAATTAGTTCCATTTGACAAACCTACTGGTTCATCATCTGAAGTGTCTGTTGTCCATAATATTTTTACTGAATTATCTGTTATTGTTTCTCTACTGCTCTTTATAGTTATTACAACTTGTTGTTTATAACTTTCTGTTGTACTACTTGATGGATCTACCTCAATTGATATTTTGTTTTCAACGGGCTTACCATCACTAGTAGTATTTTCTACGTCACCAGTTGAAGGATCCACTAAAAATTCATGTTCACATTTTACAATTTTAACTTTAATTTTGTTAGTTTCAGCAGTTTCACATTCTACATCTTTTCCATCATTTATTAGTTGTTCTTGTAAATTTTGAGCTGTTACTACTTTACCATCCAAATGATATACTGTTGAATAAGCCATTTTAATTGCTTCTTTGTCTGCTTGTATACAACTTTGTTCTTTTGCAAATATTGTCCTTTGAACGATTCCGTTATTTCCCAATGTAAGGTTAAGTGCTATACCAGCCAAAATAAGCAGAATTACTATTGTAACAACTAATGCAATTAAAGTTATTCCTTTATTTTTTTTGCTTATATTTTTTGCTTTTTCGAGGGATTTTTCATTTAATTTTTTATTTTGCATTACATTCTCCTTTTATTTTTATTGTTCTGTAATAATATAATTTGCTGTATCTTGTGGTGCATCCCACATTCTTGCAGTTATTTGAGTTATTTCTCCAGCCTCAAGTTTTTCAACATAGACTTCAACTTCGCCTAATTTTTCTCCGGATTTATTTAAGAATTCAACCTTAAGTTTATTGGCTGGTAACTGCTTTCCACTTACATTTTTTATGTCTGCTGAAAAAGTGGTTATTTCAGATTTTGTTGCAATATTTCCATTTAAAATTTTGTAATTTTCCGTATTCTTAACTTCTAACATTGTATTTTGTGGTGTTTTAATTTGTTGTTCGGGCTTTTTCTTTCCAAAAACAATAGCACAAATTATACAAATAATTATTAAAAGTAAAATAACAAGAATTAGTAATTTTCTGTCTTTCTGCACTAGGTTAACCTCCTTTCCTAATTTTGCGACATAATATCTCAAAATTATATAATAATACTTTAATTGTAACAGATTTCGACACTCTATTCAATTAATAAAGTATTACATTTGTGTTACAAAACATAGTGCTTAAAAAGTAATTTTGCTTGATATAAACAGGATTTGCAAAACGGTGATAAGGTTAAAATTGGAAAAATATTAAAAAAATGAACATAGTATAATAACAAATTAAATGCTCTGGAGTTAAGGTACTAAATATAATATTAATTAATACAAAATACAGCACAAATTTATTGAAATCCCTGTAAATATGTAATATAATAAACTATAGTGAGTTCTAAGTTTACAAGGAGAAATGAATGAACAGAGAGAAGCAGTTTTTGAATCAAATTGATAACAACTCTGGAAATTGCAATAGGCTAATAGATAGTATTTTAGGTTTAATAAATCAAGATAGTTCGTTGACTAGTAGAAAATCATTTTTTACTAGATTTTTTAGGCGAGCTCAAAAATCTGCTTACAGTATAATTGATGAAAACTTTGTAAAGATTTTTAACAAAATGAATAATAGTGGTAGGCAAGCTTTTTTAGGTGTTCTTATGAAAAGGGGAAACTATGTTGAAATTATAGTAAAAAATCTTGATCTTGTTATAGAAACGATGACTGCGGATAAAGAGAATATCTTTAATATAAGAGAATTTTATGATTCCATTTTAGACTATAATACAGACTTTGTTGAAGAAAATTTAAGAAGAATACTGGAAGAAACAAAGGCACCATGTTTTTTTACAACTATTAGCTATTTTAAAGCAAAAAGACCATGTTTTGAATCTAATGTTACTGGAATTATAAATAGACAAATGAATACCAGAACAAAAGATATAGCAATTTCTATGCTTAGTAGGGCTGTTCAAAAGTTTCCTACATACTTAGATGAAAGAGAAATTATGAGTACTAATAAAGATATAGAAGATTATTCAACAACATTAGAAATAATGATAAAAGAACTATTGGCAGATCAGCAAAAATCTCCATCAGACATTGTTCAAATAGGAGTAGGATCTTCTACTAATGTATATTTAATAGGCAATAAAGTTTTAAAAGTTGGTGCACCAAAAGTAAGATATAATATTCCAAATCACAAGAGAATATTACAGCCATTAACAAGAAAAAACTTTACTTCTAGAAATGGCTGTCTTTTTGTAAATGTAGAAATTACAGATTATGTTAGTACATATATAGATCAAGAAGCAAAAAGAAAAGTTGCGATAAGTAGCTTAAAAGAAGATGGAAAAATAGAAAATGCAGAGAATTTGAGTGATGATGATATTCTGTATTTGCTATATAAAGAAATTAGAGATAGTGGAATACTTATTACAGACTTTGCTTGGAGAAATTTGGGAGTTTTACAAAAAGAAAATACTCCAACTTTGCATAATCAAAAAATAAAAGTATCACCAAATTCTGTTGGACTATATCCGCCAATAGAAAATGATACACTGGAAAAAGGTGAAATAGTTTATATAGACTTGGAACATATCTATAAAGAGGATGATAAAAACATAAATTGGCCATGTAACAGTAAGTCGCAGCTATTTGAATTAAGATACCAAAGAGAAAAAAATATAACACAAAAGATACAGGACGAAATGGAAAGATAAGGAGACATATTATGAGCTTGGAAGAACAATTTTTAACAGACTTAGAACAATATCCAGATACTGTTTCAATAGTTCATTCATATATAAAACTAGGTGAAACAATGAAAGCTTTAAAAAAAGAAAATTATAATGATGTTTGCAAAGAAGAGCAAGAATTAAGAAAATCCATGGAAGGAATAAATATAGAAGAACTAATAGAAAGAAATTTTGACACAATTTTAAATGGAGTTATTAGGAAAAAAGATATATTATCCTTCGTAAATGTATTAAGTTATTACTATAAAGACTGTCAAATTATATATAATAATTTTGAAAAAATAGTGTCTGCAGCAGATAAAATAGGTAATTTAAGAGACTTGAGAGATTTATACATATGGATAGTTCATAAGCCAAACGGCAAAGAAGTATTCATAGAAAATATTGATTTTATATTAGGATTGGAGCATCCAGAAGCAATAATTGATTTAATTGAGTTGGTAAAAGGTAGAAACAAAGAATTAGATGTTAAAATAGAAAAGGCTTTGAGTAGTCATTCTAATGGCATTGCAAAAGTTATGTTAGAGAGAGCTTCAGAGGACAATCAAATAGACAATTATGTTGATACCCTGGAATTTATGATTAAAGAAATATTAAAGAGTGAAAATAAAAACTATTTGGATATAACCAGAATTGCAGTTGGAAATGGAGAATTTAGCTTTGTATATAAAATAGGAGATAAAATACTAAAAGTAGGTTCTCCAAGAGGAGAATTTAAAATGCCAAATCATAGAAGAATATTGCAACCACTAGCAAGAAAGGCTTTTAGGAATAGACTTGGTAAAACAATGGCTTGTGTAGAGATATCTGAGGAAGTTGATACAAATATAGAACAAAAAGATCCAGAGGAATTGTATAAATTATGGAAAGAGCTAAGAGATGAAGGCGTTATATGGACAGATGTAACATGGGAAAATGTTGGTAGACTAAAAAAGAAAAATATTCCTTCATTAAATGGAGAAGAAATGTATGTAGAACCTGAAGCTGCAGGATTTAAGAATAAATATAAGGGAAAACCACTAGAAAAAGGTGAACTAGTTATTCTAGATACAGATTTTATTTTTGAGGAAAATAGTCCATATTTAAGATGGTTTAATTTTGGATATGCCAAAAGCTTTGAAGATAGATACAAAAAAGAAAATGCATTAAACAAAGAGGAAGAAGAGAGATAAAAAATAAGAAAATTGTCGAACGAAATTTGATTAATTTTAATAAAAAGGTTGAAAAAAAGATAAAATATAGTATAATAATAAATGAAATGCTTTTGGTGCATAACACTAAATTTCATATGAGAATGGGTAATCAAAGATTACCAAAAAAATCAGGTATGCTGTGAACATACCTGATTTTTTGCTATTTCTTGAATAAATCAATAATAGCTTTTAGCTCTTTTAAAATTTTAAAAGCATATTTAAGAGTAATAACTATAATATGTAAAGCTTTAAAAAATTTCTTCGAGCGTTTTCTTCTCTTGTTTTGTTTTTGATGCATCATTCTCACCTCCTTTCTTATGAGAATGACATAATTATAGTACATAAGGCATGAGAAAGTCTGTCGAAACATGTAATTAACTTAAAAAAATTCACAAAATTTTCATTGAATTACTATTTATTTAATGATAGAATTGTTAAAGATTAGAAAATGATTACAACCTTCTGAAAGGAAATATAAAATATGGAAAAATCACTTTTGAAAGATAGTGTAAGACAAATAAAAAATACATTTAAGCGATTTCTATCTATTGTGGCAATAGTATTGCTCGGAGTAGGATTTTTTGCTGGAATTACGGCTACAAGCCCAGATATGAAAGACACTATAGATACATATTTTGATGATGAAGATGTAATGGACATTGAAGTAATTTCAACACTTGGATTAACAGATGAAGACATAGAAGTATTGAAACAAGTAGATGGAACTAAAGATGTAGTGGGAACTTATAGTATTGATGCTACTTTTAGCAATGATAAAAAAGAGTATGTTGTTAAGATTGAGTCGATGCCAGACACAATAAACAAAGTAATTCTTAAAGAGGGAAACCTGCCACAAAATGCTGATGAATGTGTGGTAGAGAGTTCGCTTCTAACTTGGACTGGATACAAAATTGGAGATTATATCACATTAAATCCACAAAAGATTGAATCATCTACAAGCCTCGGAGATATTGATATAAGTAATGATGAAGATAGCAATGATAATAACAGCAGCGATGCAACAAACGACAAAATAAATAATGAAGAAAATGATGTTAGTAACAATAATAATATTGAAAATGATAACGACAATGATTCAACAGTAAAAAATAAGAAGGTTAAAATTGTTGGAACTGTTCAATCTCCTTTATATATTTCTAGGTCGAGAGGTTCTAGTAAACTTGGAGCTGGGTCTGTAAATTTTTATATGTATATGCCAAAAGAAAATTTCAATATGGATATTTACACAATTGCATACATTACTGCTGATGGTGCAAAAAATTTAAAAACATATAAAGACGAATACCAGAAAAAGATTGACGAAGTAAAAGATAATATAGAAGCAATATCTGATGAAAGAAAACAAGCTAGATATAATTCTATTGTAAATACAGCTCAGAGTAAGTTAGACGATGCTCAAAAAGAATATGATGAGCAAAAGCAAAAAGTAGAAGATGAGCTTCAAGATGCACAAAACAAGATTGATGATGGAAAAGCAAAAATTGAGGATGGAGAAAGAGAACTTGCAAATGCAAGAAAAAAGGCTGATACTGAATTTGCAAATGCAGAGAAAAGGTTAGAAGATGCTGAAGCACAGCTAAGTAGTGCAAAGTCTGAATTTGAAACAAAGAAGCAAGAAACAGAAACACAATTAGAAGAGGCCCAGAAAAATGTTGATAGTTTAAATCAAATAAAAACTAACTATGATAATCTTGAAACTCAAAAACAGACTGTGGAGAGTCAAATAAAACAGATAGAAGAGACTCTAAAAATCTTAAATCAAAATCCAGACGTAAATGCGGAAAAGATAACAGAGCTAACTACAAACAAAACAACATTAGAAGCAGGGCTTAGTCAGATTAATGCAGGAATTTCTAAAATAGAAACTGCTCTTTTAAGCCAGGGAATAAAGGCAGAAAATTTAAGTCAGACTATAAGTTCTATAAATTCTCAAATAGAGCAAGGAAAGCAGGAACTCGCAAAGGCAGAAAACACAATAAGAGAGAATGAAAAAGATCTAGAAAGTCAGAAAAAGAAACTTGCACAAACCAAAACAAGCACATACAAAACAATAAAGAGCAATGAGCAAAAATTAGAAAATTCTAAAAAAGAAATCGAAGAAAGTGAACAAAAGCTTGCAGATGCACGAAAAGAAGCTCAAGAAAAATTAGATGAAGCACAAGAAAAATTGAATGATGCAAAGACTCAAATTGCAAAAATAGAAAAGCCTTCTTGGTATATTTTAGATAGAAATTCAAACTATGGATATGCAGAATATATTCAAGATACAGATAGAGTTGCTAATTTAGCAAAAGCATTCCCAATAGTATTCTTCTTAGTTGCAGCATTAATTAGTTTAACATCAATGTCTAGAATGATTGAAGAACAACGTGTTCAAATTGGAACTTTGAAAGCGTTGGGGTACAACAAAATCCAGATATCATTTAAATATCTAATTTATGCATTCTTGGCAACCATGATTGGTGGAATAGTAGGAATGATAATCGGGTTTAAGCTAATACCATCAATAATAATAATGATGTATGAAATGATGTACACTATTCCAAAAGCTGACTGCATAATTCGCATTGAAATGGGAGTTATAGGATTGGGATTTGCACTTGTTTGCACATTAGGAGCTACAATTTATACATGCATTAAAGAATTGAAAGAAAAGCCAGCAGAGCTGATGCTTCCAAAAGCTCCAAAGCCTGGAAAACGCATAATACTTGAGAAAATAACATTTATATGGAAAAGATTGAAGTTTACTAATAAAGTAACTGCAAGAAATGTATTTAGATATAAGAAAAAAATGCTTATGACTGTAATAGGTGTGGCTGGTTGTACATCGCTTATAATAGCAGGATTTGGTATAAGAAATGCAATAGGAAATATGATTCCAAATCAGTATGGTGAAATCTTTAAATATGATGGAACAATCGAATTCAAAGATGACGTAACAAAAACACAAATTCAAGAAGAAAATGAAAAAGTAAAAAGCTTGGATAAAATTGCAGACACATTGCCAAGTTACATGAAAACTGTTGAAATAACAAGCATTCAAAACTCACAGACAATAAACCTTGTAGTACCAGAGCAGTCAGATAAATTAGATGAATTTATAGGATTAAGAAACAGAAAGCACAAGAAGGAAACATACACATTAGATGATGACTCTGTAATAATTTCAGAAAAGATTGCAAGCCTATTAAAGATAAAGGTTGGAGACACAATAACCATAAAAAATACAGATGATATAGAAAAAGATGTAAAAGTAGGAGCAATAACAGAAAACTACATCTACCATTATATGTATATGTCTAGTAATTTGTACAACAAATTATATGGAGAAAATAGCTTCAAGCCTAATACTTTGCTAATAAAAGAGGCAGAAGGTACAACAGAAGATGATGAGGATAATATTGGAAAAATAATATTGCAAGATGATACAACAGTTGCTGGTGTAAGTTTCTTATCTGGTACGAAAGATATTTTTGCAACAGTAATGGAACAAATGCAATTAGTAGTATATGTACTAATAATATCAGCTGGATTGCTTGCATTTGCAGTTTTATATAATTTATCAAATGTAAACATAAGTGAAAGAATACGTGAACTTGCTACAATAAAGGTACTCGGTTTTTATAATAAAGAGGTATTTAATTATATAACAAAAGAAACAAGAATATTAACAGTTATTGGAATATTTTTCGGACTATTTGGGGGATATTTCTTGTCGATGTATGCGGTAAAAACGTGCGAGCTTGATATGATGATGTTTAATTACGAAATAAGCAAAATGTGTTTTATATATGGAATTATAATAACAATAATATTTGCTGAAATAGTAAATTTGGCAGTAAATAGAACTTTGAAAAGAATAAGTATGACCGAATCTTTAAAGAGTGTAGATTAATTAGATTGAAAAATAATTACAATTTTGACTTTGTCAAACTTTTTTCAAAACGCGGTTACATACACAAAGTATGCGCCCTTGCCTTTTGAAATTCGTTTTCCTTGCCAAAATTTAATTCTTTTCCAATCTAAGAAGAAAGGTGGATAAAAGTATGGCATACATAGAATTTAAAAATGTTGTAAAAGAATATACTATGGGTGATAATAAGATTAAAGCCTTAGATAATGCAAATTTTGAAATAAATAAAGGTGAACTTGTTGTAATTGTTGGACCGAGTGGGGCAGGAAAAACTACTGCCCTAAATGTTCTCGGCGGAATGGATAGTGTAACTTCTGGAGATGTTGTAATTGACGGAAGACACGTTAATAATTACAATGAAAAGCAACTTACAAAATATAGAAGAGAAGACATTGGGTTTGTATTCCAGTTTTATAATCTTGTTCAAAATTTAACTGCAATTGAAAATGTAGAACTTGCCACTCAAATATGTAAACATCCATTAAGTCCAGAAAAAGTAATGGAAAAAGTTGGACTACAAGAAAGAAAAAATAATTTTCCATCACAATTATCTGGAGGTGAACAGCAAAGAGTTGCAATAGCAAGAGCCATTGCAAAAAATCCAAAGATACTTCTTTGTGACGAACCGACTGGAGCTTTAGACTATAACACAGGAAAGCAGATTTTAAAACTTTTGCAAGATACATGCAGAAAAGAAAATATGACAGTAATCATAATAACGCACAATAGTGCAATAGCTCCAATGGCAGATAAAATAATACACTTCAAAAATGGAAAATCGGAAGACATTGCCATAAATCAAAATCCGACATCAATAGAAGAGATAGAATGGTAAAAAAAGAACCAGAGCCCAATTAAGGGCTCTGATTTTGAGGTTTAGAGCGTATCAGGTAACAAGCTCAAGTCCCAAGCACAGGTTGAGGCTTTATCTGCAACTAGTGCGTAAAGGAAATTCCCAATGGGACAGAAATTGATAAAATCGTTCATACTGCTGTCTATTGTTATGGCATAGCCATTTCTAAAGCCGATGAGAACAACAAAATGCTCCGATTTTTTCTTGAGTTCATTGTAGTAAACGTTGCCGTTTACTCTTACGATAACAGGCTGATCCTTTTGAACAGATTTTAATATACTGTATATAGAATCAAACCGTGTGCTCCACAATGGAAAAATGTAAGATGCATCGCTGAACTTAGAAAGAAATTCATCAACTACACACATAGGCTTGAAAACATTTTCTGTCTGAAAAATGTTTTCAAAATCTGCTGCATTGCTATAAGAAGCAATAATTTCAGCAAGGTTCTCGATAGGATATGGGGATTTACCATATTTTACTATGAGGCTATTATAAAGAGCCAAAAGTAAATTCCCAGACGAGTTCATTGCCTGGGCAATGAACGATTCTTCGTTAATGTCAGAAAACTCAACATCAGATACGAACATGCCATTCATCGAGTACTCTCCGCACTTGATTAAAAGACCAGAAATGTCCATCTTTTGAAGAACTTCCCCCTGATACGAGGAATTGAACAAATTTTTTATAGAATTTCGCATGTTGGTTCCATACAACATTTCTACAATTTGCTGCTCTTCAGCTAGATCAAAGGTCTCTGGCCGTTCCTCCAATTTAGCAAGTGCTGTGGCAAAGTCTACCATTTTTTACAACCTCCTTAATATTAATCCTTATAAAAGGGTCAAAAGTAATTATAGCACAGATATTATGTAAAATCAATATTTTTTATGGACAGGATGCGTATGTTGTGATAATATACAAGTATATTTAAAATGAACTTGAGATTAAAACATATTGCGTATACTTAAAGAAAGGAATGAAAAAATATGAGAAGCAGGAGAAATTTTAGAAGAAGGGACGTTATAATAGAAACAATTTCAAATAAAAACTTTATAATAGCTAGTATTATACTAACTATTATAATATTATTTTTTTCTGGGACAATTATTATAAAAAAACAAATAGATAGAGATAAAATGGCAAAACAAGCGGAAAATTTAAGGGCGCAAACTGGGGAGATATTTTCTGAATTGGATTCTACAATAGAAAATGCATCACAGCCTAGTGAAAATGTAACTAGAAAGGCTAGAATCTCTGCAGTAGGGGATATTTTGTGTCAAAATGAAATGATGGAAGATGCAAAAGTAAATGAAACATATGATTTTTCACATATGTTTGCAAATATAACAAAATATACGAAAGAAGCGGATGTAACAGTTGGAACTCTAGAAACAAATCTAGTGGAAAAAAGTTATTCTGGAACAGGTAAATATAATGCACCAACCCAATTTCTAAAAGCAGTAAAAGATTCTGGAATTAACTTAGTATCTGTAGCACATAACCATGCATTGGATTATGGAAAAGAAGGATTTGAGAAAACAATAAAAAATGTTCAAAATGAAGGAATAAGTGTTACAGGTGTTGCAAATAATAGTCAAAATGAAAGTAGCAAATTTACAGGAATAATAAAAGATGTAAGAGGAATAAAAGTAGCCTTTTTAGCATATACATATGGCTTGAGTAATAGTTCTAATTTATCTGATGAAGAAAAGAGTAATGCTAATATTTATTCTGAAGAAATTGCAACAAAAGACATAGAATATGCAAAGGAAAATTCAAATTACATTATAGTTTTAATGCATTGGGGAGATGTTAATAGTTCAAAAATATCTGACAACCAAACAGAAATTGCAGACTTTTTAGTAAAACAAGGTGTAGATATGATATTAGGAAGTCATCCATCAGTTGTAGAACCAATGAAAATAGTCCAAAATAAAGAAGGCAGAAATGTACTTATTGCATACTCTTTAGGAAATTACATATCAAATTTAAAATATAAAAACGCAGATGTGGAAATAATACTAAATATAGAGATTGTAAAAGAAGCAGATAGCGATAAAGCAATTTTACAAAAAGTGGACTACACACCAATTTATATGTTAGATAATGGAAAAAATACTGAAAATAGGTTTGAACTTGCAGATATGAAGCAATTGGTGTATAATTATGCAGCTGGAGATCAAAGCAAAATAACAAGAAAAAAATATGATGAAATAGTTTTAAAATTAGAGGAATTACAAAAAATAATAAATGCAGAGTAGGAGAAAGAAATGAACGTAGGTTTTATATCATTAGGATGTAGCAAAAATTTAATAGACACAGAAATGATGATAGGGTTATTTAAAAATAATAATTTTACAATAGTAAATGACCCTAAAATAGCAGACATAATAGTAATAAATACTTGTGGATTTATAGAATCTGCAAAGCAAGAAGCAATAAACACAATATTAGAAATGGCAGAATATAAAAAGACAGGAAGATGCAAAATTTTAATTGCAACTGGATGCTTAGTAGAGCGTTACAAAGATGACTTAATAAAGTTACTTCCAGAAGTTGATATGTTCTTAAAATATAGTGAATATGCAGAAGAAAAAGGCAACTCTGGAAAGGTATTTGAAGAAGTATTTAACAAAATAAATGAAAAAATTGGAACAGAAAATTGCAAATACAGTAGTGCAAACTTAAGTTTTATGAATAGAATTGTTACAACAGGTAAACAATATGCATATATAAGAATTGCAGAAGGATGTGACAATAGATGCACATATTGTGCAATTCCATATATTAGAGGAAAATTTGTAAGTAGAAAAATGGAAGATATTTTAGAAGAAGCTCAAATGTTAGCCGATTCTGGAATAACAGAAATAATATTAATTGCACAAGATACATCAAAATATGGAATCGACATATATGGAGAACTAAAACTTGCAGAATTATTGAATAAACTAAGCAAAATTAAAAAAATTCATTGGATAAGATTTTTGTATACATATCCAGAAAGCATAACAGACGAATTGATAAAAGAAGTAAAAGAAAATAAAAAGATTTGCAAATACTTTGATATTCCAATACAACATTTCGCAGATAATGTGTTAAAGAGAATGAACAGAAAAACAACTGGAGAAAATATAAGAAACACAATACAAAAACTAAGAAAAGAAATTCCAGGAGTAGTAATAAGAACAACCGTAATGGTTGGATTCCCAGGTGAAACAGAAGAAGATTTTTTAAAATTGTATAATTTCATAAAAGAAGCAAAATTTGAAAAACTTGGAGCTTTTACATATTCTAAAGAAGAAGGAACACCTGCCTCTAGGCTAAAAGAACAAATCCATCCAATGACAAAAAAATCTAGATACAATAAAATAATGAAATTACAACAAGAAATATCTAGAGAAATAGAAGAAAAACAAATTGGACGTGAAATAGAAGTTTTAGTAGAACAAATAACTCCAGATAAAAAATTCTATATTGGAAGAAGCTATGTAGACGTACCAGATATTGACGGAATTACATACATAAAAAACATTGAAAATGAAAGTGATTTAATTGGAAAATACATAAAATGTAAAATAGTCGAAGTAAAAAATTACGATACAATAGCAGAAAGAATATAAATTGGGAGACTGCTGAAAAACACCACTTTTTTCAACGGTCTCATAAATTAAACATATATTTTCGCCAAGTGAAAAGTTAAATGCAATTTTGTAAAGTAAGTTATAAGATGTATGATAAAAAACAGTGTTTAATAGATTTAACAATTAACTTTATTTAAATTGACTTTTAAAAGAAAGTATAATATAATGAAAACTGCAAAACATAAGTTTTGTAAATATTTAATGCAGGTAATTAGTTTGGAAAAATAAAAGTAAAATTACAATGCAATTATAAAAAATGTGCTGTAAATTATACAATTTTTCAAACATATTAATACCAAATAAGGAGGAAAATAGATTATGGAATTAAAAGGTTCTAAAACAGAAAAAAATTTAATGGAAGCTTTTGCTGGAGAATCACAAGCAAGAAATAAATACACATACTTTGCAAGTGTAGCAAAAAAAGAAGGATATGAGCAAATTGCAGCAATATTCTTAGAGACAGCAGAAAATGAAAAAGAACATGCAAAAATTCATTTTAAATATTTAAATGGAATTGGAGATACAAAAGCAAACTTAGCATCTGCAGCAGCTGGAGAAAACTTTGAATGGACAGACATGTATGATAGAATGGCTAAAGAAGCAGATGAAGAAGGATTTACAGAAATAGCTGCAAAATTTAGAGCAATTGGAGCTGTAGAAAAAGAGCATGAAGCAAGATACAGAAAATTACTAGAAAATGTAGAAAATGGAGAGGTATTTAAAAAGGGAAGTATAACAATATGGAAATGCAGAAATTGCGGACACATAGTAGTTGGAACAGAAGCTCCAAAAGTTTGCCCTGTATGCAATCATCCACAATCTTATTTTGAAGTAAAAGCAGAAAATTATTAATTTATTTTATAAAGAAAACAATTTAAACTTAGTTTATTTAACATCTCGAATTAAAGAGATTAAAATAAGCTAAGTTTTTTTATCTATTAAAGCTATATTTGTTTTTCAGCATAAATAAAATATTACACAAGAAATTTATTACATAGATTTTTGAATGTGAACAAATTTAGTTCAAATTTTTAGCATTTTAGAAAAGTGAAAAAATTAAAAAAATTTATTTTTTGACCATAATTATTAATTTATTCACTAAATACTCCTAATAAGAATAAAATAGTATAAGGAGGATTTATATTATGGAAAAAGTTAAAAAAGTAGCAAAATATGTAGCAAATATCCTATCAATTATAAGTGCTCTAGTTGCTGGAATTAATGCTATAGAAGGAATAACAATACCATATGCGATTCAAATAATACAGGTAATAGCAGTTGTTCAGGGTGTTATAAGCACATATCTTTTAGGACAAAAAGCTATTAGTAATAAGGAGAAAAAATAAATGGAAATAATAGAAACAAATTTGCAATTTAAAGAAATGGAAACAAGAAAATCAACGCAAAGGATAATACTTCACCATGCTGCAGCACAAAACTGTAGTGCTGAAGACATCCATAGATGGCACTTGAGCAATGGATGGAGCGGAGCAGGGTATCACTTTTTAGTAAGAAAAGACGGAAAAATATATAGACTTAGACCAGAAAATAAAGTAGGAGCTCATGCCTATGGAGCAAATTACAATTCATTAGGAATTTGCTTTGAAGGTGATTATATGAAAGAGACGATGCCAAAAGCTCAAATAAAGGCTGGCAGAGAGTTAGTAGAGTATTTAAAAAATAAATATTCTATATCTAAAATAGAAGAACATAAAGATGAAAACTCTACAAATTGTCCAGGAGATAACTTTCCTTTCGAACAAATAACAGGAAAAAAAGAAGACACAGCAGAAAATCCACCAACAGAAAACAAATTAGGGAAAATTGCAGAAATACAAAAAATATTAAATGAAAGATATAATTTACAAATAGATGTTGATGACATTTATGGAAACAAAACAAAAGAAGCACTTGTAATAGGTCTACAAACAGAATTAAACAGTCAGTTTAATAGAGGACTTATTGTGGATGGAATATTTGGAGAAAGAACAGAAAATGCTTATATACTCGTAAGAAAAGGAGCAAGTGGAAATATAACTTGGCTAATACAGGCAATGTTAGTATGCAATTCTTATAATATAGAAGTAGATGGAATATTTGGAAATAATACAGAAAAAGTTTTAAAACAATTCCAAGAAAAAAGTGGAATATTGGTAGATGGAATAGTAGGAAAAAACACATTTAAAAAACTATTTGAATAAAAAAAGAAGCTATTAAAATAATAGCTTTTTTTGTGGTGACCCCTACGGGAATCTACCCGCGTCGGTCAAAGCGTCCAGTGGACGCTTTTTCCCCTCCTTTTCGATTCCCGATAAAATATTTTCTGTAAAATAAAAAAAGAAGCTATTAAAATAATAGCTTTTTTGTGGTGACCCCTACGGGAATCTACCCGCGTCGGTCAAAGCGTCCACTGGACGCTTTTTCCCCTCCTTTTCGATTCCCGATAAAATATTTTCTGTAAAATAA
>OLGZ01000665.1_pt1 | contig 25258 bp, 17 predicted proteins | sample 1605981 | NCBI WGS metagenome assembly OLGZ01 (sample SAMN03283291) | human gut metagenome | biome: human-associated habitat; material: feces | host: Homo sapiens | place: Peru | collected 2012 | reverse complement strand
CTTATCCATCTTTACAGAATACGTACTCAGCAGATGATGGAAATACAGAGGTATTCTATTTTAAGAATGCAACAGCTACATTTTCATCATTTATACATGAATCGGAACAATATGATTTGCGGCAATAAAAAGCGCAGTTGAATTTGTAAAAGGATTATGATGATCCGGGCGATTTTGTATACGAATGGAAGATATGATGATATATTAAAAAACAGGTTTCTTAGCCTGTTTTTTATTTTGCAAAAAGGATTTTTATTGGACACATCAGAATTTACATTAGAGTTATAAAAGGTAGGTAGAATAAAAGATTGCAAAATGTGGAGAGTACCTGTCAGATGTAGTTTATAAGATTACTTTCTGATATACTAAAGGAAGAAAACAAACGATTATTCCGAACAGCTTATGTTGGAAATAGAGAGGGTTACTATGCCAAAGGGAACAAATCAGAAACTGAAATTATTTTATCTTCTCAAGATTATGCTAGAGAAAACAGATGAAGATCATAGACTCACTGTGAATGAGATTCTTGCAGAACTAGAAAAGTATGATGTTACTGCAGAAAGAAAAACAATTTATAAAGATATGGAAGCGTTAGAAGTTATGGACATTGAGATAGAGAGTGAAAAAGAAGGTCGCTCGAATTATTATCATGTCACAAATCGGCCATTTGAACTTCCAGAGCTAAAACTGCTTGTTGATGCGATTCAGTCTTCTAAGTTTATTACAGAGAAGAAGTCAAATGAGCTTATTAAAAAACTGGAAAATCTAGTCAGTAAGTATGAAGCAAGAGAACTGCAGCGACAGGTATATGTCTCGGGCAGAATTAAGACAATGAATGAAAGTATTTACTATAATGTAGATGCAATCCATACAGCAATCGCAGAGAATAAGAAAATTATATTTCAATATTTTCAGTGGAATGTAAAAAAAGAGATGGAATTGCGACATGATGGAAAATTTTATCATATCAGTCCGTGGGGACTGTCCTGGGATGATGAAAATTATTATCTGGTAGGTTTCGATTCAGAAGCAGGAATTATCAAGCATTACCGTGTAGATAAGATGCTGCACATTACAATGTCAGATGAACCAAGAGAGGGGAAAGAACGATTTGAGAAGTTTGATCTGGCTGCATATGCAAAGAAGAGCTTCGGTATGTACAGTGGTAAGGAGCAGAAAGTGAAGCTGTATATGGAGAATCAGCTTGCAGGTGTTATTGTAGATCGTTTTGGAAAAGACGTTATGATGAGACCGGTGGACAAAACACATTTTACAGCATTAGTAGATGTTGCAGTCAGCAGACAGTTTATTCATTGGGTATTTGCACTTGGAGATGGAGCTAAGATTGTTGGACCGGAAGAAGTTGTGAAGTTCGCTCAGGAAGAAATCCGAAGACTTCAGGAGGAATACTTGAAAAGTGTAGGGGAGTATTATGAACAAAAAGAAAATAATTAAGATTGTTTCGGCAATCCTTGGTGTGGTAGTATTCATTTTTATATGTAACCAAGTGGGTGAAATATTAGATAACCGTCGTGTTCGACTAGAGGTTGAAAAGGATCGTGCAGAACGTCAGGAGAAAAAAGAAGCAGATCAGATTGCAGAAGAGTATATGCAAGCTCTTGTATCAGAATTACAGTCACGATTGCATTCTTCCTTGTTACATGATGTACAGGTAAATTATCAAAAAGTCAGTTATGAAAAGTTTAAAGATGAATTTGGCGAGCGAGATAATGATGCAGATTATAACTATTATTATGTGATATCATACACCAGTGATTCAATTGATCAAGTTTATTCTAAGGCAAAAGAAGCAGGCACTATGACGGAGTTTCTAGAGTCTTTAAAAGAAATGGGGTATCAAAAAGAAAGTATATTTGATGAAACTTATGATTACGAGACAACAGTAAATGAAAAAACGATAAGAGTATGGTATTTGGACGTGGGGGCATATGAAATTCCTATCATTGGAACAAGCGGATCTAAATATGAATATTCAACAGATTTTATGTGTAAACACAAATATTTAAATATAGATGATGAAACTGTATATTCCGAAGACTGGACTTCTAATAAGGAAGAACAAAAAACATCAGAAAATAATTATTCTAGTCCATCATCAGGATCAAGTTCAAGTAGTCATAGTAGATACCATTCAGACCAATATGATGTAGAGGATTATAATGATCCGGATGATTTTGCAGAAGAGTGGGCGGAGGAATTCGGCGACGGTAGTTATGATGATGGGTATGATGATGCGTATGATTATTGGGAGAGTGAACGAGATTAATAGTAGCCCGGGGATGTTTGGTTCGATGAATCATTATGACGAAAATGGAAAAAAGATTGGACATAGTAGTCCGGGGATGTTCGGATCAACGAATCATTATGATGCGCATGGAAATAAAGTAGGACGATCAAGTTCTGGATTCTTTGGAAGTAAAAATCATTATGATGATCACGGAAGAAAAACAGTTAATCTATTACTTATAAATAATTAAAAAGAATTATTGTAGAGCAGGTAGGAATTGTTCTTACCTGTTCTTTTTATGCTAATAAGGCGTTTTTATTGGACAGTTTAATTTGTAGATTAGAATTATCAAAAGGAATAGAAATTTACAGAAATGGAGGAACTGGCAATGAAGGGATTTAATACAAGTGATGGATACATGGGATTGGTAGAAGGCAGATATATTTTATTTGCCAGTGAATCTGATTACTATGAGTACATGAATGATTAGTCCGAAGGGAGGAAATGAAATGCTTTTACCAGGATTAGTAGTGATAGGAATTGGTTATTGGATATATTGCATGCTCTATAAGTAATTATATTGTTCGGCGTATGAGTTCTGGCCGTTTATATGACAAGATCGGAAAGAGTGCTTATGCGAAAGTTGAGCTGGTAACACCGGCAGGAACAATATGTAAGGTTTGTAAAAAGAGCCTCAGAAATGAAAAGAAGGAGATGGCGATAACGAAAAATGTTTAATTTGGTGATTGATTTAGAAATGTGTAAAGTTCCGAGAGACTATCGGAGTAATTCATATAAGTATGCGACCGAAACAATACAAATTGGTGCGGTTCTTCTTGATGATTCATTTAAAAGAATAGGAACACTTTGCCAATATGTTCATCCGGAACATGGTGTGATAGATTATTTTATAGAGAATCTGACAGGTATAAAGAACAGCCAGGTTAAAAATGCTCCTAAGCTGGAAGAAGTATTGCTACATATGATTGACTGGTTGGGAGAACGTGATTATAAAATCTATGCTTGGAGTGAATCGGATAGAGATCAGCTGCTACATGAAATCAAAGCAAAAAATATGACAGATGAAAGAATCCATGCGTTTATGAAGGCTGAAAACTGGATTGACTATCAAGATGTATTTACGAAACGATTTGAATTATCACGACAGTTAAGCTTGGAAGAAGCTCTGGGACGAGCTGAGATTGAACCAGAGGGTAACTTTCATGATGGATTGGATGATGCCATAAATACAGGATATCTGATTGAAAAATTGGAATTGAATCCAGAGTATCAGCTGGTAAGTTATGAAATGCCGGATAAACCGTCAGAGCGGTTAAGTAGTACGCTTGGAGAACTATTTAATGCATTAGATATTAAATGGGCATAGTTCGAATTGTTATCAAAAAAATAAGAGTTTAATAAGTCTGATTTCCGTATAATTTACAACATTCTAAATAATGACTTATATGTTTTTTATGTGTTGTACATTAAAGTTACTACTAGGAAAAAGGAGATTCAGTAAATGCCAAAGAGAAATAATTAGAAATTAAAATTTTGTAGACTTACGTACAGATTTGAGTGGTAGTATGCTTATTGATCGTTTTGGAAAAGATGTAATAATGTTCCCAACAGACGAAGGACATTTTACTGTGAATGTAGATGTCTATGTTAGCAGACAGTTTCTAGAATGAATGTTCTTGTTGAAAATAGATATCAAGATTACAGAACCTAAAGATGTGGTGGAGAAAATGAAAGAGTAAGTGGGAAGATTGATGAAGCAGTACGAGTAAAGGCTTCTCAATATCATTTTTGTTTGTGAAAGCAAATCTATTTTAGTACAGTAATGTTATTTTATGGTATAGTAAAAATACTAGTGAATACGATAAAACATCAAATCGAATAATAGCGAGAATAAAAAAGACTTCCTAAATAGGAAGTCTCATATGCACACACTGTGCAGCTGGATATACCAGTGGGTTGAGTTTACTTTTATTTGAACTCGCAGTGTAAATTCATAGGGGAAACTATGATTTACACTATAATCATACCGAAAAAATAGGAGGTTGTCAAATGGAAAAGAAGCAGAAATTTTATTTAGGATTAGATATCGGAACAGATTCTGTAGGATATGCAGTTACAGGTGAACAGTACAATTTGCTTAAATTTCATGGCGATGCAGCTTGGGGAAGTACAATCTTTGATGCAGCATCATTGAGTGCAGACAGAAGAGGGTTTCGCTCTGCGCGCAGAAGATTAGATCGTAGGCAACAAAGAGTTCAATTACTACAGGAAATATTTGCTAAGGAGATTGCTAAAAAGGATCCGCGATTTTTTATCAGATTGTCAGAGAGTTATCTTTGGCGAGAGGATGTGAAAGACAAGTACATTTTTTTCAATGATGAAGAATATACGGATGTCCAGTATATGGGGGAGTACCCTACAATTCATCATTTAATCTGCGATTTGATAAAGAGAAAAGAACCTCATGATGTGCGCCTGGTATATTTAGCATGTGCATGGCTTGTGGCACACAGAGGACATTTTCTTAGTAATATCCGAGTGGATAATCTTACGGAATTGATCAGTATCAAGAGCGTGTATGAGAAATTCTTACAATTCCTTAATGAGAATGGATTTGATAAACAGCTATGGGAAAAAATTGATATTGAAGCATTAGGAAATGTTTTGAAAAAAAATGCAGGTGTAACGATTAAATATAAAGAACTTGTTCAGATTGTGCTCTTAGGAAATAAACCAGAAAAGTTTGGAAGAGAAGGATTTCCGTTTAGTCAGGAAGCAATTCTTAAATTGTTGTCAGGTGGTCAGTGTAAATTAAAGGATGTGTTTTGTAAAGAGGAGTATGAGGAATTCGGATCGGTTTCTTTTTCAATGGATGATGAAAAAATGACAGAAATCATGACCAATATTGGTGAAGATTATGAGCTGTTAGATGTATTACGTGCCGTGTATGACTGGGGGGTGTTAGCGGACATCTTAGGGGATGGAACGAAAGGAACACTTATTTCAGAAGCAAAGGTATCCATCTATGAACAGCATAAAGAAGATTTGTGTCTATTGAAATATTTTATTAAGAAATATTGTCCTCAGAGATATAATGAAGTCTTTCGAGAAGCAAGAGATGATAATTATGTTGCATATTCTTACCATGCTGATCCATTGATTGCAGAGAAGATTAAGAAAAAGGCAAATGTGGAAGAATTTTCGAAATATATTCTGAAAATTATAAATAACATAGATCTTTGCGAGGAAGATGTATCTTTGTATGAAGACATGTGTTCTAGACTGAATCTAAGAATATTTCTACAGAAACAAAAAAATACAGATAATAGAGTCATCCCACACCAGTTATATGAATATGAGTTAAAACTTCTGTTGGAGAGTGTGGCAGAATATTTACCATTTATAAAGGAATGCGACGGAGATGGAATTTCAAATATGAATAAGATTATATCTATTTTCAAATTTAAAATCCCATATTTTGTTGGTCCGTTAAATACACACTCATCCCATGCGTGGATATCACGAAAAGCTGAGAAGATTTTTCCGTGGAATGTAAATGAGATTGTGGATTATGATGAAAGTGAGCAGGCATTTATTCAAAGAATGACAAATCAATGCAGCTATCTCTCAGGAGAATCTGTATTACCTAAAGATTCTTTGTGTTATCAGCGGTTCATGGTTTTGAACGAAATCAATAATCTGAAAATTAATGGTCAGAAAATTCCGGTAGATGCAAAACAGGGAATATATAATGATTTGTTTAAGAAAAAGAGAAAGGTAAAGAAGAAGGACATTGTTCAGTATCTCATAAGTAATGGATATTTGGAAAAAGGACAGGAAGAGATGCTATCTGGTATAGATGAGCAGATCAAATCTGGTTTAACTTCTTATTTATCATTTCATAGATTACTTGAAAACAAAATTTTGGAGGAAGCAGATATAGAGAGAATTATAGCTCGAGCGGCATATGCCGAAGATAAGAGTAGGCTTTTCATATGGTTAAAGAAGAACTACGCATTTCTATCCGAAGAAGACATGAAATATATTTGCAAAATTAAAATAAAAGATTTTGGACGTCTGTCTAGAAAATTACTTGATGGAATAGAAGGCGTATGTAAAGAAGATGGAACTGGAGAAGCGATTACAATCCTTCGTGCTATGTGGGAGAAGAATAATAATCTGATGGAAGTGTTATCAGATAAATATACATTCTCCGATGCAATCAGAGATTACATAGAGGATTATTATTTGGAAAACCATAATACATTGGAAAAACGTTTGGATGATATGTATATTTCGAATGCAGTAAGAAGACCTATCTATCGTACATTGGATATTGTGAGAGATGTTACAAAAGCTTTTGGCATACCAGAAAAAATCTTTATTGAAATGACAAGAGGAGGCAATGCAGAATTAAAGGGAAAAAGAACAAAGACAAGAAGACAGCGGATTCAAGAGATTTATGAAAAATGCAAAGATGAAGATGTACGAGAATTAAAGTACCAGTTGGAATCTATGGGAGAATATGTGGACAATCGTCTACAAGGAGAGCGTTTGTTTTTATATTTTATGCAGTTTGGAAAATCAGCTTATAGCGGAACACCGATTCAACTGGAAAAGCTAATGAGCGGTTCAAAAGAGTATGATATCGATCATATTTATCCGCAAGCTTATGTGAAGGATGATAGTATTAATAATAATAAAGTACTTGTGTTGTCTAAGGAAAATGGTGCGAAGAGGGATGTCTATCCCATTGCTCCTGAAATTCGAGAGAAGATGCATAGTCAATGGGAATGGTGGAAACATATTGGAACAATCAGTGAAGAAAAATACAAGCGTTTGACACGTTCAACAGAGTTTAGCGAAGATGAAAAGTATGGATTTATCAATCGGCAGTTGACGGAGACATCACAATCCACGAAAGCAATTGCTGAATTATTAAAAGAAAGATTTCCTAGAACAGAAATTGTGTATACAAAGGCGGGATTGGTTACAGATTTTAGACATGAATTTAAATTATACAAATGTCGAAGTTACAATGATCTGCACCATGCAGTGGATGCATACTTGAATATTGTTGTTGGAAATGTATATCATATGAAATTTTCAAGACGATGGTTCAATGTCGATTCTAAATACAGTATCAAAACAAAAACACTTTTTACCCATCCATTGATATGCGGGGATGAACTTGTATGGGATGGCCAGGAAATGCTAAATAAGGTATTGAAAAGTGCAAAGAAAAACACCGCGCATTTTACGAAATACGCGACATTTAAGTCGGGTGGTTTTTTTGATCAGATGCCAGTGAAGAAAGGAAGTGGACTCATACCGTTAAAAGCAGGACTTCCTACAGAAAAATATGGTGGATATAATAAAGCAGGTGCAATGTTTTTTATTCCTATCAAATATAAAAATGGAAAGAAACAAGAGATTCTTGTGATGCCAGTAGAACTTCTATATGGTCAGCAATTTCTGGAAGATAAGGTGTTTGCTCAAGAGTATACACGAAAAAGATTGAAACATATTCTAGGAAAAGAAGTAGATGAAGTTTCTTTTCCATTGGGAATGCGTCCTTGGAAGGTGAATACGATGCTTTCGTTAGATGGATTTCGTATCTGCATCACAGGATTCAGTAGTGGAGGAAAATGTCTTTCAGCTCAGCCAGTGGTACAGTTTTCAACGGATGAATTTTGGAAATATTACATAGGAAAGATTGAAAAATTTGTAGAGAAAATAAAAGACAATCAGAATCATATTTATGATGAAGCACATGATGTTGTATCTGTAGAAAATAACACAAAGTTATATGAGTTGTATATCAGTAAATTGCAAAATAGTATTTATCAGAAACGAATTAATCCACCGACACTAATATTAGTAGAAGGCCGTGAGAAGTTTCAAAAACTATCTGTCTTTGAACAAGGAAAAGTATTGTTAAACATTCAGCAGGTGTTTGGTCGTATGACAGGCGGATGTGATTTACTCTTGATCGGTGGAAAAGGAAAAAGTGCTGCGACGGTAAGCTTTAGTTCAAGTATATCAAACTGGAAAAAGAAGTATTCGGATGTACGTATTATTGATCAATCACCTTCTGGATTATGGGAACAGAAATCACAGAATTTATTGGAGTTATTATGAGTTGGCGAATCGTAATTATTGAGAATCAATCCAAGCTTGACTACAAGATGGGATATTTGGTTGTTCGTGGAATAGAAACAAAAAGAGTTCTGTTAGACGAGATTGCTGTGTTGTTAATAGAGAACCCGGCAATCTCGATAACAGGATTACTTATCGAGGCTTTGACGGAGAAAAAAATCAAAGTGATTTTTTGTGATTCTAAACGAAGTCCGATTGCGGAGCTTATGCCACATCATGGATGCCATGACAGCTCTGCAAAAATTCGTACGCAGATTACCTGGGAGAAAGGAATTAAAGCTTCTATATGGAGAGAAATTGTAAGTGAGAAGATAAGAAAACAGGCTGAGTTTTTACAAGAATTAGGAAAGGAACAACAGTCTTTAATGTTGGAAGAATATGTGACTCAGGTTGAACTTGCGGACACTACTAACCGAGAAGGTCATGCTGCAAAGGTATATTTTAATGCCTTGTTCGGGATGAATTTTACAAGGAGTGCAGAAACACCTGTGAATGCAGCATTAAATTATGGATATAGTTTTATTCTGTCTGCATTTAACAGGGAAATCTGCGCAAATGGATATCTGACTCAGTTGGGAATTTATCATAACAATATGTTTAACTATTACAATCTTTCTTGTGATTTGATGGAGCCCTTTAGAGTTATCGTCGACCGTATGGTATATGAGATGAATCCGGTTGATTTTGACAAAGAAGAAAAACATTATATGGTGAGTGTGCTTGAGAAAAAAGTGGTAATAGATGGACAAAAACAATTTTTACAAAATGCATTAAAAATATACACCAAGAGTGTACTTGATGCGATAAATGATAAAGACTCATCAGCAATTAAATTTTATAGTTTTTAGAATTGTATATTAAAGGTATAGTTTTTATGAGTGGGTTTCGATTTATGAGAATGTTAATTTTCTTTGATTTACCAACATTGACGATGGAGGATCGTCGTAATTATCAAAAGTTCCGAAAGATACTTATTAAAAATGGATTTATCATGTTACAAGAGTCAGTTTATTGTAAGATGATGACAAGTCCTTCTGTAGAAAAATCTATAAAACATTTAATCTATAGTAATAGACCAACGAAGGGATTAGTACAGTTATTAATGATTACAGAAAAACAATTTGTGAAGATGGACTATGTTGTAGGTGAGAGTACGAGCGATATCATTGATACAGAGGAGAGGGTGGTTGTCTTATGAAAATAATAATTCCTCAGGTGGATTATGTATTTGATTGTGCCGAAGAAAAAATGTGTTCTATTATCATTGAAAATCAGAAAATGCTGTATCATATAATTTGTGATATCTTAGGACAGATTCAAGGAGATGATGGAGAAACGATATTGTCAGAGGAAAATCAAGTCTTATCAATATCCAAATATGCAGAATTGATTACACAGTTTACACCGTTCGAACTGAATCATAAGAATTTAGTTAACAAAGTGATATTACAGATGCAAAAGCTTGCTGTAGATGAGCAACACTATATGAAAACACAACAGTTGGTGAGTGAATGGGAGCAATATCTTATGGATCTTTCTATTGATATGGTTGGTAATTTTAATTTTTCAAAAGTAATGTCAGACACTTTTATTAAGGTTGCTGGAGTTGAATTTGATAATTCCTATAAAAGTCTAGCTGAGAAAATAATAGATTATTTTGAGTTGATTCATGAATATGATAGGAAAAAGCTATTTATTCTAGTGAATTTACGAAGCTATCTGTCGGATAAGGAAATGGATATCTTTATACAAGATGTGTTAGCACGGGAAATCCAAGTTCTTTTATTGGAAAGTAGTGAACGTGTGTTGTTGGTGAACGAGAAAAGATTTATTGTTGATGCGGATTTGTGCGTAATATGTTAGAATAAAGGAAATCTATGAATTTGTGCTAAGTAGTGTAGGCTATTTTTCGAACGATTTGAGGTTTGAGAGCAGTGTAAATTCATAGGGGAAACAAACTTTCAGGATGCCACCCTTCTTTCCGATCTGTTTGAGAGCAGTGTAAATTCATAGGGGAAACAAACAGCCTTCCTTGTCTGCTGTCGGAGCTGCTGGTTTGAGAGCAGTGTAAATTCATAGGGGAAACAAACTTCACCTTAACGAATTAGCGTCGCCATGGAGTTTGAGAGCAGTGTAAATTCATAGGGGAAACGCTTTTACACCCTTTGCCCGCGTTAAAAGCGCAGAGCTAGGGTGTGTTAAACTTATTCCAATCCAAACTTCATCTTTACAGCATCAACCAGGTAATCTGCCGTCCCTTCCGTTCCGAGCATGCTGCTGTCTATCATGATCTCCTTAAATCTCTGATCATTTGGCAGAAATCCCGCGTAATGCATATGATAATGATCTCTTGCCTCATCAACCGCTCTTATCATTTTTCTGGCATCCGTTTCGTCCATTTTCAGATCGTTCACACAGTTTTTCACGCGTTCCTCATATGGTGCATAAATATAGATCCGGAGCAGATTTGTTTCATCTGCCAATATGAAATCAGAGCAACGTCCTACGATGATGCAGGATTCTCTTTCTGCAAGGAATTTTATGATATTTTCCTGTGCCTCGAAAAGCTTATCCTGTAATTCATCAGCCTGTGTTCCGAGTGGATACATCATCCGTCTGAAACTGTTGGAAGGAACTTTTTTCTTTGCACTTTCCTCTATCTCATCAATCTTTGATACAGGGAGATTCAGTTTCTTGGCTGCTTCCTCTACGATATCCCTGTCATAAAATTCCACACCGAGCTTTTCACTCATGCGCATGGCAATCGGTCGTCCAAGACTGCCAAATTGTCTGGCTATTGTAACAATATATTTTTTTTCGCTCATATTTTCTCCTTTCAGGCAGACTGCATTATATTTATATGCTTTTATACACTGATAAATCTGTATGCTATATTTCTGCCAATTACATATTGATGTTTCTTGATTACATAACGAATCCTAAGATCAAAAATCCTACGATTGAAATTCCAGCCCCGATCAGTACATACGGAAGCTGTGATCCTGCATGTTCGAGGTTATCTATTCCGGCTCCATTTGATGCAAGAACTGTTGTGTCGCAGTAGAAGCATGCATGGTTTCCGAATGCACATCCGGAGAGGATGGCTGCCATTACAAGTACGATATTTGCTCCAACACTCGCTCCAAGAGGAAGAAGTACCGGTGCAACAAGTGTACATACACCCCATGCATTTGCAATCATGAATGCGAGAAGTCCCACGATGATAAATGTGATCATAGGGAAAACACTTCTTGCCATGAAAGGTTTGCAAAGGTCCACAAAGAATTCTGTCATCTGCATCTCACTTGCAATCTTTTGGAATGTAAGTGCGGAGATAAGCAAGATTATGATTGGTAACATATCTGAAAACCCTTTTACAAATGTATCCCAAAATTCTGAGAATGTCATGATTTTTCCTGCAATATATAATACCATAGAAACAAGGATTGCGATAATCGCAGTTACTACCAGATCACCGGTTGCCACTGCTATTCCGACAAGCACAGCAAGTGGGATAATGAAAAACCATACGCTTCGCCCTTCATCTTCGCCATATTCAGAAGCAATGTTATATTTTCTACTGATATCGCTGTATGTTTTCCCTGTTTTGGCAACTCGCTCGTATGCCTTTTTCATGCCGCCGAGCTTTGGAAACCAGCCCATGCAGAAAAGAAATACTATTATGAGTGCCACGATTGGGTAAACACAATATGGAACAGCCATCAGGTATGTCTTCATAAGGCTTCCACCTGCAAGATCCTTTACACAATCCTGCTGTAAGAAAATAGCTCCAAAATATGCTGCCCATGATGAAAAAGGTATTAATACACAAACAGGAGCACCTGTACTGTCAAGCAGGTATGCAAGTGACTCTCTTGGTACTTTCTTTTTATCATAAGAGCCTTTCATTGCTGTTCCGATTGATAACACATTAAGATAGTCATCAACGAAGATCAGTATTCCGAGAATGAATGTAGCAAACAATGTTTTTCTTTCCGTGTTACAGATTTTTGTGACAATCTTTGTAAAACCAAAGCTTCCTCTTGATGCTGTGAGAAGTGCTACAAGACTTCCAAAAAGTCCACATATCAATATAACATAGGCCTCATCACTTATTACTCCTTCAAGTGTGCTGACCCATTTTGTCAGGAAGTCTTGTTTCCACAAAACAATTGCTCCCACTATCGATCCTGCGATCAGAAATGCTTCACATTTTTTTGTTGTGATCGCACCTATTACGATTGCCAGTACGATCAGCGTTGCAATTAGTCCATAACTCATAATTCTATCTTCCTCTCTTTCCAGATGTGATGGTTACTTCAACTGCTTATGTGATTTCACAGTTCACCGTCATATCTTACTTTTCTATGTAAACTACAAAAGGGTCGGAAGATTGTATCTCTTCCGGCCCCTTTGCCTTTCGTTGAAATTATATTATATTTATCCCCCTTGCACGTCAATGCATAATGATATTTTTGCGATATTTTCGTTTCTTGTAAACAAATATAGATCTATCTGCTTGTTCTCATATACCAAATTGATATTTGCTTATATAGTATCATTCACTGAAAGAGACTCTCCACTAAAAATCTCCTTACTCAAGAAAATAATAGATCATCAGTGCATTGTATAGCTCCTGACTCTGAAACCTGTTCGCAAAACTCTTTCCTGTAAGCTGTTCTACTCTCTGTAATCTGTACTTTACAGTGTTCTTATGTGAAAACAGCTTATCAGCCGTCCTCTGCAGATTGCAGTCACACTCGAAATAGGCCCACATCGTCTCCATTAACTGTGTATGGGATTTCTTCTCATACTGTATGATAGGATCAAGCACTTCATCCGCGAATCGCTGCATTGGCGCAGTGTTCTCATACGACATCAGCATACGGTAAAATCCCATCTCATCATAGAAGATGATTTCATTTTTCCTGTTAATATGCTCCAACACGGAGTTCGTTTTAGATGTCTCATGAAAGCTCTTTTGTAATTTGGATATGCTCTCACATTTTTCACCTATGTTGAGAGTGTATTCAATTCCGTTCAGGTCATTTTGCAAAAACTCACTAAACTGTTCAAAAATTTTTATTATCTTCTTGCGATCATCTGTACAGTCTTTCATAAAACCTATGATCCTGTCACCATAGCAGGAAATGATTGCAGGATAATCACATTCAGCAAAATATTCTTTTAGAGTCTGTGCAAAGTTTCTTATCTTGTCATTCGTAATCCCTTGATTCAAGTCACTGTAGGTCTCTTCCGAACTTTTTTTACATAGATGTAACACGAAAACCTGTTCTAACATCCTTGGATCATTTCCCATTTGCCTGCATTTCTGCTCGATACTGGATGTATTGATACAGTTTCCAAAAATAATCTCTGCAAGCAGGCTGTCCTCTATATCTTTTCTGTCATCCAAATATGATATAGCGTGTCCCAGTTCCTCAAAAAAGTCTAAAAGCGGCACATTCCAAGGCAGGGTGAAAATCGGAAAATCATTGTTTTCCGCTAAATCTATTACCTTTTCATCAATCTGTGTTACATAATTCTCGCCCATCAATAAAAGAGCACACGACATATTAAGTTCAATTGCCTTTTTTATTGTTTGATATAGATCAAAATTTTTTCTCTGGGTTACCGGAGCACTTACTATTAAAAGTTCGTTTCCACGTACCCATTTCTCAAAATTAATATTCTCTGCCTTATAAGACCAGCGTATGCCCTTTTCCATGCCACCTGATCCGGCTATTACACTTGCCTGTGACATTGTCGTAAGTGATAGAAGATCCTTGCACTGAAACATTGTTTTCCCACCTTTTATTTCAGCAGGTCAATAGCTCCTGTTACCTTTGCAGGAATTTTTTTAAACAAAAATTCACCGTGTCTGACAGAAGCAGTGATTCCTGCTCTCTCACATATTGCTTCAAATTCTGATTTCGCATCAAGCACGATAAAGTTTGCAGGCTTATTTTCCTGAATTCCGTAGTGATCTGTAATATTCATGGTCACAGCTCCGTTCGTTGTCACAAGATCGAGAACATTCGTAATCTCTTCAGGTGACATCATCTGTGCCAGATGAATTCCGTGATCGAGTATCATCATCATATTTCCGTTTCCAAGCGGATACCATGGATCAGACATGGAGTCCTGTGCAAAACAGACATTGATTCCGTTGTCATAAAGTTCCTTTACTCTTGTGATTCCTCGTCTCTTCGGATAGGTATCCTGACGTCCTTCAAGATATACATTCTCAGTAGGACAGGAGATGAAATTGATGCCTGATTTTTTGAAAAGCTTCATCATTCGGAATGCATAACTATTATCTGCTGAACCAAAGGAACATGTGTGGCTGGCTGTAGTTCTTGTGCCTATACCTTCCATAAGTGCCAATGCATTCAACAACTCCAAAAAGCGGCTCTGCGTATCGTCTGTCTCATCACAATGTACATCAATAAGCTTATTATATTTGACAGCCAGCTCGATTGTCTTGTGGATTGATTTTTCACCGAACTCTCGAGCCAGTTCAAAATGAGGTATCGCGCCAACACAGTCAGCCCCCATCTTAAGTCCTTCCTCTACCAGTTTGTCACCGCCCTTGTATGCATACATTCCTTCCTGAGGAAATGCAACAATCTGCAGATCAAGGATGTCTTTTACTTCATCTTTTACCTCAAGTGCTGCCTTAAGACCTGTAAATGTCGGATCTGTCACATCAATATGTGTTCGGATAGCCTGAACACCATGCAGCATCTCTTTTCTTATTCCACTGTAAATACGATCCTTCATCTGTTCAACAGTCATATTTCCTTTTGATTCACTCCATCGCTGGATTCCTTCAAAAAGAGTTCCTGATCCGTTTTCCTCACCAAGGCTTGCTGTAAATACATAATCAAGATGCAAATGCGGATCTACATACGGTGGAACCACCAGTTGTCCATTTAAATCCACTTCCTCACATCCTACAGTTTCTTCCTGTGGTATATCTGCTGAGATTTTCTTGAAAAATCCATTTTCAACTAAGATAGAAACAAGTTCTTTTTGACCTTTTAGCCTTACATTCTTAAATAATTTTGAACCCTTCATGCTGTATTCCTCTTTTCTTATTAATAGTAATGATTTGAAATAATATCATTACTGTTAGGTTGCTATTTGTTCTTTACGCACAAATCATAGCATCCGGTCAGAATACAGTCAATAAAATGCAAAATCAACGCTTTTATTTTATTCTTGCGTACAAAAAAAGTCAATTCAATTTGTTTGTTACACACAAAATAAACCGGACAGATCTAAAAGCATTATCTCCTGAAAAAACGATATCATAAATATTTTTGCGAGTTTCCTGTAAGGAGTGCATCGACTCAAAAATCTCTTGCAAGTATATCGCTGTAGCGATATACTTAACACATAAGGAGGAACTGGTATGAAAAAAATATTATATCATGGATCAGAATTCTTAATTGAAAAACCAGAGTTCGGGAAGGGTGCCAGACACAATGACTACGGAAGAGGTTTTTATTGTACAGAAAATATAGAATTAGCAAGAGAGTGGGCATGTGCGAAGCAAAAAAATGGATATGTGAATATTTATGAATTGGACATGGAAGGATTAAAAGTATTGAATCTGAATGATTCAAAATACCACATATTGAATTGGCTTGCTATTCTTGCAGATAATAGAACGTACTGGCAGAATGGAAGTATTGCAGAAGAGGCAAAAAAATACATAAAAGAGCATTTCCTGATAGATATTACTCCATATGATATTATTGTAGGATATCGTGCAGATGATTCATACTTTTCGTTTGCCCAGGATTTTGTTTCGGGAGTAATTTCGTTGGAAAAATTATCTGAGGCGATGCGGTTAGGTAAATTGGGCGAGCAGATTGTATTAAAAAGTCCGAAAGCTTTTGAGACAATTTATTTTCAGAATTATGAAAATGTAGATGCGGAAATATATTATATCAAGAAAGCGGAGCGCGAGCGTGAAGCAAGACGAGAATATAGAAGACGAAAAAAAGAAAGTGCAGATATTCATGAATTATTCATGCTGGACATTATGAGGGAGGGTATGGAAAATGGTGATACACGCTTATTCAGATGATTATCTCGCGTCAGCTCAACGAATATTGGGAGATATGTTGGATTTTGCGGTGAACACATATGATATGGATATTGATAAATTTTTTGAAATGTTTCTGGTTTCAAATGTGTCACGGCAATTTGAAATTGGAAATCCTACTTATGTAGCCGGAAAAACAGGGTGTGAGTTAGTCAAAGAAGTGATTCGGGATTCTGGGTTAGTAATGGAAGAGTATCCGGATGAGATGTATTTGGATAAATCGCCAGAATATTGGAGTGGCTGGGCATTGGCCTATTATCAGTGGTATCGAGGAAGGACATTTTCACGCATCTACAGGGCGGTATCAATGACGGAAATTCGAAATATGTATGAAGTATATCATGAAATGGATCTGGCACATTTCGTGGAGCGGTTGGACGAATTATGGAATCAACACTATCCGGAGACAAATCTGAAACGAATTCGTGATTTGGCGGGACTATCACAGCGAGAACTGGCAGAACTGTCAGGAGTATCTGTGCGGCAGATACAACTCTTTGAGCAAAGACAGAGAGATATCAATCAGACCAGAGCAATTGATGTGTTGCGATTGAGCAGGGTGCTTGGATGCAAGAATGAAGATTTGCTGGAACTATGAGAATCAGACTAAAGCAAAGAATCGTCCAAAGACAGCGAGATATGGGAAATACCTGTACCTCGCTGTCTTTTTATTGTTTTGCATATGAAAAATATCGTAACTGTTCAGAGCCAACCTCCAAAGTATTAAGAAATTCTTAGTTTTTATCTGCAACAGTTTTTCTATTTGAAGACTCTAGTGTATATAACCTATAATAAAGATAGCGCAAAATCATTGCCAGAGTCATTCGTAAAAACATAAGTGATTTATGAAGTATGGTTATAGGAATCTTCAAATGACATAGATGATTCGAGAGGAGGGAACAGATATTGGATAAAGAAAATTCAAGGGAAATACAATTCAAAGAGGAATTGGTTCGCAAGGCGAAGAATGGAGATACGAAAGCATTTTCCCTGTTATATGCCGGCGTTTGCAAGGAAATGTATAAATTCGCATTATATATGATGAAGCATACAGAAGATGCAGAAGACGCGGTAAGTGAGACCGTTATATCTGCATTTGAAAATATTGCGAAGCTCAAGAATGAGAGTAGTTTTAAAAGCTGGATTTTTACAATTTTAGGAAATCAATGCAGAAAAATGTTGGGAAAGCGTGGAAATCATGCATCAGAGGAAGAGACGCCAGAGGCTGGACATGAACCGGACTATGAGCAGCATTTTGATGTGAAGGAAGCATTTGCAAGACTTGAGGAGGAAGAGCGTATGATACTTTCGTATTCTGTGTTCGCTGGATATGGAAGTGAGGAAATCGCGCAGATGCTTGAGATGAATGCTGCAACGGTTCGATCAAAGAAAAGCAGGGCACTTGGAAAGATGCGTAAGATGTTGGAAGCAGGATGATCGTATAGGATGATCTTATAAGAGATGGGTTTGAAAAAAGAATAGAAGAAGGAGGCGGAAAAGATGGAAGAAAATAGAGAAAAGAACAACAAGAAGATTGAGGATGAAAAGCGTTTAGAGCAGGATTTGAGACAGATGGCAGATGATGTGATCCTTCCGGACTCACTGGAACCGGAGGCAATTCAGAAAATGCTTCAGGCAAGACAGGAAGAAAAGCAGCAGGGATCAAAAACGAAAAAGAACAAAAAGAACTGGAAACGTATCGTACCGATCGCAGCAGCGGCATGTGTCTGTGTGATAGTTGGAGCGACAGTTGGAATCAAGCAGATCAACAAAGGAAACAACACAACATTAGATGCAGCGACTATCGCATCAGCAGCAGATCAGACGGAGACAACCCAGACACTTACAACAGCGAAAGATTATAAAGAAATTGAAAAATGTATCAAAGAATATAATAAGCAGATGGCACGGGATAACAACAGTATGGCCATTGGACTGTATGAAAGTGCGTCTTCGGCAGACGCAGCAACAGCAGAAAGCAGTAATGTTAGTGACACGGGGGGTTATTCGGATACGAATGTCCGTGAGAACGGCGTGGGGGAAGCCGATATTGTCAAAACCGATGGAAAAAATATTTATACATTGTGTCGGAGTGTTGTGACGATTACAGCTATTGACAATGGGTCCATGGAAAAGCTGGCCTCGATCGAACAGGATGCAGAACGCTATGTAGAAGACATTTATGTACAGGATGATAAATTAGTTCTGTTTGGAACATTAGGAAGACAGGTGGGAAATTCAGAGGATTCAGAAGCTTATGATGGATATTATGAGAACAATACGTATGTCCAGGTATATGACATCAGTGATCCATCCAATCCGAAAGAGATCGGTAACATGGAACAGAGCGGAGGATATAATACATCCAGGATTGTGGATGGATATGTTTATGTGCTTAGTCAGTTCCATCCTTACGAAGACAATGTTACGGCAAGAGATCTGTGGTATATTCCGGAAGTGCAGGGAAAATCTATCGAAGCAGAAAATATTTATATGCCACAGGAAGCAGAAGGAAATGAATATACGATCATTACAGCATTTTCATTAGATGATCCGTCAGAAAAAACAGACAGTAAGGCAGTCTTTGGTTATTCAGATGTGTGCTATGTAAGCGAAAATAATATTTATATTACAAGTAATTATTATGAAGATTCAGATGTGAGCAGAACGCTGATCCGCAAGATTTCTTATACAGACGGAAAGCTTGCTGGTGTTGCGCAGACGAAGATCAAGGGAATGCTGAACGATTCTTTCAGCATTGACGAGTATGAAGGAAACCTTAGATTAGTTACAACAATTGATGAAATTTATTCGAATGATGATATTATGCCATTGAATGAGACCGCAGATGAGACGGCTGATAAGAACGGAACAACGGATAAATCAGATGCAAGTAAGGTGACTGAGAAGGCTGTGGCAGAAAATGTAAAGGATGCGGTACCTGGTACAAATTCACTTTATGTGCTGAATGACAAACTGGAGATCATTGGTTCCATTCACAATCTGGCAAAAGATGAAACAATCTATTCCGCAAGATTTATGGGAGATACAGGATATTTCGTTACTTACCGTCAGGTGGATCCATTGTTCTCGGTAGATCTTTCCGATCCAAAGAATCCGAAGGTTCTTGGAGAGCTTAAGATTCCTGGATTTTCCGAATATTTGCATCCATATGGAGACGGAAAACTGCTTGGCATAGGGATGGATGTAAGTGAAGATGGATTTACAACAGAAGGTGTGAAACTTTCGATGTTTAATGTTACAGATCCATCCAATGTAACAGAGGAAAATAAGTATACGATTGAAGAAAGCTATGGCACAGATGTAGGATACAATTATAAAGGTGTATTTGTAGATGTTCAGAAGAATCTGTTCGGGTTTGTTACCTATCATGATGGAGTGACTTATCAGTTGTATACGTATGATGAGGCAGAAGGATTCAAAGAAGTGATGAGCAGACAGCTGAGCGGATATGAAAGCAGCAGAGGACTGTATATTGGTGACGTATTCTATCTTGTAAGCGGAAATATGATAGAATCTTATTCCATGAATGGATTTGAGAAGATTGATGATATCGTTCTGTAAACAATTTGTAACTGTTCAGAGCTAACATCCAAAATACTACGCATTTTGGAGGTTGGCGTATCCGCCAAATAAAATTTCAAAAACAGTCTAAAAAATGCAAGCATTTTATACCTTTTTTTGAAATTTTGCTTGGCTCTGAACAGTTACAATATTTTGGATTGACAGTTTGTAAGACGAAAATTATACTAATAGGAGATGAAATTTGTTTGAAATTGTAGTTTTGTAATAAGAGAAAAGGGGTTAGAAATCATGAGTTCCAGAAATAAAGGAATTTGCTTTATTATATTGTCGGCATTTTCATTTGCGTTAATGGGTGCCTGTGTCAGGCTTGCGGGGGATGTGCCGTCCATACAGAAAAGCTTTTTCCGAAATCTGGTTGCATTCTTTGTTGCACTTATAATGATTGTGCGAAGTGGTGACGGATTTGAAATCAAGAAGGGAAACTTAGGTTATATGGTTTTGCGTGCAACATTTGGCACGCTGGGAATCCTTTGTAATTTTTATGCAGTAGATCATCTGGTACTTTCAGATGCATCTATGCTGAACAAAATGTCTCCGTTTTTTGTTATTTTATTTTCGTTTCTTCTGTTGAAAGAGAAATTAAAACCGGCGCAGGCAATTGCAATTTTTGTTGCATTTATCGGAAGCCTGTTTATCATTAAGCCAACCTTTACAAATATGGAACTCTTTCCGTCAGTGATCGGTCTATGTGGGGGAATCGGTGCCGGTATTGCGTATGCAATGGTAAGGATTCTTGGTCAGAGAGGTCAGAAAGGAAGCTCTGTTGTTCTGTTTTTCTCAGGGTTTTCCTGCATCGTGACACTTCCGTATCTGCTGTTTAACTATCATCCTATGACAGGAACGCAGATGCTGGCACTGCTTGGTGCCGGGCTTGCGGCAGCAGGAGGACAATTTGGAATTACCGCAGCATATTATCATGCACCTGCGAAAGAGATATCGATCTATGATTATTCACAGATTATTTTCTCTACGATTCTCGGATACTTTCTTTTCGGACAGGTTCCGGACAAGTACAGTGTGCTTGGATATGTGATCATTCTCGCGATGGCGGCATGGATGTTCTTCTATAATAAAAGACCGGAAGAAAAAGAATAGAAACTGTTTGAAGCCAAATATATTTCAGATGAAAAGGATTATAAAATCATGGATTTTGCAAGACTTGAGAAAAATATTATAGATGTAATAAAGGAAGAACAGGCGAAGCTGGGCTACCGTAAGGAGAAGATTCGTCTGTATTATCCGCTGAGTTCTCTGAATCATTTCTTTCAGTTAGATGTGGATGAGACAGGAATGCAGGAAAAATTGAGCCGGTTTTCTGAGTATGAAGAAGGGAAGCTTGGAAGTGTTGAAGTGACAAATAAGGGGGAGCGGTTCTGTTTTCATATTCCGGAGGAAGGTGCAGAATATGTACACAATAATATGAAAGAGAATGAATTCATCAAAGACCTGATCGGGTTGATCTCTCATCATGGCTGCAAGATGGAAGATATCTTTGAACTGTTCCGTCAGCATTCGGATCAGATTACGATTGAAGAGATGCACAGCGATGAATTTGATTATATGATCTGCTTTGAAAATGATCCGGAGGATACTTACCGGTATTGCTTTAAAGATGAAGGATGCCATATCATTTACCATAGATTCCTGCCAGAAGATTATGAAGAATTTGGATTTGGAAAATAACTGTCAGGTCAGACAAAAAGGAGAAAAAAGTGAAGCTTACAATACTTGGAACAGGAAATGCAACCGTTACGGAGTGCTATAACACATGCTTTGTGATCAGTGATAACGACCGTCATTTTATGGTAGACGGTGGTGGCGGAAATACGATTCTTCATCAGTTAAAAGCAGCAGGACTTAACTGGATGGATATGAGAGATATTTTCGTAACACACAAGCATATCGATCATCTTCTTGGAATTATCTGGATGATGCGTATGATCCTTCAGAATATGAACAGAGGAAAATACGAAGGAGAAGCTACAATTTACGGACACGAAGAAGTGATCCGTATCCTGAAAGAGATGGCAGGCGAAGTTCTCTCGGCGAAGGAGATGAAATATGTAGATGATCGTCTGCACATGGTCGTAGTAGAAGATGGGGAAGAACGTGAGATCATTGGAAAGAAAGTAACATTTTTTGATATTCACTCTACAAAGGCAAAGCAGTTTGGATTTTGCATGCAGTTGGATGAGGATGAGAAACTGACCTGCTGCGGAGACGAGCCGTACAATGAACTGGAGCAGAAATATGCTGAGAACAGTACATGGCTCTTACATGAGGCATTCTGTCTTTATGGACAGGCGGATGAATTCAAGCCATATGAGAAGCATCACTCCACAGTGAAAGATGCCTGTGAGATGGCAACAGATCTGAATGTGGAGAATCTGATTCTTTATCATACAGAAGATAAGAATATTAAGCACAGACAGGAACTATATCTGGAAGAAGGCAAAGCTTATTATGACGGAAATCTGTTTGTGCCGGATGATCTGGATGTGATAGAGTTATAAGAATATGAACTATAAATGTATGTTGAAAAAGCGGACGAACCGGTTGTGGAGCGTCCGCTTTTTCATATATTAAAGCTTTCCGAAATGTGAAAATCGCAAGAAAAAAGCAAGAATATAAGTATCGTTTTTCTGTGAGATAATGTTAAAATAAGATTATCTGTATTGTGAAAGGAGGTCGGGGGTGTGTCAAAAGCTACCCTAATCGATTGTTGTATCAAGAAGTATGCTTATCGTGAGGTATCACAGATCTATAAAGATTTCGAAGTATCAGCAGATGGCCTGTCGTGGAAACAGGTTGAAGTAATGAGGGAGAGATACGGTGTAAATAGATTTTTACAACGGAAAAATGATACGATGCTGCGGCGGCTGCGTCGTGCCTTTATTAATCCGTTCAATGTTATTCTTCTGGCTCTGGGTATGATTTCTCTGGCAACGGATGTAATCTTTGCATCTGATTTCGCCAGAAATGCGACAACTGCGATCATCATATTTTCCATGATTTTGATCAGCGGTGTGATTCGTCTGATCCAGGAAATCCGGGCAAAGAATGCAGCGAAGCAGTTGAACCGTCTGATCCATGAAAGTATTCGTGTAAAGAGAGACGGCAGGATAAGGGAAATACCTGCGGAAGATCTGGTTGTAGGTGATATTGTTCTGCTTTCCGCCGGAGATCGTGTTCCGGCTGATCTCCGCCTGATCAAGGTTAGTGATCTGTTTCTTTCACAGGCAGCTATCACCGGAGAAAGTGCCATTTCAGAAAAGACTTGTCAGAAGCTTCGTTATAGCAGCTCGGAAACATTGACCCAATTGGAAAACCTGGCATTTATGGCGACAACTGTCATAAGTGGGAAAGGTGAGGGAATTGTTCTGGCAGTTGGGAAGGATACACTTTATGGAAGTTTCGCAAAAGAAGATTCTGATGAAAAACAGGATTTTCAAAAAGGTGCGAATTCCATTGCCTGGGTTATGTTGCGTTTTATTGCAGTTCTGATTCCGCTTGTATTTATCCTCTTAAGTATCACAGGGGGGAAATGGCTGGAATCCTTTGCATTTTCATTATCAGTAGCAGTCGGATTAATGCCGGAGATGCTTCCGATGGTGATCACAGCCTGTCTTGCAAGAGGCAGCCTGAACATGAGCCGGAAGCAGACAATCATTAAAGATATTAATGCCATGCAGGGATTTGGCAGTATGGATGTGCTCTGTATGGACAAGACAGGCACGTTGACAAACGAAAGTATTCTGCTGGAATATTATATGGATGTACTTGGAAATGAAAGCACAAAGGTGTTAGATCTTGCATATCTGAATAGTGTTTATCATTCAGGAGTTTGCAATCCGATTGATAATGCGATTCTCGCATGTCAGACAATGCCCGGACATGAGAAGTATTATGCAGATCTTCTGAAACAATATCAAAAAGAAGATGAGATCCCATTTGATTATGCACGTAAGTTTGTCAGTACATTAGTAATGGATCAGTCCGGTGAACGTCAGTTGATTGTGAAAGGAGACATCTCTCGGGTCACAGCCCGATGCAGTGCTATAGAATTTCGGGGTGAAATTCTGCCGATAGAAAAAGACGGGATGCAAAGCGTTGCTTCTGTGGTAGATGAGATGCTTCAAGATGGCATGAAGGTGATCGCAGTTGCACGCAAAAAGATAGAAGATCAAGATCAGATCATTTCTTCCGATGAGAAAGATATGATTCTGATGGGATATCTCGCATTTTTTGATGCTCCTAAGAAAACAGCAAAGACATCCGTAGAAGCACTGAAGCGATTGAAAGTAATCCCGAAAATATTAACAGGCGATCAGGCAGATGTAGCAGTTTCTATTTGTCGCAGGGTAGGGATTGATTCGGAAAAAGTAATGACGGGTATTGAGATAGATGAAATGACAGATTTTGAGCTTGGAAAAGTTGCGGAGAATGTACATGTATTTGCAGAACTGACACCGGGGCAGAAGGTGCGTCTTGTTTCGGCTTTAAGACAAAATGGTCACACGGTCGGATTCCTGGGTGATGGGATTAATGATATCCCGGCACTTTGCGAATCGAATGTCGGTATCTCAGTAGATACGGCAGTAGATGCGGCAAAAGATGCAGCCGATGTTGTATTGCTTCAAAAAGATCTTGGAGTGCTGGAACAGGGAATCCTGGAAGGACGAAAAACATTTACCAATATGCTGAAATACATTAAGATCACGGCAAGTTCTAATTTTGGTAATATTCTTTCTATCGTATGTGCCAGTGCCTTTTTACCGTTTTTGCCAATGACATCCTTGCAGATTTTATTGCTGAATCTGTTGTATGATGTTCTGTGTATCATTCTCCCATGGGACAATGTGGATGAAGAAGAGACGCTTTCGCCAAGGGACTGGTCTGGTAAGACAATGGGACGGTTTATGTTGTTTTTTGGTCCTATCAGTTCATTGTTTGATATTGTAACATTTTTATTTTTGTATTATATTCTATGTCCGGTGTTGTGTGGTGGAGCAACATATCTGAATATAGTAGATCCAGTGATGCAGTCGCAGTATGTTGCTTTATTTCAGACAGGATGGTTTTTAGAATCGATGTGGACGCAGGTATTG
>OLGZ01000656.1_pt1 | contig 25472 bp, 22 predicted proteins | sample 1605981 | NCBI WGS metagenome assembly OLGZ01 (sample SAMN03283291) | human gut metagenome | biome: human-associated habitat; material: feces | host: Homo sapiens | place: Peru | collected 2012 | reverse complement strand
TAGATATTAAATACTTGCTATTTATTTTTATCACACTTTTATTTAAAATACAAGTGGGTAATACCCATAATTTTAATGCTGTTTTGTTCGTAAAATAGTAGTATTAACACTAATTAAATTCTATAAAAGGCTATTTTAGTGGGTAATTTTTAGAATGCAATTTTTTGGTAAAAAAAGTACCACCCACTTCTTAATTACAGAAGCAAGTGGTGAGGTCATTTTTCATAGGCAACTTAGCTAAGATATATCCAATATTTGATGGGTTTATACTTTACCCCATACTCTTTGAGAAGCTCTTCTTGTTCAGTGCTTAGGCTCCGAACAACTTTGTACTTGCCTCGCTTCCAAGCATAATGGATATCTTTCAAAAGATGTGGCAGGGCCTTGATGGTGTAAAATCGCTGGGTTCTAATTTCGTACAGGGCAGGTTCAACACCATATCTGTTGCTTACGAAGTTTAACTGCTCTGGTGAAAGTTTCCAACAAACCTTCTTACACCCTTGTGCCTTTCGCACATCTAATTCGTAATGTTGCTTTCGTAACCGAAACTGGTCACTTTTCAAAATAATTCCTCCTTTGTAGTATAATGGTAACTATATGTTACCGCTAGGATACTTCTATTTTAACACATTTTTCGACAAAAATAAAGCTTTTTCTACAATATTATGCAAATTAGACCGCCACTACCCTCGTTTATTATTCTTTCTAGTGTTTCTTGTAATTTTTCTTGTGCGTCTTCTGGCATTTTCATTAGTTTGGTTTGTAATCCTTCGTTTACGAGCTCGTGCAAGCTTTTTCCAAATATATTAGACTCCCATATTTTCTTTGGATCACTTTCAAATTCTGAAAGTAATGATTCTACAAGTTCTTGAGATTGTTTTTCGCTGCCAACTATTGGTGATACTTCTGTTTCTATGTCTGCTCTTATCATATGAATTGATGGTGCTTTTGCTCTTAGTTTTACTCCATATCTTGAACCTTGTTTTACCATTTCTGGCTCTTCTAATATTAGTTCATCTATTGATGGGCTTACTATTCCATAGCCCTTTGTATTTACTTCTTTAAGAGCCATTGCAACCTTGTCATATTCTTTTTTGGTATTTGCAAATGTTATCATACTAGAGAATAGCTCTCCTTCATTTGTTATTGTAACTCCCGATATTTCTGTTAAAACTTTGTAGAATAAGTCATCTAAAAGCGATATTGTTATGTTTATATTTCCAGTTCCAAGCTGAATTTCGTTTATTACACTATTTTGAATTACATCTGTGTTTTGTAACTTTGTAATTCTAGAATCGATTTGTTTTAATATATTAACATCTGTAAATGTATTCTTAATTTCGTCATATAATTCGTCTTTTAGCCAATGATCTTCTGGCAGACCATCTACCCATCTTGGAAAGTTTATGTTTATTCTTTCTATTGGAAATTCGTATAAAACTTTGCCAAAAATTTCGTCTATCTTTTCGGATGTTAAATTTTCGCAATCTGTTGGAATTACTTGTGTGTCGTATTTTTCTTGTAATTTTTCTGCAAGTGCTCTTGTAAAGTCCGAATCTGGCTGACTCGAGTTTAATACAATTATAAATGGTTTATTTAGCTCTTTAAGCTCTTTTACAACTCTTTCTTCTGGCTCTATATAGTCTTCTCTGTCTATGTCTGTTATGCTTCCATCTGTTGTAACCAAAATTCCTATTGTAGAATGTTCTTGTATTACTTTTTTGGTTCCAATTTCGGCTGCTTGTTCAAATGGCATTTCGGCTTCTTGCCAAGGTGTTTTTACCATTCTTGGCATATCGTTTTCCAAATGACCAATTGCATTATTAACAAGATAACCAACACAGTCTACAAGTCTTACATTTAACTTTATATTATCCCCAACAGTAATTCCGAACCGCTTCGTTTGGTATAAATTTTGGTTCTGTTGTCATTATTGTTCTTCCACCAGCACTCTGCGGAAGCTCATCTTGCGCGCGTTCTTTTTTATATTCATTGTCTATATTTGGAATAACCGCTATATCCATAAACCTTTTTATAAATGTAGATTTTCCAGTTCTAACAGGACCAACTACACCAACATAAATGTCTCCATCGGTTCTTTTTGCTATATCTTGATATAACCTGCTATCTTTCATTAAATTTTACCTCCCTTTAATTATCTATTGTGTTTTATGTGTTTGTACAATAAACTTTACTTAATGTATATTTAAAACTTTAAAAGTTATGCATAAAAAGAAAATTATTTTACATATTTTTGAATTTTTAGTAAAAACTATTATAAATATTTTATTTGGAGGATTATTTTGAAAGAAAATAATATAGACACTACAAAAAGAAAACCTGCTGGTTCTTTAATTGATAAATCTAAAAATTTTCTTCATAAGATTTTTTACGAAGATTCTAAATCTTATGATTTTTCTCTACCAGATACAACAAATTCTATTGTTACAGATAAGGCAAGTTCTTATTCTACTGATAATACGCCTTTAAATTTGGAAAATGAAGCAGTTAAGCCCTTAGATACAAAAAAAGATAAGGTTTTTCAGTCTTTAGATGTTAACTTAGAGTATATGAAAGTTAGATTTAATACTATGATAAATTCTGATGTAATAATTAGGGAGTTTACCTTAAATGCTCGTAATCAGCAATATAAGGCCTTTTTAGTATTCATTGATGGTATGGTAAACCAAGGTATTATGAATAACTACATTTTGAAGCCTCTTATGCTTAAAAATTCTGCAAACTCTTTTGAAGGTGAGCAAAACAGAGTTATTTCCGAAGTGAAGACTAACAATATTACTGTTAGAAAAGTAAAAAAATTTAATATAGTAGATTATATTTCTAACTGTTTGCTCCCACAAAATACTGTGCGAGAATTTAAGAGTTTTGATGATATTGTATCTGGAATAAACTCTGGTAACACTGCTCTTTTTATAGACACTATTGATGTTTGCTTTGATATTGAAGTAAAAGGGTTTAAGCAACGTGGGCTAGAAAGTCCTAATAACGAGGTTGTTGTTAGAGGATCACAGGTTGGCTTTACAGAAAATTTGCGTACTAATACTTCCTTAATAAGAAGATATGTAAATAACGAAAATTTAATTGTGGAATCTACAACTGTTGGAAAGCTTAGCAAAACTTCTTGTGCAATCTGTTATTTAAAAAATATTGCAAACTCGGATTTGGTATCTGAGGTTAAATATAGAATAAATAATTTAGATATAGATTATTTAACATCATCTGGACAATTGGAACAATTAATACAAGATAATGATTCTTACAATCTTCCTCAAATGGTTTCTACCGAAAGACCCGATAGAACAGCTAATTTATTATATGAAGGTAGAGTTGCAATTATTGTTAATGGTGGACCATATGTACTTATTGCTCCTGGAATTTTATCCGACTTTATAGTATCGCCAGAAGACTTAAACTTAAAGCACCAGTACTCTAACTTTATTAGAATTTTAAGAGTATTTGCCGCACTATTTTCTATGCTTTTACCTGGTATTTATATGGCTATTTCTAGCTTTCACCAGGAACTTATTCCAACAGAGCTTTTATATGCAATAATTGCTACAAGAGAATCTGTGCCATTCCCTATTGTTTTTGAAATATTAGTTATGGAATTTTCTTTTGAATTAATACGAGAAGCAAGTTTAAGGGTTCCTTCACCCATAGGTCAAACTATTGGTATTGTTGGTGCTCTGGTACTTGGTCAAGCTGCAGTAGAAGCCCGGAATTGTTAGCCCTATTTTAATTATAATTGTTGCATTTACCGCAATTTGCTCTTTTTCGGTTCCAGACTTTTCTTTGGGTTACCATTTTAGAATTATGAGATTTGTATATATTTTGCTTGGTGCTATGGCTGGTTTTTTAGGAATTGCAGCTGGAACTTGTATTCACTTGGCAATGATATGCAATATGAAATCATTTGGAGTAAGCTATTTAGAAACAAATTTATTTAATAGAAGAAACATTGGTCTTGGAATAGTTCTTTCACCAGCATTTGATAGAGAATTGCGCCCTAGCCTTTTAAAGACTAAGAGACCAAAAATGCAGAACAAAATTAGTATGAAATGGAAGTATTACAATAAATAGCTTTTACAATTATTGTTATGCGTGTTTAAAGCTAAGAAAGGATTTAAATTTTTTATGAGTAATGTTAATAAAATTAGTTTAGTTGAAGCTATTGCCTTAGTATTAATTATTATTGTTAACAGGTTATCTGTTAATATGCCACAAAATATTGTACTTTCTTGTTGTTCTTCTGCTGTGTTAAATGCTATTTATGTAAGTGTTCTTGCGCTATTATTTATTTTTATTTTAGTAAAACTATTTAAAAGATTTCCAGAATACGATATTATGGACATTTCAGAATTTGCAGGTGGTAAGTTTTTTAAAAATGTTATATGTATAATTCTATTTTTATATTTAATTTCGGTAGTTTCTGTACTTTTAAGGGATTTTTCCGAAACGCTAAAAATTCTTTATTATATAGATGCTCCTATTATATATATACTAATGTTCTTTATTGGAGTATGTCTTGTTTCTAACCTTTTTGGTGGGCACAGTATTGTAAAAACTAATTTAATAATTTGCGTTATTATGCTTATAAGTCTTATTGTATCTTACATTTCTGTACTTTCAAATGCAGTACCACAAAGAGTTTTTCCTATTTTAGGATATGGTGCAAAGCAAACATTTTTTTATGGTATTACTAATATTTTCGCATTCAATGGTCTTTTTGTTTTATACTTTTTGCCACCAATGCTTGCAAATAAAAAAGACTTTAAAAAGCTTTCTATAATTTCTATTTTGATATGTGCAGTCTTAATTATTTCTGCAACAGCTAGCCTACTTCTTGCATTTTCTTTTAGCACACAAATAGAAAAAATTTCGTCATTATATATGCTCCTTTCTAATAACGAATTTGGAAAGTATTTGCAACATCCAGAATCTTTATTTGCATTTACGTGGATTTTATCATTTATGAGTTACTTAAACATTTGCTGTATGCTTCTTACAGTTATATTAAAAAAGTTTATAAATGTAAAAAATGAAAAGCCATTTATAATTCCAATTTGTCTTATTATATTTATAATTGCAATAACTCCTAGAAGTATTATGCAAGCAAGAGAAATAGAAAATACGATATATAAATTTATAGCTCTTCCCCTGCTTTTTATAGTTCTTCCAATAATCTTGTTTTTTGCAAATAAAAAATATAAAAAGCTCCATAAAAATAACTATGATATTACTAATTAGGAGGTGTTTATTTTGATTGGCTTATCTTTACTTAGAAAAATATTTTTTATTATACTAGCCGTTTTTATAGTTATTTTCTCCATATCAGGTGTTTACAGTACTAAAAATTTAGATAACTTAGCCTATGTAATTGCACTCGGTTTAGATGTTGGTACAAATAACCCTTTAAAACTTACAGTTCAGCTAACAAAAACCGCTAGCTCTAGTGGTTCTAATGAATCTTCTAGTACCAATATTGTAAACTCTGTTGAATGCTCTTCTATAGAATCCGGTTTAAATTTATTTAACAGTTATATTAGCAGAAGAACAAATTTATCACATTGTAAAGTATTAGTAATGTCGGAAGAACTCGCTGCAAGTGGCATTTCGGATTATATTTACACCCTTTTAGAATGTGTTTCTATGAGTCCTCACGCAAATGTAATAATAAGTAAAAATCAAGCAGAAGAATTTATAAAATATTCCACTCCTGTTTTAGAGTCTTTAACCTCTAACTATTATGAAACCGTGCTTTCATCTTCGGAATATACAGGCTTTACTCAAAATGTAACTCTAATAAAATTTTTTAATAGCTATGTAGACTCATTTCAGGAACCAGTTTCAATACTTGGACGGAGTAAACTCAGAAAAATCCAGTGCCTTAAGTAATACGAATATTACAGAAGATTCTAATTTAGATAAATCTACTAACCTTACAAACAAAGATAGCTTATATGTTGCAGGTCAAACGCCTATTTATTCTCAGGATAATATAGAAAATATGGGACTTGCAGTATTTAGCGGAGCAAAACTCGTTGGAGAATTAAATGGTTTTGAATCAATTATGCATCTAATAGTTTCAAATGATTTAAATACCTGCAATATACACATTCCAAACCCAATTCAAGATACAGATAATTTAGACGTTTATTTAACATTAAAGAAAAAGACTAAAAATAGCGTTGACTTTGTAAATGGCACTCCTTTGGTTAGTTCTAAAATATATGTAAATATTCAAATAGATTCTAGCTCACAAGCTTCTACAAATTCGGATAAAAACTACTATTCTGCGGAAAACACAAAACTAATAGAAGAAGCTTGCAACTCTTATTTAGAAAAATGCATAAAAGACTATTTATATAAAACATCCAAAGATTTTAATGCAGATATTGATGGCTTTGGAAGATATGCCGTAAAATACTTTTCAACAATGCAAGAATGGTCGGATTATAATTGGCTAAATAGATTTAAAGATGCAACTTTTGATGTGAAAGTAGAAACAACACTAGAATCTGGAAATACATTCTTATAAAATAGAGTGCTTAGAAATTAATCAGTAAATAAAGACAGAATTTTTTTATTTCTGCCTTATTTTTACTTTTAAATTTAATTAAAATAATTGTTCAAATTCTTCTGCAGAAACTACTTCTTTTTCTATTAATAGATGTGCTAGTTCATGTAATTTGTCTATATGTTCCACTAAAATTGCTTGTGCATTCTTGTATGCACTATCTAATAATGATTTTACTTCTTTTCCTATTTCGTTTTCTATGTCGTTACCAAGTAGTTGCATTTGATATGGATCTTTTTCTAGGTTTATGCTTATTGTTCCTATTTTGTCACTCATTCCATATATTGTTACCATATTTTTTGCAATTTCTGTTGCTACTTCAAAGTCGTTACTTGCTCCTGTTGATATATCGTTTAGTATTAGTTTTTCTGCTGCTCTTCCTCCAAGTAAAGATATTAGTTTTTCTAACATTTCTGTTTTAGAAACATAGTATTTGTCTTCGTTTGTTTTGTACATTGTATATCCACCAGCAACGCCTCTTGGTATTATAGAAACTTCTTTTATGTCTTTTTGTGTTTCTAAAAACCTGCTTACTATTGCGTGTCCTGCTTCGTGATATGCGGTAAGTTTCTTGTCTTTTTCTGACATTATTCTACTATGTTTTTCTACTCCGACTGTTACTTTTTTTATGGCATCATCTATATCTTTATTTGTTATTGCTTCGTGTTTTTTTACTGTTGCAATTATTGCTGCTTCGTTTAAAATATTTTCAAGTTCTGCTCCTGTAAATCCTGCTGTGTCTCCTGCTATTGTTTTTAAGTTTACATCGTCTGCTAATTGTTTATTTTTTGCGTGAATTTCTAGTATTTTTTCTCTTCCATTCATATCTGGAAGTCCAATTGTTATTTGTCTATCAAATCTTCCTGGTCTTAGTAAAGCTTTATCTAACATTTCTGGTCTATTTGTTGCTGCTAGTACTATTACTGTATTGTCTGAATCAAATCCATCCATTTCTACTAGTAATTGGTTTAATGTTTGGTTGTTTTCTGTTTCTGCACCAGATGCATCTGTTCTTCTTGCTCCTATGGCATCTATTTCGTCTATAAATATTATTGCAGGTGACATTTTCTTTGCTTTTTCGAATAACTTTCTTACTCTTGAAGCTCCAAGTCCTGCAAACATTTCTATAAATTCTGAACCACTCATTGATATAAATGGAACTTCAGCTTCTCCTGCTATTGCTTTGGCAATTAATGTTTTACCTGTTCCAGGTTGTCCACAAAGAAGTACTCCTCTTGGAATTTTGGCTCCCATTTTATAAAATTCGTCTGGATTTTTTAAGAAGTTTACAATTTCTATCATTTCTTGTTTTTCTTCATCTAGTCCAGCAACATCGTCAAATGTTGTTTTTACGTCTTCGTCTTCTGCATCATATACTTGTCCTTTGCTACCTAGACCTTGCATTTGATATATTAAAACAAATAGTATAACCATTAATATTGTTGGTAATAAAGAAAAAGCTTTATCTACTATATTTGTAAGTATTCCTTGTTTATTTTGTATTAGTTCTATTTGATTTCCTTCTTGTACTTTTTCTTGTACTAGTTCTATAAAAGCTTGTGTACTTGGAACTATTCCAGTCTTTGGTTTTTCTTCCCCTTTTAAGTTTACCTTTATAGTTGTAGAACCAACTGTCATTTGGATTTTTTCTACATTTCCTTCATCTATTTGTTTTATTAATTCTGTATATGATATTTCTCCTTCTTTAACAGTTCCTTTTTCTTTGTTTTCCTTTATTGTAACAAATATTAATGAACCCAAAAGTGCTAATAAAACAATTCCAGATACTACATATAAAAGTATTTTCTTGGCTTTTTCTTTGTTTTTTATATTGTTTTTTTCTTTCTTAGAATTATTGTTTTCCCTCATTTAACTTTTTCCTTTCTTAAGGCATTTTCTATGCAATATTTTATTTATTGCAAAAGGTTAGTATTTATTTTAAGCATTATTTCCTTGTGGTTTTTCGTCAGAATTATCATCTTCAGACTGTTCTTCTTTTTCTTTTTGCTTGTGCTTTTCTTCCTCTTCTTTATTTTCTGCTTCTTTATCTTGTTCTTTTCTTTTTTCTTCTTCTAGTTTTGCTCTAACCTGTTCTTGTACTGCTTCTATTTTTTGAAGATTAGCTTGTTTTTTTATAAATTCTGATCTTATTATTAATATTGATGCAACTACATAAATATATGAAATTAATGTATACATTAATTGGAAGTATTTAACTGTAATTCCTGTTATGCTATTTATAATTATATATATGATGTTTAATATTATTGAAAGTGTTAATGCGTGTACTCCCATACTAAAGTTTGCAGCAAATCTAATTCTTAGTCCTACAAGTCTTGAAATAATAAATCCTAAAGCTGCAAGAACTAAACTATCTACTAGTATGCTAGATGCATAGATTGCAAACATATAAATAAATATTACAATGGCTACAGATACATATAATTGTGCCTGATTTGTATATATAAAGTTTAATACTTGCTCTTTGTCTAAACTATTTATGTTATATTGTTCTGATATTTTTGAATAGCTTGTCTCTGTAATTGAGGAAAGCATAGAATTTTTCATTAGTACTTTTTCTTTTAAGAATACTATTGCATTTTCTTTGCTTTCTAGTTCTTTTTTGTATTCTTCTAACTGTTCTTCTGTTAAGTCTGAGGTATTTACAATTATTGTTCCTGCAATGTTGCTTTGAGTATCTACTTCCATTCTTTCGTTTGAATTTATAGATAGTATTCCATCTGCATATGTCATTTCTTTTACATTGTTATTAAAATATACAACTGCTTGTTTTACAGTATTTGAAAATTGATATACAGTTATTGCAGTTATTACTATTGCAACAATTAGTGCCATTTGCAATAAATATAATGAGCTTTTTCCTACACCTTCTAGTCCAAAATCTTCGTATTTATCAAAGTCTTTTACACTTTTAATTACTTTCTTAAAAAATCCTTCTTTTTTTACTTTATCTTGCTTAGACATAATTATTTTTTCTTCCTCCTTATAGGCATAGATTGACTTTAAAAGAATTAAATTTTGCTTCAATTCAAAATTATAATTCCTTTAAAGTTTTGTTCTGTTCTTAGCACTTTTCTATGCTCATTCCTTCTTTTTGGTCTTTTACTATGTAGCCTTTTTGTGCAATTAAATCCCTTAGTTCATCTGATTTTGCCCAGTCTTTATTTTGTCTTGCTATTTTTCTTTGTTCTACCAATTCTTTTATTTCTTCTGGTATTTCTTCTATATTTTTATTTTTTTCAAATTCTTCTAAATATTTCTTTGCATTTTTTAGGTCTAATCCTAATACCTCGTCAAATTCTAATAAAAGTTCTGCTAATTGTTTTGATTTATTGTTATTTCTAGCAACTTCCCAAACAACACTCATAGCTCCTGGCATATTTAAATCGTCGTTTATGTAGTTTGTAAATTTTTCTCTGTATGCATTTAATTCTTCTTCTGAAACATTGCCTTCTGCTTCTTCATTTTTTACAAAACTATCGTATAATCTTTCTAGTGCTTTTTGTGCTCCATATGCTCCATCGAATGTGAAGTTTAGTTTATTTCTATAATGTGCTGTAAAGCAGAAAAGTTTAAATGCTAAAGGCGCAATTCCTTTTTCTTTTAATTGTGATATTGTATAAGTATTTCCTAAGCTTTTAGACATTTTTCCGCCATCTACTTGTAAATATTCGCAGTGCATCCAAATTTTTGCAGGTATTTTTCCTGTTGCACCTTTTGCTTGGGCAATTTCGTTTTCATGATGTGTTGGAATATGGTCTACTCCACCTGTGTGAATATCAAATTCTTCACCTAAAAATCTTTTTCCCATTGTAGAGCACTCTAAATGCCAGCCTGGATATGATAATCCCCAAGGGCTTTCCCATTTCATTATATGGTTTTTAGGTGCTTTTATCCAAAGTGCAAAATCATATGGATTTCTTTTTTCTGGATCTACATCTACTCTTGCTCCTGCAATTTGGTCGTCTAATTTTCTATTAGATAAAACTGGATATTTGTCTAATTTAGAAATATCAAAATATATTCCTTTGCTTGTTTCGTAAGCATAACCATTTTCTAATATTTTTTTAACATATTCTATCATTTGAGGAATGTTTTCTGTGGCTTTTGTTATTATTTCTGGTCTGTCTATGTTTAGTTTACCCATATCTTCTAAAAATATTTTAGTATAAAAGTCTGCAATTTCGTATGGATTTTTGTTTTCTTTTTTTGCAGCTTTTTCCATTTTATCTTCGCCTTCGTCGGCATCAGACTCTAAATGTCCAACATCTGTAATGTTCATTACGTGTTTTAGTTTGTAGCCATTATATTTTAAAACTCTTCTTAGTGTATCCATAAATATGTAAGTTCTAAAATTGCCAATATGAGCATAGCTGTAGACAGTAGGTCCACAACTATACATCCTTACTTCATCTTGGTTTAATGGCTTAAATTCTTGCTTATCTCTTGTAAGAGTATTATATAAATTTAATTTCATATTTATAAAGTTTCTCCTTTAATTCATCTATATGCGTTTGTTTTATACCTCATTACTTGATATAGTATTCTTTCCAGTAGTATTATTTGAAACTGTATTATTTGAAGGAGTTACAGTATTGTTTACAACTTCGTTTGTAGCAGAAGTTTTTTTCTTACTTACTACAATTGTTATTTTGTCTCCTGTTTTTACTTCTGTTCCTTCTTTTAAACTTTGTGATAATACAATTCCATCGTCTTTAGTAGAAGTTTTAGTTTCTACTGTAACTTTTAGTCCTAATTTTTCTAGTGCAGCTTTAGCATCAGCTTGTTTTTTGCCAACTACATTTGTAACTTTTATAATCTTTTTAGTATGTGTTGTACAAGTTTCTGTTGGTATATTGTATTTATCTCCATCATTTGTTTTCCATAAAGTTGTATTTTCTTTTTCTGGCTTTTTAGTATATGTTTTTTCTTCTGTGTTAGGACAAAATTCTGTTGCAATTTTTCCTGTATCTTTACATATTGTTAGTTTTGTATGTCCATCACAGTAATCTGGTACAGTACCTTTTACAAAATATTCTGTGTATGTGTCTGTGCAATCATCTGTTGCAACTTTTCCAGAAGTCTTACATATTTTTGCAGTTACTATATTACTTGGTTTTTCGAAAGAAGTATTACTTTCTAGTCCTGAATGTATTTTCTTCATTACAGAAGTCCATAATGATGCTGCCCTATTAGGATAATTTGCTCCAGCATAATATAGGTTTTCTGGTATATCAAATCCATACCAAGCTGCTGCTGTGTAGTAATTTGTAAATCCACAGAACCATCTATCGTAGTTGTCGTTTGTTGTTCCTGTTTTTCCAGCTGTTGCCTGCCCAGATATCTTAGCAGATGTTGCTGTTCCATTTGAACCTGTTACTGGTCCAGTTAAAATACTTTTTAATATATAACTATTTGCTTCTGACATTACTCTATTTTTTTCTTGTTTTGGTTCTAATACAACACTTCCAGAAGAGTCTTCTACTTTTGTGTAGAATGTTGGAGTTATATATACACCATCATTTGCAATTGTTGCATATGCTCCAGCCATTTCTAATGGTGTTATTCCTTCTGTTGCACCACCTAAAACAAGTGATAAGTTTTCATCATTATGTTCTGCATTTTCTTTTGCAGTTATAAGTGTTGATATTCCCATTTTTCTCATAAATGCAATTGAATTTGCAGGGCCTACTTCATCCATTATTTTAACGTTTACTGTATTGGCAGAAAATTCTATTGCTTTTCTTACAGTTACTAAATCATAGCCAGAATGTGGATTTGGAGAATAGTTGCCAAAAGAAGTTCTAGATTCATCGTAGACTGTAGCTGCTGTAATTATTCCAGACTCTAATGCTGGAGCAACTGCTGCTAGTGGTTTTATAGAAGATCCTGGTTGTCTTGGTGATTGTGTTGCTCTATTTTGACCATTAGAATCTACGTCATCTCCTAGTCCTCCCATACATCCAACTACATAACCTGTTTTATGATCTATTATTACAATTGCAGATTGGGTATGTCCACTATTTACTTTTTCTCCATTTTTGGTTGCTACACCATAGAAAATATGATCTCCACTTCTATAAACTTCTTCTGCATATCCTTGAATTGTGCTATCTTGTGTTGTATATATCTTATATCCACCACCTGCAATCATTTGTGTTGCTATTTTTGTAGATACATCTTTTTCTGCTGCAAATTCTTTTATTACTTGGTTATATGCAGCTCTTGCTAAGTAAGACATAGATGTTCCAGAAGATGTGTTTCCTTGTGAGAATTTTAATCCGTCTTCTACTTCCTGTTTTGCGCTATCATATTCTTCTTGTGTTATCTTGCCTAATTCTAGCATTTTTGCTAAAACAGTTTTTGTTCTGTTTTTTATTCTTTCGCTATTATCTTTTTCTCCAAATGGATTATAGCTATTTGGAGCATGATTTATACCTGCTAAGAATGCACATTCTGCTAGGTCTAAATCTTGTACTGATTTATCAAAATAATACCTTGCGCCTAACTGCACACCATAAACATCAGAACCAACAAATATTGTATTTAAATATAACTCTAAAATTTGCTGTTTAGAGAACCATTGTTCTAATTTATATGCTCTAGACATTTCTCTTATTTTTCTTTGAATTCCTGCTATTCCAGAGTCATCATCATCGTTCATTAAGTTTTTAACTAATTGTTGTGTAATTGTACTTCCTCCATAAGAAGAGCTACCTCTACGTATTATGTAAGTAGCTGTTGCACCTAAGGTTCTTTTTATATCTACTCCGTGATGAGTATAAAATCTCTCATCTTCTATTGATATATATGCATCTTGTAACATTTGAGGAACTTCATCTAATGTAACAGTTCTTCTTTTTTCTTCTCCAGAAACATTTGCTATTTCTGTTCCATCTTTATCGTATATTATTGTATCTACAGATTTAGAAGTAAGGTCTTCTCTTGTCATTGCCCAATCATCATTATTAAATAATGCGATAATTGCCCCTGCTCCTGCAATACAAACTAATATAAATAGAACTACCATTACCTTTAAGAATGTTGCAAATTTTTTGTGTCTTTTCCAAAAACCTTGTTTCCTGTCTAATTTTGTAGTTTCTTTATTTCTTTTTTTAGTATTTTTTACTGGTTTATTATCTTTATTATGTTTTTTCCTATTGTCGGATCTACTCATATTTAGATAAACCTCCTTATTTCTTATTTTATAATTACTACACCATTATATTACATATTTGTATAAAAGTAAAAGCTTTTTGTTAAAATTATTTTCCTTTTACCAGTTCGTATTTACTTTTGAAGAAATCCATTTATCTTTTCACTAACCTTCCAATTTCATAAGTGCAAAATTTTTACCACTATGTTTTTAATAGATAAAATCTTCTATTATATCACCAGCTTTCATAACTAATTTAGCACCTTGTTTTATTAAATTATTAGTTCCATATGAATTAACTTGATCTATATTACCTGGTACAGCATAGACTGTCTTTCCTTGTTCCAAAGCAAAGTCTACTGTTATAATTGTTCCACTTTTTTCTTTGGCTTCTACTACTAAAACTCCATCAGACAAAGCACTTATTAATCTATTTCTTGCTGGAAATGTATATTTAGTCGGTCTTCTCCCAATAATATATTCAGACATTAGTAATCCATTATTTTTTATTATTTCTTCTTCTAGCTCTTTATTTTCTGGCGGATATATGTAGTCTAATCCATTACCCAAAATTGCTATTGTTCCTTTTTTTGCATAAACGCAGCCTCTATGTGAAAATGAATCTATTCCTCTTGCTCCTCCACTTACTATTGTTATTCCGCTTCTTGAAAGCTCATATGCAAACTTAAAAGATATTTTCTTTCCATATTCGCTATACTCTCTACAGCCTATAATAGAAATTTTAGGTTCTATTCTTGCCAATTCTATATTTCCTTTGCAATACAAAACTATTGGATAGTCATATATATCTTTTAATTTTTGTGGATATTCTTCATCCTCTATTGTTATTATTTTTATATTTTGTTTTTTCATTGATATCATTTTATTTTCTAACATTTTCATATATTTAGGCATCGTTTCTGTTTCTTTATTTTTATAATAATCTTGAAATATATTTTGGGGATTTATGAATTTATTGAGCAAGTTTATTTTTTGAATTGCACTTAAATTTTCTATTGAAGAAAGCCATATATAATATTTATTCTCTTCTATACTTTTCATATTTTCCTTTCATTTATTTTTTATAATATCTCAATTTTTCTATTCGAAGCTTTATATCCAATATATAATGCTCCTACACTTTTTACTTTACTAACACAAAAACAGGAAATAAAAGTAAGTAATATTCTTACTTCTATTCCCTATTTTATGTTTTTCTATTACATTAAATCATTCTCTAAAATTCAAACTCATATTAGTTATGTACTTAAATTGTAATACGTTTTATTTTTGTATCTTAAATTTATCAAATAGTATTTACATAGCAATTATTATTTTATATATTATTTTGTAATTTAGTTGCTTTAACCACATTATTTAAAAGCATTGCTATTGTCATTGGCCCTACTCCACCAGGTACTGGCGTTATGTATGAAGAAACTTTACTTACATTTTCAAAATCCACATCTCCAACTAGTTTTCCTTCCTCATTTCTATTCATTCCAACATCTATAACAACTGCTCCGGGTTTTACCATTTCTTTTGTTACCATATTAATCTTGCCAACTGCAGAAACTATTATATCTGCATTTTTTGTAATTTTTCCTATGTTTTTTGTTTTAGAATGACATATTGTAACCGTTGCATTTTTATTCAATAAGCACTGTGCCATTGGTTTTCCAACAATATTGCTTCTTCCTATTACAACTGCATTTTTCCCTGTTAAATCAATGTTATATTCTTCAAACATTTTCATAATTCCAAATGGGGTACATGAAATAAAGCAATCTTGACCAGTCAATAATTTTCCAATGTTTATTGGATTAAATCCATCAACATCTTTTCTGTAATCTATTAAATTGAAAGCCTCTTGTATATTTAATCCCTTTGGAATTGGACTTTGCAGTAAAATACCATTTATATCTTTTCTATCATTTAATTTTTTTATTATAGATAAAAGTTTGTCCATTGTTGTATTTTCGTCTAACAAAATTTCTTCGTATTCAATACCAACTTCTTGACAGGCTTTGCTTTTATTTCTAACATACACTTTAGACGCAGGATCATTTCCGACTAAAATAACTGCAAGTTTTGGTACTATATTTATTGCTTTTAAATCTTCTACTTCCTTTTTTAATTTTTCTCTTGTTTTTTGAGCTAATAATTTTCCATCTATTAATTGATACATTTTTTTATTTCCTTTTCTCTTAATGTTTTACCAGACATATTATACAATATTTATATTTGTTTTACTATAGTTTTTATAAACAACTTAAAATTTTATTGTTTTCCGGCTTCTTTTCAATTAGCATTTAGCTAATTAATTATTTTTGTTACCGAATATAATAATAATTGTGTTATTATCTATTTGGTTTATTACTTCTTGCATTTTTGAACATTCAATTGCTACACAGCCAGCTGTTGGTTTATTCTTGCTGCAATGTAAGAATATTGCACTTCCTTTTCCCTTTTCATTAGTTGGATTTGACTTTATTTCTATTGCATATTTATATTCTTCTGGGTATTCTATTAAATGTTCTGCACTTTTCCAATCCTTTTTTATATTCTTAACATTTACAAGTTGATTATAATAGTTTGACTCAATATCGTCAATCCAGTATAAGTTTTTATTTATTTTTATATAGTTAATTTTATTGTTGTTTATTGTGTTTTTTGTTCCAAAAGCAATTCCTAGTTTGAATATTCCTTCTGGTGTTTTTTTATCTCCTTCTTTTTTGTTTAATGTAATTCCATTTTGTCCAATATATGCTATTGTTTCTAATATTTTTATATACTTTTGATTTTGTTTTTTATACAGTTCAAATTTTGCTTTATCCTTTATATAAAGTTTTTTTACCAATATAATATAATTTATTTTTATTGAAGATTCCTCCTACTTTTTAATAAAAAATTAGGCTTTCAGATTTTATTCCATTGCCTAGTCCTTTTTATTTCTAAAATTTATTCAAAATAAGGTTACTATTTATTTAACAAATAAACCGATATATTCAAATATGATGCAAATAAAACCCATAGCAAATAAGGGATTTGTAGTAGGCCCGCAAGTTTATTTTTCTTATAAAATTCAATTATCATAAAAATCACTAATATTGCAAGTACTATAATCCATATAAAAGCAAAAAATCTCCATTTTAATGAAAAAAATATTATTGACCAAAGTCCATTAAATATAAGCTGATTATAGTAAATAACTTCTGTTTTTGTATCTAGCAATTCTTTATCTGCCAGTATTCCATATGAAATTCCCATTAAAATATATAAAATTGTCCAAACTATAGGAAATGCAATACTTGGTGGTGATAGTGGTGGCTGTTTTAATTGGCTGTAATCTATTGATTTAGATATTATTAACCCAACTATACCTCCCATAATTACAGGTATTAGGATTGATTTGGCATATATTTTTATTTTTTCCTTCATATAATTTTCCTTCTCTCTATAAATATATAATTCTTTTATATTATTATATTGAGAATTTTTTATTATATTCATTATATAAATCATCTGCATTAATTATCTGTAAAACAAATCCTGCTAATCCATTATTACATTTTAATATATATGGATGCCTATTTTCTTCTTTCCAATATCTTTCTACATACTTGCTCATTACATTGAATCTTCAATTTCTAATTGTTACTCTTTTTCTATTTTGTTGCTTTTGTTCTGCAATTTTGCTTTCTTTTTTCTTCTCTATAACTTGTACTTTCAAAATAAACCTTTCTTTTTCAAGTTTAGAAAATCTTTATGTTAGTATTATACATCAAAAGTTAAATTTTCCCAATACCTAGAAGTGTTAAGCATCACTTTCCTGCCGTTAGCATTTTTTTGATTTTTAATATAAAATTTATATCACGAATTTTTTAGTTTTTTCGTGATATAAAAATCTATATCACGAATTTTTTAATTTTTTCGTGATATAAAATTTATATCACAAATTTTTCATTTTTTTCGTGATATAACTCTTCTATTTCAAGAACAAATCAATATATTTTTCAAATGCAAAAATTTGATTTCTACTATTTTTTCTGGATTAATATCTGTAATATCTAACAAATCTATCTTATGATTTCATCACTATCTGTTAAATCTCCATTAAATCCATATACTTGTTTACACAATGGTGCTTTTCTCTTTCCGCTATGTACAACTACTTTTTCCAAATCTTCATATATGCTATGTAATTTTATACCATACTTTTCCATTGTCTCTATACTCATTTCTTTAAATGCTGGGCATGGTAATACTGTCCCATCATACTTTATATCTAATTTTTCAGTTCCTGCTGTGCATAAATGTGATATTTTTCCATTTAGTGGAATTCCTATCCTAATATTGCCACTATAATGTTCTTTTTCTTTTTTTAATATCTCTGAAAACTCTTTCAATTCTTCTTTACTTAGCATTAACTCTTCTTTATTATCTCTTCCTCTGCCTTGAGGAACAAAATTTAAGACACTTATATTTTTTACACCTGATATTTCTAAGCATTCAATTATATCAGAAAACTGTCTATAATTTGGTTTCATTGGAATAAAGTGTACATCAACATTTATCCCTGTTCTACTTGCTCTTATCAGCGAATCCATTAAGCATGTAATTAAACCTTTTCTTCCCATTAATTCATTATCAGCTGATTCTTCAAATGCTTGCCAGTCAAATACTATCTTGTCTAATCCTAATTGTTTTAATTTTTCGAACTCCTGTCTTGTTATCCCTTCAAATGATTTTGGTGTTAAACATCTATCGTAATATGCTTTTACATTTGTTTTTAATCTTTCATTCCATGGTTCATGTTTTTCTATTTCCTGTAAATCTTGTTTACATTTGTTTTTTATATATTCTATCATTTCTACTGTCATTGCAGATGCTCTTTTTATCCCGCTAGTGAATATAACTGTTTTAATTCCATTATCTTTACAAAACTTTACCATTTCAAATAAATCTGGATGCAAAAATGGTTCTCCACCAGAAATTGATAATTCTTCTATTCCACCTTGTTTTATAAAATGCATAACTGTCTTTTTAAACTGTTCAAATGTAATTATTGTTTGTTTGTCTTGTGATGAATTTGAAGAACAGAACTTACATTTATTAGGGCAAGTCTGTATTATCTCGAAACATAAATCTTTTAACATAAATATTCCTTCTTTTTTATTTAGTATTTGCATATGTTCCCATATTCTAGGTTGAACATAAATTTTACTAAAACATCTTTAAATTTTGAGTTTTTTGCTCCTATTTTGTTTTTAGAGCTGTTTTTAAATATTTTTTCTTTCATTGTAAATTCAAGTATTACAGGATTTATTTTAGATATAGCACCGAAACGCATTCAACGTGTTTGCTAAATGGAAACATATCTACTGGTTGTATTTTTTCTATTCTATATTTTTCTTCCATTTTTGCAATGTCTCTTACCATTGTTGCAGGATTACAACTTACATATACTACTTTTTTTGTTTGTAATTTTAATATGTTTTGTATTGTTTTTTCATCTAATCCTTTTCTTGGTGGGTCTACTATTATTGCTGTTGGTTTTATTCCTTTTTTATTTATTAGTTTGTCAAATGCGAATTCTACATCACCACATATAAATTCTGCATTTTTTACATTGTTTATTTTTGCATTTTCCTTTGCATCTTCTATCGCTTGTTCTACTATTTCTATTCCATATACTTGTTTTACTTTTTTTGATGCAAATATTCCTATTGTTCCTATTCCACAGTATAAGTCGAACAGTGTATCTTCTTTGTCTAGCTTTGCCGCTTCTATGGCTGTGTTATATAAAATTTCTGCCTGTATTGGGTTTACCTGATAAAATGACATTGGCGATATTTTAAATCTATATTCTCCCAAAATATCTTCTATATATCCATTTCCATATAAGTTTATATTTATATTTCCTAATATTACATTTGTATTTTTATTATTTATATTTTTTACTATTGTTTTTATTTCTGGAAATTCTTGTTTCAATTTTTCTACAAGTTCATCTATCTTTTTATTTTCAATCTTTAAACTGTTGCCTTTCTCTTTTGTTCCGTTTTCTTCATTTAATACTAGTATGCACATTACTTGATTTGTTTTTATTCCAACTTTTATTACTATGTGTCTAAATAGTCCCTTTTGTGTCTGCTCATTATATACTGTAAGATTATTTTCTTTTATAATTTCTACTATTCTAGTTGCAATTTTTTGTGATATTTTGTTTTGTATTAGACACTCTTTTATTGGTACTATTGTGTGTGTTCTTTGTGCAAATACTCCTATTACAGGTTCTTGCTGTTCGTTTATACCAACTGGGAACTGGGCTTTGTTTCTATAGTAAAATGGATTTTCCATCCCAATGGTATTTTTTACTTCTATTTTATTTTTAATTCCTTTGTTTACTAATGATTGTACTATTTCTTTTTTTAGCTTCAATGTGTATTCATATTTCATATGTCTTAAATCGCATCCACCACATCTTTTATATGTCTCACAGTCTGTTTCTACTCTTTCGTCTGATTGCTCTATTATTTTTACAATTTTTCCGTATCCGTGAGAAGAAAGTACTTTAACTATTAGTATTTCGCACTTTTCTCCTTTTATTGCATTTGGTACAAATATTGTGTAACCATTAATTTTAGCTATTCCTTCTCCTTCAAATCCATTGTCTACTATATCTACTATATATTTTTCGTTCTTATTTACTGAAATTTCTTTTAATTCTTTTTTCATATAAAATTTCCTCTATTTATAATTTAATTTTTTACCCCACATTTATTTTTCCTGTTTTTATAATTTACATATAAAATTTATACTTTATCATTTATTTCTTTAATTTTCTTTTTTAATTCTTGCTCGTCTTCTTTACTTTCTAATACTTTGTTTAATTCTCCAAGATCCAAGTCTAGTTCATCTAAAAATTTGTCTCCACCCTCTAAACCTAAATCTTTAAAAGTTTTTTCTTTCACTTTACGTTCCTTCTTTCTATAAATTGACATTATTTTTTCTTATTTCAAATTCATAATTGCCTTTATATTTTATCATACTGCAGAATAGTTTACAATGATTTTAATACTTGTTCTTTCAGTTTTATTTTTTCAATTTATACATGCTTAGAGAGTCCAATATTTTTTTATTTGCTCAAATTTCACACTAAAGCAACTGTAACAAATGTATTACAAAATTATGTCATTTATATTGCATTTCTGATTATAATGTTTTTTTATGGTATAATTGGGGTGTATTTTTTAATAATATTATTTAAAGGAGGTTTAATATGCAAAGACATATTGAATGTGACGTAGCCGTTGTAGGTGGCGGCGCAGCAGGAGTAGCTGCAGCTATTGGTGCCTCTAGAACAGGTGCAAAAACTGTTCTAATAGAAAGAAATCCATACTTTGGAGGACAAGCTACGAATTCTCAAGTTACTGCTTATTGTGGTTTTTTCACAAGGGGCGAAAATTATGATCAAGTTGTAGAAGGTATTGGTGGTGAAGTTTTAAGAAGACTTGAAACTTATGGAACTAATATTCATCCTAGACCATCTAAATCAACAGGTAATGTTTCTGTATCTTTTAATCCTGAATATGTAAAATTAGTTATGGATCAAATGTTACTAGAAAGCAATGTTGAATACTTCTTACATGCGCAAATGTATGAGGTTGTTAATAATAATGGAACAATCGAAGAAATTAAATGCACAGATGATGAGGGTACTTTTACTGTAAAGGCTAAAGCTTTTGTAGATGCATCTGGAAATGCCAATTTGGTTCATTTTGCTGGAATTACAACTAATTGGGGAGATGCTAATGGAAATGTTCAACAATCTTCTCTACCATTTAGAATTGACAATATTCCTGCAAGAGAAATTTTAAAGCCAGACATTGAAGTTGCACTAAAAAAAGCTAAAGAAAGCGGTATAACCATAAAAAAAGAGACTGGTTTAATTATAAAAATTCCAGATAAGACTTATGGTTACTGCACAATTCCAAGTACTATTGTACCAGCTCTTGATGCAGAAACATTAACAAAAACAGAAATAGAATTACGTTCTCAAGTTCATAGTTATGCTATGGCATTTAAGAATTATTTAGACGGATTCCAAGATATGATTATTTCTTCTTCTGGTCCAGCTGTTGGTATTCGTGAAGCGAGAAGAATTGTTGGAGATAAAACTTTAAAAGGTGAAGAAATTATTATGGCACCAAAATATGAAGATAGCATTGCAAGAGGTGGCTGGAGTCCAGAAATGCACAAGAGTAACACTGCTATTAAATATACACATATCCCAGACAATGAATACTTCTCTATTCCTCTTGGATGTTTAAAAGTAAAAGATGCAAAAAATTTATGGGCTGCTGGTAGAACAATTTCAACAGATTCCTTAGCTCTTGGTTCTGTACGTGTTATGGGAACAGGTTTTGCAACAGGACATGCTGCTGGTGTTGCTGCAGCATTAACTCTTGACAATGAAACTTATAATGTAAAAGATGTTCAAGCAGAATTAGTTAAACAAGGAGCATTAATTTAGATTTTAATGTAAATTATTTTACTTAAAATATATTTTTATATTGAGTTTATGGGTTCATAGGTTTTCCTTAAAAAGCCTAAATTTTACTAACAAATGAATTATAAGAAAGGAAATATTAAATAATGGAAGAAACGAAAAAGAAAAAAAGTTCTTTAATGACAAAAAATGAAAAAGAATTTGTTTGCACAATTATTGCATTAATAGTTATTGCCATTTTCTTTATGGCTACACCTCCATCTGGCTTAAGCTCTGATGGTATGAAAGTTCTTGGCGTTTTTATTTCTGTTTTATTCTTATGGATTACAGTAGGAATTGGATGGCCAAGTTTATTATGTTTAGCAGCTCTTGCTTTTGTTCCATCTCTTGGAATGAAAACAATGCTTCAAAATTCGTTTGGTAACGAAACATTTGCATTTTTACTATTTACATTTATGTTCACATATGCGTTTTCTCAAACAGGATACGTTAAGAAAATTGCACTTGGTTTTGTAACAAGTAAATATGCAAGAAAATCACCTTGGAGATTTGCATTCTGCTTTTTTGCAGCAGTTATTTTAATAGGCTTATTTATGTCTCCAACAGTTTTGTATTTTATAATATTACCAATTCTAGAGGAAATTTATAATGTATTAGGACTAAAAAAAGGTGATAAATATGCCAATATGCTTATGATGGGATTAGTATTCTGCACTAGCTTGTCTTCTGGTATGACACCAATAGCACATGTGTTCCCTGTTCTTTCTATGGGAGTTTTCAAATCTTTAACAGGATCAAGCATTAGCTATGGACAATACATGCTTTATGCAATTCCAACAGGAATTATAATATTTGCATTAATGATGCTTGTATTTAAATTCTTAATGAGACCAAATACTAAAAAGATAAATTTAAAATCTTCTCAATTTGATAAGATGAAAAAAGAAATTCCACAAGCAACACAAGGAGAAAAAATTATACTTGGAGTATTTATTTTAGTAATTGCTTTATGGGTTCTACCAAGTTTATTGAAAACAAGTTCAATAAAATGGATTGCAAGTACATTTACATGGATTAGTAACTTTGGTACAGCAATGCCTCCTTTACTTGGAGTTATAGTATTATCTATTTTAAAATATGAAGGAAAACCTTTAATAAACATTAATGAATCAATGGTAAAAGGTGTTTCTTGGCCAAGTATAATAATGGCATCTGCAACACTTGCTTTAGGTGCTGCAATGACAAATAAGGCAATAGGTTTAACAACTTTCTTATCTAATACTATTGCACCAATTACAACTGGTTTATCACCAGTATTGCTAATTTTATTATTCTCATTATGGGCTGGATTACAATCAAATGTATCTTCTCATATGGTTACAGCACAATTAGTTCCAACACTTGCTGTTCCAGTAGCACTTGCTTCTGGTGGTGCATTAAATGCAGCAGCTATTACAGCAGTTATTGGTTTAATTGCTGCAACAGGATCTGCCGCCCCACCTGCAATGCCTTATGTTGCAGTAGCTGGTTCATCAGGTTGGTCTGATTCAACAAGTTTATTAAAATATGGATTCCTAATGATGTTCATAATTATTTTAGTTGCATCATTTATTGGATATCCTTTAGCAAACTTAATAATACCAATGTAATTTTATAAAAACTCAATATAAAAAAAAGAGATTTGAATTGTTTTTCATTCAAATCTCTTCTTTTTTGTATTAAGTTTTTTATTTTAAGTCTATATATGCTCTATAATCTATATCTTTTTTCTCATATTCATTTGGCATAAGTCCCACCCTATTTTTCATATATGTTAATACTAAAATCATTATTACAAAGAATAATATTCCAAATATTATCATTGAATTTATTATGGAATTATGTGCTACTATTACTGAACCTAGTGCACATATTAGTGCATTTCCTATTCCTGTAACAAGTCCATTTGCAGAATATACTTTGTTTGCCACTTCTTCGTTTGTAAAGTTTGTAATATATTTTTTTATTAAAACATAGTAAAATCCTGTATCTGCATATCTTATACTATATGTTAAAATTAAGATTGTAACTACACATAATTGTGGAAGTATAGTTGCAGAAATTAGTCCTGCAATTAATATTGCAGTTGTATATGTAACTCCAATAATTGTTAATGATCTTTTTCTGAATTTATTATGAAAACTTTCTTGTTTTTTTGATGCAATTCCTGCCACCACCTGCATTATTGCATAAATTAAACCTGTTGCAGTTGCAGACATTCCTACTTCACTAAGTAATCCCATTTCATATGTTCCCATAACCATTATCATTCCATACATAATCGCAGAATATATCATAAGTGATTTTAATCTTTTTGATGTAAATATAAAAGAAAACGCAAGCTTTAAATCTTTAAAATATTTTTTATACTTTGCAAACATTGACGTATTTGAAGTTTTATTTGTTATTTCTCTTGGTTTTTGTATATCTGTAAAATTAGTTGTAACTCTTGCTGCAATAAATGAAATTGTTGTACATATTATCATAGGAATATATGGGTTTAGTTCAAATAGTAATCCAGATATTATAGCTGAAACTGCTGAAAAATAATAGTAATTTCCCAGACCTTTGCCTTCTATACTAGAATAAATTTTTCCTTTATTTTCTGATGCTGGAATAGATAAATTTAACAGTCCAGCCTCCGAAACTTCTTTAACTGCATTTCCCATTGCACCAATCATATTTGCAATTATTAAAATTGGTAAGCTGTTCGACATCATAATACATATTGTTGATAAAGCCTGAAAAATATCTGCAAACATTAAACTTTTTTTATGTCCAAATTTTTCTATTATTGCTGTTGTGGGAATTTGAAATATAACTTTAAACAATCCTAAAAATGAACTTGCAATTACTATATCACTTGCAGTTAGACCTTTTGCCTTTGTTAAGAACAAAAATTTTACTGCATAATAGAATAACAAGTCTGCTGTAAGCATTTTATGTATTGTATATGTTTTCATATTTCGTTTTCTTGTTTCTGTAGTTATTTTTTCCATCATTACCTCTTTCGTTTTTTATCATATTTTATTTTATATTAAATAAATAGAAAAAGTCAATGGTTAATTTATGGTATTACAAATTCTTGTGTAGGTTAGTCAATCATTTGTCACAAATTATTTAAAATAAATACTTTGAGCACC
>OLGZ01000648.1_pt1 | contig 25550 bp, 24 predicted proteins | sample 1605981 | NCBI WGS metagenome assembly OLGZ01 (sample SAMN03283291) | human gut metagenome | biome: human-associated habitat; material: feces | host: Homo sapiens | place: Peru | collected 2012 | reverse complement strand
ACCAAAAGAAAATGACTATCGAGCAAATTTGGGAGTATGGCAAAAACCGCGGCAACAAGTGGTATTCGCCCGTTACTTCTATCACGGAATTCATACCCAAAACAAATTCCGTAACCGTGTATAGTGCCACAGCTGGACTTGATATGACACAATTTTGGAGAATGCAAACTTCGCCTATTTTGCAAGAATTCAAGTGGAATCCAAAATCAAACGCACCCGATAAGGACCCCGCTGTCGAACTGCAATTTCACGGCACACCAACAGGCTATCAAGCCTTTCCCTTTGACATAGATATGGCTTTGGGACAATGAATTTAAGCTATGAATCTGCTTTGAATTTTTCAAGGCAGATTTGTAGCCAAACGCAAACTACTGAAAGCAAAATCAAAGCGGAATTTGGCGTGGATTTGCTAGGCAAAATACAAACAACAAGGCTACTGAAAACGGAATTTTGTGAATTTTGCTTTGCAAGCTGCTTGCTTGCTTTGTGCTAACGCACTCCGCTCAAAATGATAAAGTCCTTGACATACTTATAAATTTTGTCATACTGATCCTTTGGCGAAGTATCCAAAAATTTAAAAAATTTAAAACTTTAAAAATAACAATTTAGAAAAGTCAAAAAAATTGAAAATTTAAAAAACCTAAAAATCCAAGAATTTAGAGAATTTAAAAAAAATGAAAGACAAAAATTAAAAAAAATCCAAAAATTCACACTGACTTCACACAAAAATTCTATAATCACACTCGAAAAACTTATTTAAGGAGAAAGCTATGAAAAAATTAGCGTTTGCGCTTAGCGCAGTGCTTGCAGCAGCAAGTTTGTATGCAGATAGTTGGCTTCAAGGTCCTGTTACGCAGGTTAATGAAGCCCAAAAAGTAGTCGTCATCGACACTATCCATTCAGGGCAAGTTGCCGTGAAAATCCTGCCTACCACAAAGGTAGAACTCGATGATTGCGGTTGGTTTGGGCTGGCTGACAGCTGGATTTTCACCGATAGAGGCAATTTTTGGGACATAAAAGTCGGTCGCTACACTGAAATCGATGCCTACTATCCCGCTGGTGCGCAAAATGGGGCAACCACAGCCACAAAGGTTGAGGTAAAGTGCCGCCCAAGAGCTTACTAGTGCAAACGGCTTGACTTTTAAGTCAAGCCACTTCACTTTCACATTTGAGAAAAATTCTTAAATTTTTTGCTATAATTTCACTTTTTAAAGCCGAAATTCAGCGCGCGAATTTGAAAGGAAAATTATGCAAAAACTCTACCTTACCTTTTTTTACTCAGGCTTGTCGCCCTTTGCGCCCGGCACTTGCGGCACGGCAGCTGCGCTAGTGCCTGCCTTTTTGATTTTGCGTTATCTTAGCGTGGAAACGCTTTTTTTGCTCGCTTTTCTTATCTTTTTCGTGTCGATAAAAATTATTGACGATTATGAGCGCAAAAGCCACACACACGACAGCTCGCACATAGTCATCGATGAAGTGGCGGGGCTTTTTTTGACAGCCTCCATCATCGCTTGGGTCAGCAACTCGCTATTTAGCCTCGTGCTAGCCTTTTTTCTCTTTCGCTTTTTTGACATTGCAAAGCCCTCTATCATCGGTCGCGTGGATAAAAATGTAAGCGGCGGGCTTGGTGTGATGGGCGATGATATGCTAGCGGGCTTGTTTGCTGGGCTTTTGGGTGCTGTGATTTACGGCATAGGGCTTAAATTCAGCCTTTTGGGCTGGGACATAAGGCTTGATGAGCTATTTCAAGGCTGATGAGAACTCACATAGTCCTTAAATTCCTCTTTACTCAAAGTGCTTAAAATGCGGATTTGCTTTTTAAGCAAGCCAAAATTGATGAGAGAGATGACAAAGCCGAGCAAAAATAGCATAAAAAACGCTATATCCACACCCAAAAAGCCATTTTTCACACAAAAGCCCCCAAAAATCGCACTCATACAAAAGAGCATTAGCGCAAAAACGCTGTGACGCAGGCTTGCTTCTTTGAAATTGTTTGAATTTTTAGTGAAATTCCTAAACAAAATCACCTTATTTTTCAAGGTAGTGATGACAAGCTCATCGCCCTTTTCAAAGGACTTTTCGCCCACAGCAGTGCAAAGAAAGCTCTCTTTTTCGCCATTTGCACTAGCACTAAGCTCACAAAGCGTGTATTTACCACTCTTTTTCACATTAACTTCATCAAGGCACAAAAATCTCAAATCACACCTTGCATACAAAAACGGCTCAAAGCTCATAAATGCCATAGCTATCCTCCCCTAAAACGCCCCTAAAAAGTGGCTTAAATTCAGCCTCCACGCGCACATTTTGACTTGCCTTAAAATGAGCGTTGCTAAAAATCAAAAAAGCGTCCATTTCGTCCTTAAATTCACGCAAAAAATTCTCCCCGCCCTCAAACATTATGAATTTCGCCTGCTTTGGAATTTCGCTGTAAATTCGGCGGTTTGGCACGCTAAAAAGCGGGGCTGTCTTGTCAAATTCATCTAAATTTCGCCTTGAAAGCACGCAAATGTCAGGTGCTTTGCCTCCAACAAGCCTTGCATCAAGCGTTGGGCGGTCTGTGCGAACGCTTTGCCCGCCGATAACGAGCAAATCAATCTTTGAACGGATTTTGTGCGTGTAAATGTCGCTTTCGCGTTTTGTTATCTTGCCAAATGCCGAGCCATTAAGCGTTAAGGCAAGTTTAAAAAGCTTGTAAGGCTCATTTTTCTGCCACTTCAAAAAGGGTTTTATCAAATTTCGCCCCGCCACTTCGCAAAGCCCAAATTCAAGCTCAACGCCATTTTGCCGCAAAAACTCACCCCCGCCACGCGCCTTGTCGCTGGTATCTGCTACGCTTACAAAGACTTTTTTAAAGCCAAGCTCACTCAAAAGGTGCGCACAAGGCGGTGTCTTGCCAAAATGTGCGCAAGGTTCAAGGCTCACAAAGGCTACCGCGCCTTTAAGGGCGTTGTCGTGGTGCTTTAAGATAAAATCATACTCTAAATTCGGCTCATCGGGCAGGGTTAAATTCGGCTTTAACTCTTGCAAAGCCTGCGCCACAGCGTTGAGTTCAGCGTGAGCCTCGCCTGCGCCCTTGTGCGCGCCTATGCTTAAAATGCGCCCGTTTTTATCCACGATGACACAGCCAACAGCTGGGTTTTCATAGGTAAGAAACTGATATTTCCACGCCTCGTTAATGGCTAAATTCATATAAAATTCGTTCGTCATCAAATGCCCTAACTTTCTTGCCATTATACAAAAATTTTTTCAACTTTTATCCGTTATTGCGAGCAGTTTTAAAACGACCTGCAATCCACGACAAAGTAGCGTTTTGCTACTAAAAAATTCAAGCAAATTTCAAACAAAGCCTTAAATTTTCGTCTTACTGACAAAGTTCTGGTCATTTTGAGCTTTCGCACAAGGCGAAATATCCACACAAATTCCGTTTCAACGCTTTGTTTTCAGCAGTCTGTTCTTTGTAGTTTGCTCACCACGAGCCTACGAAATACCGCTCCACATCGTTCATCAGCTTTTCGCATATCTTGGAGTCCGTGCTTCTATCGACTATAAGGTTTATGTAGGTTTTGGTGTCTCTAAAACTACCCGCTGATTTGAAATCCTCGCGCGACAAGCCCACTCCGCCTATGGTGATATTGAGCTTGCGAGTGAATTTTATGCCTATGTTGAATTTAATGTTTGAGCCATAATTTCCCAAATTTGTGTCGATTTCGACATTCATATCGCTTACTTTGGCGAGCGTGGATTGCGTTTTGGCGAGTATGTCTTTGAAGCGGTTGCAAAGGCGAATCAAATCTTTAATGTATTTTTCATCAAGGGACTCAAAGCCGAGTTTAAGGCTCTTGCGAATGTATTCTGCGGTTGCCCTAGGCGGAGCGATAAAGAGCATAAAAAAGCCGTCTTTTATCGGCACGCGCTCACTTCTAGCGTCTCTGTCGCCCGAAATCACCTTGACATAAGTCGCATTGTCAAGATACACCCTATCTATCATCGGTCCATAAATGTCATAGTCCTTGCGCCGCGTGATAATCTCGCGTGCGATGATATTGAGCTTGATGAAGGTTTCTTGTATGGTCGGGTCTATTTCTTTTTTAACCTCTAAAAGCTCTTTAAGCAAGCTACTCTCCCTTGTCGATATGTTTTAACGCCTTGTATATCGTGTTTTTGGAGAAAAAGTTTATAGTTTTGGCTTAAATTTTGTGCGACAAATGGGTGCGGCTTTTATCAAAGCGAGAAATTCCGCAAGATAGGGCTTTGTCTTTTTGGCTTAAACTCATCGGCAAGGTGAATTTGACTTGATTTGCAAAAATTTCAGCCTTTTGAATTTTGTTTCCAAAAAGTTTCCTTTGTGTTTTAAAATCGCAGCGAATTTTCAAACAAGGAGAAAAAATGAAGTTCATTAAAATCATAGCCATAACGGCACTGCTTTCAAGTGCTGTGATGGCGCAGGTGCGGATTTTGCCTATCGATAAGGCAAAATTTATCGCAGGGGCTAGGTTTGATTTTTTAGTCGAAATTGACGGCGAGGCTAAATTTAGCGAGCTTAAAGTAAGCATAAACGGCAAGGACGCGGCGCAGTTTTTCGGCAAAAAGCCACAAAACTTTTTCAAAGACGGCGTGAGTGCTTACCGCATAGATGGCGTTTCTTTCACGCAAAAAGGCGAATTTGAAGTGCTTGCAAGCTATGGCAAAGAAAAAAGCGCGGTAAAATACCAAGTCGTGCAAGAATTTGCTAGCAAAAAGGCTAAAAATGTCATTTTGCTCATCGGCGATGGTATGAGTTTGCAGGCTAAACAAATGGCTCGCATACTCTCAAAAGGCATAAACGAGGGCAAGTATAATGGGTATTTGGAAATGGAAAATATGCCACAGCTTGCCCTTGTAACGACATCAGGCTATGATAGCCTTACCACAGACAGCGCAAATTCAGCATCAGCTTACGCCACAGGACACAAAAGCGTGGTAAATGCGATGGGCGTGTATGAGGACAGCACAAAGGACGCTATGGACGACCCAAAAGTGGAGAACATAGCCGAAATTTTAAAGCGCACACAAGGCAAAAGCATAGGGCTTGTAAGCACGGCAAATATCACTGATGCTACGCCAGCGGCGATGATTACGCATACAAGGCGAAGGGCAAAGCAAAATGAAATCGCCCTTGATTTTTTGCGCGTAAAGCCTGAGGTTGTGTTAGGCGGTGGTTTGCGGCATTTTATCCCGCAAGATGAGCCAAATTCCAAGCGCAAAGATGACAAAAATCTTATCGAGCTTTTTAAAGAGGCTGGATACAGCGTGTCTTTTGACAAAAACGAACTTTTAGCACAAAGGGGCGCAAAAAGGCTTTTAGGGCTTTATAATGTCGATAATATGAATGTGTATTTAGACAGAGAAGTGCTTAAAAACCCCGAAGTTTTGGGTAAATTTAACGCCGAGCCAAATTTAATGCAAATGACACAAATGGCGCTTGAAACTTTAAGCCAAAACCCAAAGGGCTTTTTTCTTATGGTTGAGGGCGCGAGCATAGACAAACAGCTACACAAAATGGACTGGCAAAGGGCGACTTATGACACCATAGAGCTGGACAAAGCCGTTAAAATCGCTAAGGATTTTGCTAAAAAGCGAAATGACACCCTTGTCATCGTCGTAGCCGACCACGCTCACGGAGCGAGTATCACAGGCACTTACCACGAAAAGGACGGCAAAAGCGGACGAGAAGCGGTGCGAACCTATGACAAATCTGTCTTTCCGAGCTTTGAGGACAAGGACAAAGACGGCTTTCCAGATAGCCCAAATGCGGACATAACCCTTGCGGTGCAATGGGCTAATCACCCTGATTACAAGGCTTATTATGGCTTTCGTCAAAAGCCAAGCAGCCCTACCATAGAAAAAAATGGTAAATTTGTGGCTAATCCAAAGCTAAATGGCGAAGAATACAAGGGCAATATCCCTTATGATGAAGACACTGAGGTGCATTCTGCTGATGATGTGGTGTTGAGTGCTTATGGCGTGGGAGCTGAGGCATTTCGTGGCATTATGGACAATACCGAAGTGTTTTTTGCGATGATGAGAGCTTTGGGCGTGCGGGCAAACTGAATTTAAAGCAAAGCAAATTCATCAAATGAAACTTAAATTTGATGAAAGCCTTGCTGAAATTTATGAATTTTGCTTGATTTTACAAGAAAAGCAAATTTTTTAAATTTTCTCACTCAAAATTTAGAAATTTTGTGTATAATTTCGCTTGTTGTGATTTTATTTGAAAAAAGGACTCAGCTTGAAAAAACTCCTGCTTTGCTTTTGTTTGCTTTATATGCCTGCTATGGGCGAATTTGGGGCGTATTTTGATAGGGCAAGGTTGAATTTAAGCGAGTTTAAAAACCCTTTTTTCTATGATGAATTTAGCTCAAAGCTCCACTTACAAGCCATTTTTGACGGCAAGGTTAAAATCAACGACAAATGGTATCAAAAAGGTGAGCAAATAGACGGAGCCACCATACTTGGCATTTCGGCTAAGGACGGCTCTGTCGCCCTTGAAAAGGCACAGCACAACTTTCATCTTTCTCTAAAAAGGGCAAATCATAAAATTTACATTCATTAGTTTGCTGGCTTTGAGTTTGCTTGCAAGCAGCCTGAAAGCTGAGTGTCAAAAGCGTTTGTTTGATTTAAGCATCGCCAAAGACACAAGCAGCGAAGAGATTTTGGAGCAGTTTGCCACAATGTGCGCTTTTAGCATAGTCATCAAGGACGAACAAGCCCGCCAAAAACTCGCAAATTCACACAAAAGCGTCTTTGTGAGACAGATGAATTTAAACGACATTTTTGATTTGCTCATCAAAGAAAACAACCTACACCACAGCTTCAACGGGCGCATTTTACGCATAAGCACGCTCAAAACTCAAACCTTTAAACTCAACTATATCACTTCTGTGCGCGAAGGACAAAGCGTTACAAAGGCTTCTGTGGATGCGCGCTCAAAGCAAAGCGATATGACAAACACCGATGAAAAGAGTGTTGAGGACAATATGATAAAAAGTTTGGAGCGTTTTGATTTCTGGGCGAGCATAGAAAAAGAGCTTTTGACGCTTTTAAACAGCGAAAACGAAAGCGCACAAACAAAGGCTATCATCGTAAATGCAAACACAGGACTCATCACCATCAGCGGCACTTTAAGGCAGCTTGAACGAGCAAGTGCTTACATACAAAATTTACAAAAAAGGCTCAAAAAACAAGTAGCTATCAATGTCAGCATCATCGCTGTGAGCCTTGATGAAAGCCACTCATCGGGGATAAATTGGCAAAATTTTAGCGTGAATTTTAACTCACAAAACAAAGCAAATTCCGCTTCATTTGTCAGCTTTCAAAGCAGCGATGATGGGAATTTGTTTGTGAAAAATTTAGGTTTTAATGCGGGATTTAATTTCAACTCAGTGATGAATTTTCTTTCTACAAACGGCAAAACGCAGGTGCTTTCAAGCCCCAAACTCGTGGCTTTAAACAACCAACAAGCCATCATTTCAGTGGGCGACACCATAAACTATCAAGTCAAAGAAAGCTCCAAAAGCACGGACAGCGGCACAACGGTGAGCGAAATTTACAACAATTACTCGATTTTTATCGGCATTTTGCTTAACATTTTGCCCGAAATTTCAGACGAGGGCAAAATCATCTTACGCATAAGCCCATCTTTAAGCAACTTCAAATACCCACAAGACAACCGCCGACAAGACGCCCCACGCGTCATCGCGCCTGACACCGTCCAAAAAAAGCTCTCAACCGTGGTGCAAATGGAAAACAACCAAACGCTCATACTTGGCGGACTCATCAGCCACAACGAAAGCAAAGAAGAAAGCGAAGTGAGTTTTTTAGCGTCCATTCCGCTTTTAGGCGCGCTTTTTCGCGGCGAAAATGCGAGCGCAAACTCCACTGAAATCGTCTTTATCATCACGCCTTATATCATCGATGAGAGCTTTAATCCTAGCTTGAAAGATTTAGGTTTTAGCGGGGTGCTGTGATGAGAAATTTAGCTTTAAAGCAAAATGATAAAATTTGCGCTTTTTTTGCATTTTTTACAGGCGCAAACGATGAGTAGCGCTCAAAGCGAGCTTGAAAGGGCTTATGCAAAAATGAGGCTTTATCTCAAAATGGCGGTGTTTTTTGCGAGCGTTTTGTTTGTGATAGCTTGTGTGTGGGCGTTTGCGGAGTTTAAAGATGGGCAAAATGCGCTCAAAACAGCCCAAGCTCAAAACGCCCAAATGCAAAAAAGGCTTGAAATAGCCCTTGCCGAAAAAAATTTGCTTTTAGAAAGGCTTGAAATTCTAACCCAAAGCCTTGAATTTTTGAGCCAAAAAAATGCAAATTTCGCCAGCCAAAATGTGCCAAATTTTTCAAATTTAAGCCTTGCAAATGACAATGCCTTGTTAAATTTAGTCTCAAATTTAGCCCTTGCAAACGAAAACGCCTTGCCAAATTTAAATTCAGCAAACAAGCCAAATCCTACTCAACTTTCTTTAAATTTAGCCCAAAATTCAAGCACTTTAAACCCCAAAATTCAAAATTTAAACGCGACAAATTCAGCGCAAAACTTGCCAAATTTAAACAGCTTGCAAGGGCTAAATTCCAAAACGCCAGAGCAAATTTCGCCCCAAAATGCGAGCCTTAAAACGCTTGCAAAAGCTAAGCCGCAAATCCACTCTGTGGAGATGAACGCGAGCAGTTTGGAGGCTGAGTTTGCCCAAAAGGCGCAGCTTTCAACGGCTTTGAATTTAGCGCATTTGCACCTTGCGAACAAGGACTATGAAAAGGCGATTTTGTGGAGCTTTAAGGCGAATTCGCTTGACAAAAGCGAGGCAAGGGCGTGGCTCATTTACGCTAAGGCGAAATTCGCACAAGGCAAAAAAGATGAAGCCAAACGAGTGCTGCAAAGCTTTATGAACCACTACTCACGGGACTTTGACGAAGATGTGGGGTATATTTTAAATCAATAATTTTTAGCAAATGCGCTGAATTTTAAGGCTTTTTTGTTGCTTTTATTGCTTTTGTCGCTTTTTGAGGTTTTTATCGTTTTTTAAGGCTTTTGTTGCTTTGCTGAATACAAAGTGCCGAAATGGAATTTACTGATAAAATCCTTGTCATACTGAGCGAAGCGAAGTATCCACAAATTCAAAGCGTATCTTAAATTCTTTGGATTTTTCGCTTTCTAACGAAAGCTCAAAATGACAATTCTTGCCATTTTTGCAAGTGGATTTTTCGCCTTTTCACAAAAGACTCAAAATGACAATGTAGATTTTTTGCTTTGGTTTGCGCCTTGCAAGCCGTTGGGTAGCTTTTTGCAAAGGCTCAAAATGACAAGGGTGTGCCATCATTATAAAATGACAAAATGCGTTTTCTTTTCCTGTCATTGCGAGTGAGCAAAGCGAGCGTGGCAATCCATAAATTTAAACGCAAATTTACCTTTGGATTGCCACGAATTTGCACGCTTGCGCTTTGCAAATTCTCGCAATGACACCACTCCAAAACCACCACAAAAAATTTTTTGTTTGTCATACTGAGCGTAGCGAAGTATCCACGAATTTAAAGTATGCCTTAAATTCTTTGGATTTTTCGCTTTGTGCTAACGCACTCCGCTCAAAATGACAAATGTTTGAGATTTTTTTGCTACGCTTTGCAATCCGTTGGGTTGCTTTCTATCGAAAGCTCAAAACAACAAAGGGTTCAAGCCCTTGCAGACCCCGCCAAGTAGGCTTTGTATCGCTAAATCCAAATTCTCTATGAAAAGAGTGCCTATAAAGGGCGGGGCGTGCAAGGGTTTGGGCGCACTTTTTTGTAAAATTTGACTTTGAATTCAAAGCATTTCACTTTTTTAATTTTCGCTTTGAATTTAGGGCAAAATTCAAGGCTAATTTGGATTGCCACGCCGTTTTTGTGAAAACGGCTCGCAATGACGGACAAAGAAAACGCACTTTGTCATTTTACAATGACGGCGCATTCTTGTCATTTTGAGCGTAGCGACCCAACGGGTTGCAAGGCGCAAACCAAAGCAAAAAATCCACATTGTCATTTTGAGCGTAGCGAAAAATCCATACTTTTAAAATGCAAATTCGCACTTTGATTTATGGATACTTCGCTTCGCTCAGTATGACAAAAAATAAGTCATTCTGACAAGTCAGCATAACAAGGACTTTGTCATTTTGACAAAAAATTTACACTAAAAAAGGGCGGATTTATAAAACCCGCCCTAAAAGGCATAAATTCTCACGCCAAAGGCGCAAACTCACGCTTTTAGAGCGCAAACTCCCGCCCCAAAAGTGCGCACCCAAATTCAAGCCCCCAAAAGACTAGAATTTATAAAGTGCTTCAAAGCGCACAGCGTCTTTTGTGCCTTTGACTTTTGGGCTATCAATCGACACATAAGTGTCTGTGCCTGCATCATACGCCTTTTCTACCTTAGCTGAGCTTTCTATGTGAGAATACCAAAGCGTAAAGTTAAGGTTTTTATTGACTTTGTAGCCTATATCAGCGGCAAGCTCATATTTAGTGCCTGCGCCGTTGTTTGCACTTGCTAATGTCTTATCAGGTGCGCCTGCGGCTGTGGTTTGTCCAAACACGCCTTGCACGCCTATGCGGATATCAGCAGGTAGAGTGTAGCCCACGCCCACATAGCCGAAAATGTTTTGTCCAGCTGAAAGAGCAAGCCAAGAGCCTTTGTTGTAGAACATTTGTCGTCCTATGTAAAGGTCAGAGCCGCTTGGGTCTTCTAAGGTGTTGATAGTGAATTTCTCTTTTTTACCAAAGTAAATTCCACCGATTTTCGCATCAAGTCCAGCGAATTTAGCTGTGGCGCGCACATCGACAAGGTTGCCGTTTGCTGCTGGGGATTCTGTTGCTCCAAGCACTGCTTTTACATCTGTTTGCAAGTCGCTATTTATAGCGTTGCCAAGATAAGCTACCTTAAAGCCTAGCTCATTGCCACCGCCCATAGCTAAGCCTAAATTTGCTTGCACAGCGTAAAGTGTGGCTGTTTTGTCCCAGTAGTTACCCCATACTTGCACTTTGGCAGGTCCGAAGTCTCCAAGCACCGCTGCACCATACATATTGTTTTTAAACAAACGAGAGTTGAGCGCATTAACAGCCGCCTTAGCTCCTGGGACATCAGCACCCGTCTCGTCTTTGGTAGGTATATACACACCAAAGTCAGCCACATCGCCATCGTTTGCGGTAAATGATTTGCCATCGCCAAAAGCTTCAAAGCTATCCACAGCGAAAACGCCCACAGTAAGCCCGTCAGCAGGTGTCAAAAACACCTTAGCCGCCATACCTGTCAAATCAGCTGTCCATATAGTGCCAAGCTCTTGTCGTCCGAGCATAGCGCTGAGTCCTACATTTGTGTTGTCGTATTGCAAGTAGGCTTGCTTTAAGACGATAGGATTTTTGGTTTGCGTGCCTTCGCCAAGGTAGCCGCCGTTGGTGTCGTTGTTGTAGTATAGCTCGCCGACAGCCTTAAAGCCATCGCCCATAGCTACGCCAGCCTTTACCGCTGAGCGGAATTTGTGGTGTTGCTTGCCGCCGATAGTCTTGCCGCTCGCACTTGGGTCGATTCTGTTTGCACCTGACTTCACAGAAACGCTATCATAGCGGTATCTCATATGTCCGCTGATATCGACATCTTTAATCGCCTCTTCAAGTGGCTTAGCATCAAGCACACTCATCGAACCAACCGCTAACGCGGCAACTAAACTGAATTTAACTAACTTCATAAAATCTCCTTTCGTTAGGTTTGAAATTCAAAAAGCATTATATCATATAGGGGGGGGCATTTTTGCTTAAACGAAACTTAAAGTTTGAAATTTTTTGCAAATTTTTGGCAAATTTTTTTCAAGTGGTGGTAAAATGGGGCTTTACGCGTGTGAAAATTTTGCACTTTTGCAAAAATTTGACAAAAATTTGTGAAATTTGAGCGAATTTTCACCCGATGATGAGTAAAAATTCGCAAAATTTAAGAGAAAGGTAAATGAAAAGCTGTAACTTTTGTTACAATGGGGGAAATTTTTTTTGAGCTGTGGTTGTTTGATGAGAAAAATTTGTATATATATAATAAGGTATAGTTTTTTTGGCGAGTGGGATTTTTGTTTTTGACTGAATTTTTGGGGGAATTTGGGAATTTGGGAATTTTTGTCATTTTGAGCCTTTTGTAAAAAGGCGAAAAATCCATAGAATTTTAGACACGCTTTAAATTTAATATGAAAAATCCATACTTTAAAATATAAATTTGCACTTCAAATTTATGGATACTTCGCTGCGCTCAGTATGACAATGTAAAGGGTTTTTGGATACTTCGGCTAACGCCTCAGTATGACAAGGGAAAACAAATCGGTAAGACAAGACAAGTCAGTATGACAAGCAAATCCTTGTCATTTTAAGCAGAGTTTAGGGAATTTAGCTTTGTTTTTTGGGGAATTTTGGGGAATTTGTCATTTTGAGCCTTTGTAAAAGGCGAAAAATCCATAGAATTTAAGATACGCTTTAAATTTAATATGAAAAATCCACGCTTTAAAATGTAAATTTGCATTTTGAATTTATGGATACTTCGCTACGCTCAGTATGACAATGTTTTGTGAAAAATAGCTAAAAATTTATACACACTTTAAGATATGATAAAACTCGGCGTGTATGAACTGCGGTGGAAAAGGGATTGAGACGGAAAAGTCTTTGTAGGTGTTGCCGGGCAAAAGGGAGATGATTTGCACGACATAATTCACGCTGTTTGATGCGCTGCTTTTTTGGACATTTTTGCGGTTTTTGGGGTCAAAGGCTGTGCTGTCTCCGCCTACTTTGTTGGTGATGGTAAGCTCTAAAAAGCACTTGTTTATGGGGTATGAAGTGATATTTGTAACTCGTCCTGTGATGAGAACGCTTTCTGTGCGGAGGTTTCTGGCGTATTTGACATCTGAAATGCTCGCCTGCTTGGTGTGTTCTTCGACATAAAGCAGCAAAGAATACAAAAGTATAGCCGAAAAAACTACATTGACAAAGTAAAAAGCAAGCGCGGCTTGTAGGTTTTTAATCTTCCAAAAAATCACAACGCAAATGAGCGCAAACAGCACAAAAACGCCCGCGCAAGATAAAATGTGAAAGTTATTCATCAAAAACACTCGCTTGTAAGCTGCATAGTGATATTTTTGTCGCCAAAATTCTCAAAATTTATCCTTTGCATTTGTGTCTCCCCGCGCAGCAAGCCTCGCTCTAAATTCCTAGACTTGGAGCGCAACGGAAAAAAGTGGTTTTTGTAAGTGATGAAAAAACTTGCGTTTTCATCAAGTTTGGGGCGCAGTTTTGCCGTAACTTCGCAGTAGGAAAAGTCCTGCCTTGAAAGGTTGGTTATGTTAAAATCCACGCTTAAATTGTTGCCGCCATAGTAACGAAACGCCATAATCTCAGCCTCTCGCGCACGCACGCGGCTGTCGATGAAATCATAACCATAATAAAACAAATACCCACAAGCCACAAAGTCAAAAATCAGCACCAAAAGCGCTAAAATCGGGTGTCGCCCCAAAAACGCCACGACAAGCAGGATACACATAAAAACAAAAATCACCAAAAACAAAAACAAAAAGTCTATGGTGTAAAGGTGCTGCGTGTAAAAAAGCAACCATTCCTTTAAATTTTGCATTGTTTATCCTTATAAATTCAGCCTACTGCCCTATCGCGCTTTGTTTTTTCGCATCCTTTGTATCTACCCAGATATTTGGCACAGAGCCACCGGGCGTTAAGAAAATCTTTGCGTCTGTGTTTTCTTTTAACGCCTCGTTGAATTTGCCCTGCACTTCAATTTGCTTTAAATTTAAAAGCGGGTTGTTAAGGCTGTTTGCTACTTGTTTGTTTGCATACGCTTGCGCATCAGCTTCGATTTTAGTGGCATCTGCCTTACCCTTTGAGCTGATGATAGTCGCATTTGCCTCGCCCTCAGCCAAAGTAGCACGGCGCAAGGCTTCTTGACTCGCTCTTTCAGCCTCTTGCTTTGCCACTTGGACAAGCTCGATTTGCTTTTTTACCTCAGGGGGCAAAACGATTTCGCGCAACTGCACGGCGGTGAGCATTACAGGGCTATTTGGCAGGCTTGCGATAACCTTGCCTATGTCATCGTTGATTTGCTGAGCTATGGCGTTGCGATTTGCGGGCAGCTCTTCGGCTGTGTATTTACCTACCACGCTTCGCACCACATCGCGCACGGTTGGGTCGATGATTTTGTCCTCCCAATTCACATTCCATTTGGCTATGGTTTGCGGCACGACAGCTTCATTAAGCTTATACTGCACGGTTACATCGATAGAAACGCTAAGCCCGCGGCTATCAAGCACGGAAATAGAGCTTTTGTTGATGACGCCTGAGCCTTGCCTTAAAGAGCTTTCATTCACGCCCTCCACAGAAGCATAAGTCATTTGTCGCACCTTTGTGTCGATGACGATGATTTTTTGAAAAATCGGCACGAAAAAATGCAAGCCCGGCTCCAAAGCCTTTTCACCAAAAGCACCTGTGGTTACTTTTATACCCATTTCGCCTGAATTTACGATAGCAAAGGGTTTAGCAAGCACAAGCACAAGCACCAAAGCGATGATGACATACACAAGCGGAGTGAATTTGCCAAAATTTTTCATAAAATCAAAATTTGGGGCTTTGAAATTTAAATTCTGCTTGTCGCCGCCCTTTTTGTTGAAATAATCATTCAAATCTGCTGGCATTTTTTATCCTTTCACACATAAGTCAGCATTGAGCTGAAATTTTTGTCGCGTCCATAAACTATGTCAAAAAACGCATCTTGTAAGAGCTTGGTAAGCTCGCCGCGTGTGCCGTTGCCGATAACTCGCCCGTCTATGTTTGAAACAGGTGTGATTTCGGCGGCTGTGCCTGTCAAAAAGGCTTCATCAGCGGTATAAACTTCATCTCGGCTGATTCTTTGGCGCAAAACGCTTAAATTTCGGCTCTTTGCGATTTGCAAAACCGTGTCTTGCGTGATACTTCGTAGGGTAAAGTCATTTGGCGGGGTGATTAACGCACCGTTTTTTACGATAAAAAAGCACTCGCCCGTGCCCTCAGACACAAAGCCCTCCTCATCAAGCAACAAGCCCTCCTCATAGCCCGCATCGATAGCCTCAAATTTCGCAAGCTGTGAATTTAAGTAGTTTGCGCTGGCTTTGGCTTTGTTCATCGATGATTTTGCGCTGTTTCGCATAAAACTTGAAATTTTCACTCTAATGCCCTTTTTCAAGCCTTCCTCGCCCAAATACGCACCCATTTCCCACGCGGCTATGGCGACACGCACAGGCGCTTTAAGATGATAAACGCCCATTTCGCCGTCTCCCAAATACACAAGCGGGCGCAAATACACATTGCCCGTGAAGCCGTTTGCCTTGATGATTTCTAACTGCGCTTTTTCAAGCTCTTGCTGAGAAAACGGCACTTTTAAAAGCGTGATTTTAGCGGACTCTAAAAGGCGTTTGGTATGCTCTTGCAAGCGAAAAATCGCCAAACCCTTGTCCGTCTTATACGCTCTCGTGCCTTCAAAAACGGCGTTTCCATAATGCAAAGAATGCGTGAGTATATGCACTTTTGCGTCCTTAAAATCCACGATTTGCCCGTCCATCCAAACCTTTTTTGCTTCTGCTTTCATCGGTGAAAACCTTTCGTTAAATTTTTGAAAAGGCATTGTAGCAAAATTTAGCTAATGTTTGTTTGCAAAGGCAAATTTAAGCTAAATTTCAAAGAAATTTAGGCTTTAAGGTCGATTTTTTGAAAGTTATCAAAATTTAAATCCGCTAAAATTTCATCAAAACTTTGCGATTGTAGTGCGGTAAAATCGCCCTTTGAAAGCCTTTTGTTTATCTTTGAAAGCTCATCAAGTAAAATTTTCATCGCTTGAATTTTAGGGTCTGTGAAATCTTGGGCGTTTTGTTTGTTTTTGTGCCTGTTTTCCGTGCTTTGTTTGAGTTTTAAATAAGCCTGTTTAAATTCACCTATGCTTAAATTTGAACTCATCAGTTGGTTGAATTCGCCGTAGTTTTGGCTATCTAAAACAAGTATATTGCTCTGCATAAAGGACGAAAGGCTTTTGATTTCATCTTGGCTTGTGTCTTTGTCAAGTGCGTTGATTTTGCCTTGTATGCTCGTTTGTCCAGCGATGAGCGGGCTTGGAGCATTGTAGGCAAAGGTGTTGTGGCTCAAAAAGCCGACTAAAAGCCCGCCCTTTGTGATGGAGCTGTCTGCGTTGGTGTATTTGTCGCTCGTGGTGTCAAAGCTATACAACCCTTCCTTGCCCCCAAACATATTGCTATGCAAAATGTCGCCGTCAAAAGCAAACTCATCATCGCTTACAACGCCCTTTGTGTAGCGAAGTGTGGCGAAACTTAAATTCAGCTTTTCGTTTGCGCCTACCTTAAAGCCGCCCAAATCAAGCACTTCTTTCGCCTCGCTTGAAGTGTAGGTGCGCAAAACGCTGCCCGAGCTGTCTGTAATGTAGTTTCGCGGAAAATAATCCTCTAAATCCTCTTTGCTAAAACTCTCTTTGTGCGCTAGTTCGGGGCTTTTTTCAAGCAACTGAGAGACTATTTTATAGGCATTGCCTATGGTTTTGGCTATATCAACGCTTTGAAAATTCGCAAAATAAAAGAAATTTTGTGTGGTGGTTTGGCTTTTGACAAGGCTTTGCATAGTGCTAGAATGGATTTTATAATCGCTTGGAATGCCCGCCTTTTCGTTAAACTCAGCCGTGAAAAAGCCATCTTTATCGACTTTATAGCCTAAAACTTCGTTTGAATTTGAGTTTTTGCTTTGAGTGGAATTTGCGTTTTGGGTTGAAGTTGTGGCTGAATTTAAAATGCTTGAATTTGTATTTTGGTGTAAATTTATAGCCGAATTTATCTTTAAATTTATCGCACTTTGCGAATTTGTGCCTTTGCTGTCAGCATTTTTTACGCTTACTTTTAAATTTGCAAGTGGATTAAAGGTGTTTGAATTTGTGCTGAAATTTATCATTTTCAATCCTTTTTGAGTATAAATTCAAAATCGGCATTTTGAGCTTGACATTTAGAAATTTACGCTGAATTTGGAGTTAAATTTAAATTTTGGATACTTCGCTAACGCTCAGTATGACAGCAAACCTTGCTTTTGGCTTGTTTTGTCATTTTGAGCAAAGTTCGTTAGCACAAAGCGAAAAATCCAAAGAAATTTAAGATATGTCTTAAAGCACTAAAATCGCACTTTGAATTTGTGGATACTTCGGCTAACGCCTCAGTATGACAAGACAAAGTATGACAAAATTTAAGATATTTTTCCATTTCCCGTCATCTGTTTCCCCAAATTTACCCACAAAAGCAAAAATTTCTTAAATTTTTGCTGAATTTTAGCTTGATTGAAACATTCTTAAAGTATAATTTGCTTAAATTTACTATAAATTAAAGAAAAGCGATGACGAAAATCAAAGAACTTATCCACAGCGAGACCTTTCCGGGCATTTTGCTCATCATTTGCACCCTGCTTGCCTTGCTGTGTCAAAACACTATTTTCAGCGTGATTTACGAGCATTTTTTACACATAGAAATTTCCTTTGAAGCCGACTTTGCCACAGGCGAGAAGGTAAAGCTCTCCAAAAGCCTACTGCACTGGATAAATGACGGGTTGATTGCGATTTTTTTCCTTTGTATAGGGCTTGAACTCAAATACGAGATTATGCGCGGGCAACTGCGCAATATCCGCTCAGTAAGCCTGCCGATTTTTGGCGCACTTGGCGGTATGGCTATGCCTGCGCTCATTTTCGCGCTCATCAACTGGAACGACAACTACGCCTTAAAGGGCTGGGCTATCCCCACAGCTACTGACATAGCCTTTGGCGTGGGCGTTTTGATGCTGCTTGGCAAGCGCGTGCCGAGTTCTTTGAAGCTTTTTTTGCTTTCACTAGCGATTTTTGATGATTTTGGCGCGATTTTAATCATCGCTTTGTTTTACACAAGTGAGCTGAGCCTTGCTGCACTGATAGTTTCAGCACTTTGTATAGCTTGTCTTGGGCTTTTGAATTATTTAAGAGTAAGCAAACTCCCATTTTACTTCATCACGGGCGTGCTTTTGTGGCTTGCTATGTTGCAAAGCGGGGTTCACGCCACACTTGCAGGCGTCATCGTTTCGCTTTTTATCCCGCTTGAAAGAAAGGACGGAACGCCCTTTTTAAAGGCACTTTATGCGGATTTAAACCCTTGGGTTGTCTTTTTTATCTTGCCGCTTTTTGCCTTTGCAAATGCAGGCGTGGATTTGCGTCAAATGGACTTTTCACAGCTTTTAAACCCCGTGAGTGTCGGCATTTTTTTGGGGCTTTTTGTTGGCAAGCAAGTGGGCGTGTTTTTACTCTCGTGGATAAGCATACAAATGAAACTTGCGCATTTGCCCCAAAATGTGAGCTACAAGCAATTTTACGGCATTTGCATACTCACGGGCATAGGCTTTACGATGAGCCTTTTTGTCGATGGTTTAGCTTATGCAAACCCCGCTGCCTTTGGCTACACCGACCGCCTTTCTGTGCTTGTGGCAAGTTTTACCAGCGGTATCGTGGGCTATGTGTATTTGCGTTTTATCAAGGCAAATGAGGGCTAAAATTTGCAAAAATTAAGAGCGATTTTCAAAAACGAAGCCCTTGGCGGTGTGCTACTCATCATTTTTACCCTGCTTGCCTTGTGGATAGAAAACGGCGTATTTCAAGGCTTTTACAAGGAATTTTTAAATTTACCCGTTGGCTTTGTCATCGGTTCTTTTGAGCTGATAAAGCCCTTTTTGCTGTGGATAAATGACGGGTTGATTGCGATTTTCTTTTTTTCCATAGGGCTTGAACTCAAAAAAGAATTCACACAAGGGGATTTTAAAAACCCGCGAAACATTACCCTACCGCTTTTTGGCGCACTTGGTGGCATACTCGTGCCTGCCTTTATTTTTGCCCTTATCAATCTTAACGACACGCACGCCTTGCGCGGCTGGGCTATCCCTACGGCTACTGATACGGCTTTTGCCTTGGCGATTTTGATAATGGTTGGCAAGCACCTGCCCCCTTCGCTTAAAATTTTCTTGCTCTCGCTAGCGATTTTTGATGATGTGGGCGCGATTTTAATCATCGCCATTTTTTACACAAGCAAATTAAGCCTTGCGGCTTTGATTACGGCTGGGCTTGTCATCATCGTGCTTTTGGTGCTAAATTTTCTCAATGTTACGCGCAAGTGGATTTATTTTCTTTGCTCGCTCATTTTGTGGTTAAGCGTGCTTAAAAGCGGGGTTCACGCCACGCTTGCAGGGCTTATCACGGCTTTTTTCATACCGCTTCACACGAAAAGCGGAGAGCCTTTTTTAGAAGAAATTTACGAAAGCCTTAAATTCTGGCTAGCTTTCATCATCTTGCCGCTTTTTGCCTTTGCAAATGCGGGCGTGAATTTATCGCAAATCGACTTTAAAAGCGTGTTTTCGCCCGTGTTTTTGGGGATTTTCTTGGGGCTTTTTGTCGGCAAGCAAGTGGGCGTGTTTTTGTTCTCGTGGCTCAGTATCAAGGTAGGGCTTACCAAACTGCCCGAAAATGCGACTTTCAAGCAGCTTTATGGGGTTTGCATACTCACGGGCATAGGCTTTACGATGAGCCTTTTCATAGACGGACTTGCCTACTCGGCGGCTGACACCTACAACTACGCCGACAATCTCGCCATTTTAATGGCGTCTTTTTGCTCGGGCATTGTGGGCTTTATTTACCTTAAATTCTTTACGAAATGAAAAAATTTGCCCTTTTTTGCGTGAGTGTGGCTGTGGCGTTTAGCCTAAATGCTTGCAACGCTATGCTTGCGCGCATTTCTGGCAAGGACGGCTTTCAAAGCGAATTCTCATCAAATGCCCTTTCACAAAACACAGGCGAATTCAGCTCAAATGCTTCAAATTCAGCGACTATAAGCGAGCTTTTGCGTATCCAAAAAAAATGGCAAAACACGCCTTATCGTTTAGGCGGGACAAGCGTTGGCGGGGCTGATTGCTCGGGCTTTATCCAAACAGCGTTTAGGGAGCATTTTCACTCTAAAATTCCACGCACGACAGTGGCGCAGTTTCAAAGCGGCGTGGGCGTGCAAAAGTCGGCTTTAAAGGCTGGGGACATAGTTTTTTTCCGCACAGGACAAGGACCAAACGGGCTTCACACGGGCATTTATGTGGTGGGCGATGAGTTTATCCATCTTTCGACAAAGGGCGGAGTGAAAAAGGTGTCGATGAATTCAAGTTACTGGAAAGGCAAATTCATAGGAGCAAGGCGGTATCTGCGCTGAATTTTGTTTTCAACGATAAGTTAAGATTATTTGTGTAAAAATTCAGCAAATTTAAATGAAAAGTTGAATTTCAAGCCTTTGCGCTCAAACATTAAAGCAACAAAAAGTTAAAACACCATAAATTTTACCCAAAACTATAAAGCAAAAGTGTAACTAGCCGATAATAGCTTTTTAGAAAGTGTGGATTTTGCATTGTGGCATTTTCTTTAAATTTATGCTATAATGCACTTTGACACGAAAATTTACGAAATTCGTAAGGAGAATTCGATGAAAACAAAATTTTGTTATCTTGTTGCACTTTGTGTGTTTGCCACTTCGCTTTTTGCTGCGCCCCGCACGACTGAGGGACGGCTGGCTGACTTAGAGGACAGACTCGATGAGATTGAGTTTCAATCAGGCTTGGATAAGATTAAATTCGGGCTTGATTTCAGCACGGGCGGCGGAGAAAGCTGGTATAAAATCAGCGAGCGTTACAGCGGCACTACGCTAGTAAGCCCCGAGCAAAAATACAGCGCGCACAACAAATGGGGAATGGAGCTTCATCTTAATATGAACGCACCTATCAACGACTACACCAAATTCTACGGGCGTTTGTCTATGGCAAAAAACTATGGTATGATGGACACAAACGGCGTGCATCAACCGCTTGACATTGATGCTGGGCGGGATTTGCGTTCAAGCGGACAAAGCCTTTATGTAACGCGTGCTTATGTGGATTTGTTTTTAAGCAAAGAGATAGTAGCGACTTTGGGTAGGCAGCCGGGCACTGATGGACCGGGCAGCAACCTACGCAACAACGCCTTGCGTCAAGCTACTTACCCCGCACTTCTCTTCAACACGCTAGGCGATGCGGCGGTTATCAGCTACAAGCCGAGATTTTTAAGGCAGTTGCAGTTTGTGGTGCGCGGGGCTTATGGTAAGATATATCAAGCCGACTCACAAGGCGTGGTGCGCGACTGGACGAGCAAACAAGATGCGCTAGATAGTGATTTATACTACGCTTCTATGGAAATTCAGCCTTATCTTGGTTCTTTGGGTAAAAACAGCTTGATAATGCTTTCTTATGCTCGTTTGAGTAACCTAGCCCTTGAAGTGCCTACAAATATGGCTATGCAAGGCACAACACCAACGCCTGACACTTACAAAGTGCAAAATTTAGGCGATACGGATTTAATGAATTTGCATTTTGAGAGTTATCAGGCTTTTGGCTTGCCGCTTAGTTATTTTGTGTCTGGTTCTTATATGAAAGGCAGTGGCGCAAGAGTGGTAAATGTAACAGCTGTTGGCAATAACGAGCAACTTAAAAATGGCTTACTCGCACAGCTTAAATTCAACGAAGAAACAGCCTTTGCCGTGCACGCGGGCTTGCGTTATGACTTTCACCGCTACTTTAAACTTGGCGGCGAGTATTTTTACGGCTCACAATACTGGTATACCGTTACTCGTGTGAGCTTTAACGACCCGCTTAACATAAGAGCGACACGCGGACAGGCTTTTGATGTGTATGTCATCACTCAGCTTGACAGAAATCAGTTTTTTAGACTCAGCTACACGCACATACAAAACAAATGGAACAACCGCGGCTTACCCTTTGGCGGAGCTTACGGCACAAATGATGAAGATAAAGCAAAGGGTGGCTATGAAAGCACAGCCGACAATGTAATGCTTATATACAATGTGAAATTCTAGTGTGATAAGGGAGGGATAGACGATGAAAAGGATAGCCTTTATATTTGTTGCTTGCCTGCCTTTGTGCGCTTTTGGGGCTGATTGTGATGCTTTATGCAAAAAATACAGCTCCCCAAACCCTGCTTCAAAGACTATGGCACAGCTTGAACGCTGGGTAAAAAACCGAGTGGATAACCCAAAAGACGCCGCAGTGCTAAAAGACTGCCTTGTAGCAGGTGCTGCTGACAATCCAAACCAAGCAAGCTATGCTGGAAAGGGGGCTATATGAAAAAGTTTTTGTTAGTTTGTATGTTGAGCTTGCCGCTTTTTGCAGCTGATTGTGGTGCATTAGCGAGCAAATACAACGCGCCAAACCCTGCAAGCAAGACTATGGCGCAGTTAGAACGCTGGGTAAAAAACCGCGTAGATAACCCAAAAGACGCCGCAGCACTAAAAGACTGCCTTGTAGCAGGTGCTGCTGATAATCCAAACCAAGCAAGCTATGCGGGTAAATAAGGATTTGTCGTGTTGTTTGAGAGTCGTTTGAAAAAGCTGAGCCTTGCAAGTAGGCTGAATTTAAGTTTTTTTGGGATAACTTCACTTGTGGTGTTTATATCCTTAACTTTTATCATCTTTTACGGCGTGTTTGCAAATTTTACTTCACAAGTGGAGGAAAATATCGAGCGAATTCAAGTGAATTTCACTCAAACTTTGGAGGCTTTAAATCAAGCCGATGAGATGATGAAAACAAACGAAGGCTCAACCGAGCAGTTTGAATTTATCGGCAATATCAACGCAAATCTTATCAAGCTACTTTTAAACGATGATGCAAACACAAAACGAATCACCGTGCAAATGGTGCGCAGCTGGAATGAAAGCTTTGTCAAAGGCGACCCTGAGCTGCAAGAGTATTATAATGAGTTAAATCGCATTTTGATGAGAGATGATGATACAAGATGGTTTTGTCAGCGCTTGCAAGCCGTCTTTGGCGACATTTACAATGTCTTAATAGAGCGCACTTACAAGCGCACGGACGAAACTTCGCAGTCCTTAGAGAGTATGACAAAGGATTTTTCGCTTATCAATGAAGATTTAGCCCAAACAAACAACTCAAAAGATGATTCAAAATCCTTTGCTAACCTTATACTCATCATACTTTTGCTGACTTTGGCTATCACGGCTGTTATCGTCTATATGCTCTTAAAACTTGTGCGAGAATTCAAAAGAGACACTAACGCCATAGTAACTTATCTTAAAGCAGGCACAAGCCACAACCAAAAAAGTTTGCTTAAAATCGACAGAGGCGACAAGGACGAGCTTTTCATCATCACTAAATTCATCAACGAATTTGTCTCCAAGATGAAAAAAATCATCGAAATCGCCGAGCAAACAAGTAAAGCGATTTTAAATGTCAGCTCTTACGCAACCAAACTGCAAAACCATATCGATGGCATAAACGAAAAGACTTCAACAACCGTGCGCGTAGGGCAAGACATAGTGGGCGGACTTGATGAAAATATAAATTTAGCAAATCAATCACAAGGCAAAATCAACCAAAGCCAAGAGTATATCAACTCCACAAACACAGTTATCGCTAATCTTTTAGAAGAGCTTACCGCAAGCGTGCAAAACCAAACTCAACTCAACTCACAAATCGGGGGCTTGCAAAAAAATATCACGCAAATTAGCAATGTGCTTTCTTTAATCCAAGACATAGCCGAGCAAACAAATTTACTTGCGCTCAATGCTGCCATAGAAGCGGCTCGTGCTGGGGACTATGGACGAGGCTTTGCAGTCGTGGCTGATGAAGTGCGAAAACTTGCCGAAAACACCGACAACTCCATAGCTGAAATCACCACAAACATAGAGGCGATTATCAAGGATTTGAAAAATATCAGCTCATCTTTGGAGCAAAATTCAGGCATACTCGAAAACCTAGAAGAAGAAGGCTCACACTCAAGAGAAAGCCTAGACACCACAAGGCAATACATAAACGACATAGTAAGCAACATACAAGAGCAAAACACGCGTTCTATGAATTTAACGCAACAAACGCGCGGCATCATCGACTCGATGATTTCTATCGACCAGCTGCTTAAAGAATCAGCAGGCATAGTAAATACCGTCATCGAGCGTTCAAGCGAGCTAAAAAAGAGCGACAAAACGCTCAATGAAATCATCAAAAATTAAGTGAATTTGTGCTTGCGTTTAAGTGGAATTTACACTTGTTTGGGTAAAATTTGGGCTTGTTTGAGTGAATTTAAACTTGCGTTTAAATGAGCTTGCACTTTTTGAGTGAATTTAAATTTGAATGAATTTGCGTTTTAGTGAATTTGTCCGCTTTTTTAGCTCAAATTTGTAAATTTTTGCGAGAATTTAAGAAAATTTAGCTTAAAACAAAGGCGCAAAATTCGCTCAAATAAGCCGTGCGAAAAGGACAAAAATGAGTGAAAAAGAAATCACAACTATCAACTGGCAAAAGATAAATGGGCTTTTGCCCGTCATCGTGCAAGACTATCAAACAAGCGAAGTGTTAATGCTTGGCTATATGAACGAAGAGGCATTAAGGCAAAGCCTAGCGCAAAAAAAAGTGGTATTTTTTTCGCGCACTAAACAAAGGCTGTGGCTCAAAGGCGAGGAAAGCGGGCATTTTTTGCACATCGTTGAAATGGGACTTGATTGCGACAAAGACACGCTTTTAGTGCTTGTTCGCCCGCAAGGTGCTACCTGCCACACGGGCGACATTTCTTGCTTTGAAAACACAAGCAAAAATGTGGATTTTGCCTTTTTAGCGCGCCTTGAAAAGCTCATAAATTCACGCAAAAACGCCGATACAAACGAGTCTTACACCGCGCAACTTTTCCAAAGCGGCACGAAACGCATAGCCCAAAAAGTAGGCGAAGAGGGCGTTGAGAGTGCATTAGCGGCTGTGGCTGGCGATGAAAACGAGCTTTTAAACGAAAGTGCGGATTTGCTTTTTCACCTGTGCGTGCTTTTGGCGGACAAAAATTTAAGCCTCAACAAAGTCATCGCTGTGCTGAAAGAACGAAACGCGAAAAAAGAGTGAATTTACAGCTCATTTACCAAAAAGCTGTAAATTTAGCGCGAAATTCAACAAAGGAGCAACGATGAAAGTCAGTGCAAGAAACCAACTCAAAGGCAAGATAGTCGAGCTTGAAAAGGGCGCGGTAAATGCGCTTGTCAAAATCGACATAGGCGGGGGCAATGTCATCTCAGCTACCATTTCTTTGGACGCTGTGAAAGAACTAGGGCTTGAAAAGGGCAAAGACGCTTACGCCATAGTCAAGGCTACTTCGGTGATGGTAGGCGTGGAGCATTAGTCAAGCAGCGGTTCAAATGGAAGTAGCGCGCTAAAACTATCACACCTTGTCATACTGATAAATCTTGTCATACCGACACACCTTGTCATACTGAGCGCAGCGAAGTATCCACTCTCCGCAGTTTGCGGAGTAGGTTGAATTTAAATTCAGCCTTAAATTTAAAGCGCGAATTGCACCTTTAAAGCGTGGATTTTTCGCCTTTTTGCAAAAGGCTCAAAAT
>OLGZ01000647.1_pt1 | contig 25583 bp, 13 predicted proteins | sample 1605981 | NCBI WGS metagenome assembly OLGZ01 (sample SAMN03283291) | human gut metagenome | biome: human-associated habitat; material: feces | host: Homo sapiens | place: Peru | collected 2012 | reverse complement strand
ATATGTGATTACATTTTGCCATCAATACAGGCTCTGTTGACTTCATATTTCTCCTATCTCCTACCTCTGTTGTACTGATTCTGTCCCCGATTTGACTGTCCGTACCGATTGTTCGTGCGATTTGGCTGACTGACTGCAATCTCCCGAAGCTGTATCGGTCGTCTCTCTGAAAAATGACCAAAACCAACATGGGTTTTGGCGCCCATTCCCATATCCAGAATCAATTGTTTGAACAATTTTTTCTTTTCCTCAGCAGATACAATCACTGTACCGTCCTCCGAACAATCATCCGACAAAATAAAACAAAAATCGAATTTTACATCCGGTCTGACCTTAATCTGGCTGATGGGATTAGGATTTTTGAATCTTCCCGACGTATGTGGTGTAATAAACTCCATCTCCAGCAATTTCTTCCCGGTAAAACCAATCACCGGAAAGGCACCCAGAAATATATCCTGATTCTCAAATGGATAGTGCCACTGTGCAAATGGCATTGATCCTGAATCGAACCAGCAGTCGATAACCTCTGTAACTCTGTGCATCTGCTTGCCACACTCAGGACACTTGATGGTTACAGCGTCGATGAACGGACGGTGAAGCTCGATATTCTCAGGGCAGTTGTCGCTCATTGAGCGGAGCTCTTCCTTTGATCCGATGGCATGTCTGCATCCGCACTCACACTCCCAGATGTTCAGTGGAGTACCCCAATAACGGTTTCTTGAAAGTCCCCAGTCCTGAACGTTCTTCAGCCAGTCGCCGAAACGTCCCTTACCGATGCTCTCCGGAATCCAGTTTACAGTGTCATTATTCTTAACCAGCTTGTCTCTTACCGCTGTCATCTTGATGAACCATGTATCTCTTGCGTAGTAGATAAGTGGTGTGTCACATCTCCAGCAGTGTGGATACTCATGCTCGAACTTAGGCGCATCGAAGAGAAGTCCTCTTGCGTCCAGATCCTTCAGTACCTCAGGGTCTGCATCCTTTACGAACATTCCGGCAAATGGAGTCTCCTCAGTGAGATCACCCTTGCCATCTACAAACTGTACAAATGGAAGATCGTAGTTTCTTCCGACATTTGCATCGTCCTCACCAAATGCAGGTGCGATATGAACGATACCTGTACCATCTGTCATAGTTACATAAGTGTCACATGTGATGAAGTGACCCTTCTTGTGCTGCCTCTCACATACAGGCTTTACGCACTCATAGAGTGGCTCATACTCCTTGTACTCAAGATCCTTACCAACGTATGTCTCAAGAACCTCGTATGCAGGAACTGCTGCCTGGTCGTCTGTAGCTTCCTTTGCAAGACCGCCGAGAACCTTGTCTGCAAGCGCCTGTGCAAGGTAATATGTGTAGCCGTCTGCTGCCTTAACCTTCACGTATGTCTCATCTGGATTTACACAGAGTGCTACGTTTGAAGGAAGTGTCCAAGGTGTTGTTGTCCATGCGAGGAAATATGCGTCCTCTCCGATAACCTTGAATCTTACTACTGCTGAGCGCTCCTTGACTGTCTTGTATCCCTGTGCAACCTCATGGCTTGAAAGAGGTGTTCCACATCTTGGACAGTAAGGCACGATCTTGAATCCCTTGTACAGAAGTCCCTGATCCCAGATCTTCTTCAGTGCCCACCACTCTGACTCGATGAAGTCATCATGGTATGTTACATATGGGTTGTCCATATCAGCCCAGAAACCAACCTTGCCTGAGAACTCTTCCCACATGCCTTTGTATTTCCATACGGACTCCTTACATTTCTGGATAAATGGCTCCAGTCCGTACTCCTCTATCTGCTCCTTGCCGTCGATTCCCAAGAGCTTCTCAACCTCGAGCTCAACAGGCAGACCGTGTGTATCCCATCCGGCCTTTCTGACTACGTTATGTCCCTTCATTGTCTGATATCTAGGGATCATATCCTTGATTACACGTGTGAGAACGTGTCCGATATGTGGCTTACCATTTGCTGTTGGAGGTCCATCATAGAATGTGTATGTTGGCAGATCCTTTGTCTCTTCAACACTCTTCTCAAATACCTGATTTTCTTTCCAGAAGTCCAATACCTTCTGCTCTCTGTTCACGAATTCCAGTTTAGTCGAAACCTTGTCGTACATGTCGTCTTTCCTTTCTCTGATAATTTATTTCCAAATAGTACCGCACCATCTGATGTGCGTGACCTGATGTACCGCCTTTCAGCGATATTAGTATCAAAAAAGCCCTTCGTCGTAATCAGGACGAAGGGCTTTGAGTTCGTTATACCACCTATTACTTACATACTAACATATGCGCTCCCCTTAACGCAGGAAATACGTCAGAGCCTACTTGATATACCGCAAATGCCTCACCGGTTATCACCGCTTTAACACCGCAACTCTTTTGGTCTGCAACTCCAGAGTGATATTCCGAAAGTCTCTACTGTCACCGGGCTCGCACCACCCCCGGCTCGCTGCTGATCTCGCAGACTCCGTACTGTCTCTGTCATAGTTTTTATCTTATATATTCTTGGAGCTTAATTCAAAAACCGCATGTATAAGCCATTTCCGAATCTGTCCATTCATTAGTATAGCAAGTATTTGTGGTTTGTCAATCGCTATATTTGCTGTAGACTCAACTTTATATTGACCTGTTTTTAACCACTATTTCTTTACAACCGCACTTTTAGCTGCGCTCCATGCTGAATAATAGATCACACCTTTTACCTTCTTGTATCCGCGTACTCTCACATAATACTTTTTATTCTTCTGAAGCTTTGTTATAACCTTGGTGGTTGTCTTATATCCGGCCGCAGTCACCGTCTTTGCTCCAGTGAACTTCGTGTTCAGCGCATACTGGATCTGGTAGCCTGTTGCCTTTGTATTTCCGGTATAATTAACCTTGATTGAGCCTGCTGCGCTGTTTGCCGCAGATCTGCATGTCGGAGCTGTCACATAATATATGGTCTTTGGTGCGCTTGAAGATGACTTTAATATAAGCGATGCATTTTTCCTGTATACACACACCTTATATAAGTATCTTGCTCCGTTTGTCTTTGCCGTTTTATCCGTATAGCTTGTCGTTGTAAGTTTATTGATTGCAGCTATCTGGGTATATGTCCTGCCATTTGTACTTCTATATATATAATAGCCGGTTCCATCAACAGCTTTGTTCCACGTAATGCTTACGCCTGTCGTTGAATTTGCAAGTGTCCTGACAGAAGTACCCTTTGGCATAATATTAAAATATGTTGTGAGCGTTCCCATATAGTCGTCGGAAAATACCGCCTTTACAGAAGCTCTTCCTGAAGCTGTATTCTTTTCGAATTTAAGGGTGTACTGTGATGCATCAATCTCCGCTCCGGTTCTGTCATATATGATAACGCCTGTCTTCTTCGCCTTTCCATTATACACAAAGCGGGTCGAGTCAAGTACCATTCTGTCTATAGAAGGTATCTTCGCACCCTCCACGGTATCTCCACATACTTTACATTTTCTTGCCATTGCACCATCTTCTTCCGGTGATGCCTTTCTCGTAACTATCCATTCACCTACAGGTGTATGCTCAAGCTGGCTGCCCTTATCGGTCACGGTCTTGGTTGTTCCACAGCCATAATCACACTCTGCGGTCTTGGTGCCGTCTTGCTGGCAGGTTGCATTGTCATCTGACACATATTTACTGTACTTATGATCTGCAAGCACGCTGTTTTCATCCAGTATGACATTCTTTTCTCCGCAGCCGTAATCACATTCCGCTGTCATTGTGCCACGTTCTGTACATGTTGCATTGTTGTCTGAAATATAGTTTGTGAAGCTGTGTGATTTCTTTGGACTGTCTACATCATCAACCGTCTTTGTCTCTCCACAGCCATAGTCGCATTCTGCTGTCTTGGTTCCATCATGCTGACAGGTTGCATCATCATTTGACACAAACTTTGTGAAACTGTGCGGTATCTTACTTCCCGCATCTGTCACCGTATCTGTCGTCCCGCAGCCGTAATCACACTCTGCTGTCTTGGTGCCGTCATGCTGACAGGTTGCGTCACCGTTTGACACATAGTGAGTATACTTATGCTCTAGTTTACTGCCCTCATCTGTCACCGTATCTGTCGTTCCGCAGCCGTAGTCACATTCCGCTGTCTTGGTGCCGTCTTGCTGACAGGTTGCATCACCGTTTGACACATAGTGAGTATACTTATGCTCTAGTTTACTGCCCTCATCCGTCACTGTATCTGTGGCTCCGCAGCCATAGTCGCATTCCGCTGTCTTGGTGCCGTCTTGCTGACAGGTTGCGTCACCGTTTGACACATAGTAAGTATACTTATGCTCTAGTTTACTGCCCTCATCTGTGATCGTATCTGTCGTTCCGCAGCCGTATTCGCACTCTGCTGTCTTGGTACCGTCATGTTCACAGGTCGCATTATCATCTGATACATAGTTTGTAAAGCTGTGTGATCTCTGTGGGTTATCCTCATCGGTCACTGTCTTTGTGGTTCCACAACCATAATCACATTCCGCTGTCTTGGTTCCTGCCTGCTGACAATCAGCGTCATCATTTGATACATAATTGGTGTACCTATGCTCTAGTTTACTGCCCTCATCTGTGATCGTATCTGTTGTTCCGCAGCCGTAGTCGCACTCTGCTGTCTTGGTACCGTCATGTATGCAAGTTGCATTGTCATCTGAAATATAATTCGTATATTTGTGGCTTAACTTTGTTGATGCCACGTTTTTCACCGAACTGTACTTGCCAAGCGTCGCAGTGTATGTGGTGGTTCCCGCCGATGTACATGTGGCAGTTGTGGTGCTTGTCACTGTACATGGAGTCGTAGTTACCTCCCCACATCTGGAACATGTCTGCGCTGCTGTACATTCTGCACCGTTCCATGTAAATGTCGGTTCACCGTTCAGGTGTGGCAGTGAAGTGACTCTGTCCATAGCCGATGCAGAGTATGTCTTTCCAGCGAATTTGGGTTTATATGAATACCAAAGGCTTCCGCTATATCCGCAGCTCACACCACTTGATGTGATGGTTATATCAACCGAGTCTGTAAATGTCTTGCCGCAGCCGTCACATTTGGCTGATACTTCTGCCGTCATGTTTGTAAAATCAGGTGTTGAATTAAACACTCCATCAAATGTATGCACATGTCCAAGTTCGCCGATTGAGAAGAATGTGACCGTATAGGTAACCGGTGTCTTTACTCCGGTCACACTTACCGTGAACACATCCCCATCGTTGTACCCATCTATATCGCCCGGTCTGAACACGATAGTTCCATTGTGTATATAATCCGACACATTGAAATATCCATCCGAACTACTCTCAGAAAATGTCCACTTCTTACCATCACTTTTCCTCTCAAGAGTCACCTTTACAGAACTCGACGTCTCAGACTGGCATGTAAAAAGGCTCCATGCCCTGTCGCTTGAGAAATATTCGACAGGCATATTCTGTGCCGGCCATGCAATATTCTTAATGTTTGAAGAATTGCTTGAGTTCATGGAGTACATAGCCATGTAATTCCCAGCCGCCCCAAATCCTGTCTTACCCATCTTCGGATTCAGACACCATGATCGATGTCCTACATGAGATATATTGCTTGCGCTGCTGTCATTCATCCAACTGTTGACTATACATGTATTCAGGTTCGCCGATCCCATTGCCAGATTGGTGTGTCCGCATCCGGTATTTGCAAGAGAATACAATGAATCCGACATACCGTCCGGTCGTGTAGGCGAATGGCTCAGTATTCCATTTATCTGATTTATCAATGCCGCCGCCTGGCTCTGTTCGTTATATGAACTGTCCAGTGTAACATTGTAATTGAGTCCGGCTATATATCTCACAATATTCAACGTTGCAAGTGCACTGTTCAACGTCTCATCTGTAAGACTGCCCGGATCATACGGAGTTTTATCTGAATATGCCGTCTTGTACTGTACCTCGTCTGTCAGAAGTGACCCGCTATTCTTTATATATGTTTTTATCTGTGCCGGAGTATGTATAGCAACCCCAAGACCACTTGAGGCTGCTATATCCGCCGTCTGGCTCTCGTCAGCCGATGCATCAGCATCGGCTTCAGCGGCGTATACACGTTGCATTGCACCTGCATTTACAGGATACATACATGCCATACTTCCCGCCATGACAAGTGCCATGGCAATCGCCATTGATTTCCTAAATCTTGCCATATGTGTTCCCCCCTACTTACTAACCGTAATGTTCTTTGCACTGCTCCATACAGAGAAATAATTTGTGCCCTTCACGCTCTTATATCCGCGCATTCTTATGTAGTACTTTTTCTTCTTCAGATTGGCTATGACTGCCGATGTCTTGCTGCCAGATCGTACAATAACTGTCTTTGCTCCACTGAACTTAGTGTTCGTTGCATACTGGATCTGATAGCCTGTTGCAGACTTATTTTTGTTCCATGAAACAGTAACTTTTCCAGCTCTGCTATTGACCGCCTTAGCCACTTTTGTTCCGCTTACAAAGTAATATGTCTTTGCTGCACTTGCACTCGCACCGTATTTCACTCCGGATACAGCCTTATAAGCTACCACTCTGTAGCTATATACTGTTCCCTGTCGTTTCGCTGTGGTATCTGTATATGACAGTACATTTGCCGATGTTATAGTCTTGACTTTGACAAATTTTCCATTGCCTGTCCTTCTCTGTACGATATACCCGCCTGCGCTGGACGATTTCTTCCAGGACACTTTGATTCCGTTTGCCACATTCTGAATACCGGTGATCGAAGTTGCCGCCGGTTTGATGGTAAACTCACGCTTTACAGAACCCTTATAGTCGCCCTTAAACGTAACCTTTACTGCAACCTTTCCTACTTCCTTCTTACTAGAATATGTCACTTTGTACTTGGAAACAGGTATCAGCTTGCCTTTTGAATCCACAACGATTACACCCGGATTATGCACCTTGCCATCGTATACATAGCTTGTCTGCGCAAGTGTAACCGCAGCAATCTTATTTACGATCCTTCTTGCTGTACTTGCACCACCGCATCTTGTACATATGTGAGCCTTATAACCGTCTACATTATAGCCTGCCGCCTTTACAAGTGACCACTTGTCACTGTACAAATGTCCCAATGCAGGCTTGTCCGTATCCTCTATCACCTTCTTGCTTCCACAGCCGTTATCACACTTTGCTGTCTTTGTTCCCGCCTTCTGGCATGTGGCATTATTGTCCGACACATAATGTGTATAACTGTGGCCTGTCGCAGGAATTGTCTCAGTTATATACTTTCCATGTGACGGCTCGTATTTTTTCTTTGAACCTGCATTTGTACAAGTCGCAGCTTTTACTACCTGCCAGTCAAGGACACTTTCAGGTGCAAAACAGAATACGCCCGCATCTGACGGAATGCAGAGATAATAAACGTCACCGGCTTTGAGATTGTCGTCAAGTATATCATCCGCATTGTACCAATTGGTACCCAAGCCGGACATAAGTACCTCTCTGTCTGAACCATACTCTATAGCATATTTTCCATTTGCCGGAATTATCACTTTGTAGAGGTTTGCTGTGACTTTCTCTGATCCACCCAGCTTAGGAATCTTTGTAGTTGAGATTCCATTCTTAAATACAAGTGACTTTATATCATTTTTGTCTGAGTATGCCACCTTCTTATAGGTATATACTCCGCCGACTTCTACATGGATTATCGCTGCCGCTGATGAGTTGCAGTTATAATCATAATAAACTGTCCTTCCATCAGATAACCTGCCGCCTCCTGCAACAGTCTCCGTTGTTCCATCTGCATATGTCACCTTGACTTCCAGTGTGTCATCTCCGTAGCATCCGATTATTCCGCTATACAGCTGTCCTTTGAATGACACTATCTCCACATCCGCAATTGCAGATACCTTTACCACAGTTATCTTGTAATCACCAGATGTATCTATTTTGATACTATACTGTATGCCCTTTTTCATACTGTATGCCGACTTATAGGCATAGATTATTTCACCAGCATCACCCGTTACTGTTATTCTCTCTTCGTCTCCTGAATCAGCGGTAATGTTGATAACGTATTTACCCGTCTTTTCTGGTGCAAATATAAAATTTGACACTTTATCACTTGACAGACTGCTGTCAAATGTCTCTCCCTCTGCAAGTTCCTTTACAATCGCCGGATCATCCTCTTTTACATCAATGCGTAACTTATATACATCGCTCCATGTTGATGAATTCTTGTTGCGATATTTTATCTCAACGACCGCCTGTTCCTTGCCATCTACAGTTTCCTCATCATCCTGTCCCTGAATTACATTGTTGTACTTGTCGTAATTAGTTCCATATGAATATGATACCGTTCCCCTAGTGTTGTCATCGTAAATAATCTCTATATCACCAGATACACTTACATAATCCTCCGATCCCGATCTTGTCGCTTCAAATGTATCATCCAGGAATCTGACTGACGATATCTCTTTGTCATTCTCCACATGTTTCAATGAAACATTAAATGTACCCGCTCTGCGAACATTTATCACAAACTCATACTCAACATCCTTATCAAAATCTGCAGTCATGCTGAATTTCTTATCATCTTCACAGTCATCACTTGAAACAACATGATCACCATCTCTAAATAATTCTACATAAGGATCTATTTTTTTATCACCATCGATGTATATTGTATACACTCCTGATACTTCAGGCACAAATGTAAGATATGCAACATCATTGCTTGACATGGTCAATTCTTTATCTGTGCCGGCTATTATCGTTTCTCTGATAGCCTTGCCCGGATCATACTTATTTACCGATGTGACATCTTTTGAACCGCATTTTACTTTGACTACTATATAATATGTCACACCCGCGTCAACCGGATAAGAAATTCCGATGCCACCATAGTAGTCTATATTGCCATCTGTCATGGTATACACTCCGACATCTCTGGCAGACGAATCAAATGCGACGTCCATATCCTCATCAGGGGTAAAACTATATACCTTGATACTGTCCACATCCGAAGTATTGCTCTCTGTAACTTTCTCACCTAACTTCACCTTAGTTGCAGCAGAGGCGTCAAATGGTGATACAGTTATGTCTGCTCCATTTACCTTACATGTCTCTGACATACCGATTACACTTGCCACTACTTTGTATTTGCCTGATTTTGTAAGTCTGTTTGCAAAGTAACCTGCATATTCTCCGTTTTCATCGAGAAGTTTTATATCAATTCCATTTTTCCGGCCTTCTACTTCTTTATGTGTTCCATCTCTGTATACGATCGTAGTGACTATGTCTGACTCTGCGATGCTGTCTACACCGCATATGTAGTCAGTTCGTTTAATTGTTGTATTGACCGCCACAACCTCCTCGTTGGTGACAACTGTCAGCTTGCTTATATCGACTTTTGAACTTGGGATTATTTCTATATAAATATCATTCCCATTGACATCAATACTCCTTGAGTATTCATACATATCGTCAGTATTCCATTCAGAATCGAGGCGGCTTCCCTCGCCATCAAATATATTCAGTTCATCCAGACTTGTGTTTGATGTAAATGTTACCGATCTGACATTCTCTGGAACATTCACTTTATACAGATAACGATTCTGGTTATTATTTATATACAACGGCTTAGTTATGTCCCACTCTCCATCCGGACTATCTGTGACATCATATACTTCAAATGAAGTCTCCAGACTTTCAAGCTTTGTATATACCGTACCATTCCTGTCCACAAGCTTGTAGACGACCTTGTACTGACCTTTTTGCAGCATGTAATCTGTATATTCCTCATACTCTGAAGTATCTTCATTATATTTCAGAAGAGATAATTCTAACTTATTTTTAAATCTATCTACCTGTGAATCTGAATCATAATCAAACTGTAAAATACATGTTCTGGTAGTGCCGTTATCATATGATATGTTCATCACCGTGCCGTCTATATCATTCTTCACCGATTCACGGTTATTCTTATCTGTGTAAACCAGTTTTTTGTTTTCATTGTCCGGATCGAATGACCATTTGACTGGAGTTGCATATTCTCCGTCCTCCGCAATCTGGATATCCATGGTCCAACTGTATACAGTCTCTCCCCACTTATCCTGTGCTCCATCAGAGAGGTCCAGATAATATGTGACACCTTTCTCAAGCAGCATCTGAGAAACTCTCTCGGCATCACAGGTCAGCTTCTCCTCACCATTGTACATGATCTCATGACCTACGAACTTAACAATGCTTGCTCCAAGATCATATATCGCTGTGGTTTCCGGTGTGAATTCATAGAACACATTTTTATTTCCCTTTGTATCAATCTCATTCTTGCCAAGCTTCAGGGTGTCTGCTACATAATCTGTAACTTTGTGTATATTCAGCTCATAACTGCACTTTACACCGTTAGGCGACGTCACCACCGCTTCCACTTTGCCCAATGGAAGCTTGGATGTATCTATGCCATCCTCATCATAATAAATATCATTACCCAAATCTATCGTCTGTCCATTATGTATAAACGACATATCAAGTCTTTCACGATACTTGGTTATGAATCTGCCTTCATCACTCTTTAACTTCTCAGATTCACCATTGCTATAATCTACTTCTATTTCTACGTCTTTACGCAGGTTGCCTTTCATTCCCCTTATAAAGTCTAGTGTGTCAGGAGCCTTTGAAACTTTCAAATATCTTATGCATGGTGTCTGTGTTACATTCACGGTGGCATCATAGACATATCTGTCTTCTTCATTATCGTACCATCCGTAGTTGATCTTCACATAGTACACCATTCCCGCCTGTAAAATATCGCTTGATGACAACTCTGTCTTTGTACCATCCTTTATCTGATATACCTTATACCATGTATCTAGGTCTAATTTAAGCTTTCCATCATATTCAGCTGTAAATTTATATACATTATCGTCATACATACTCCACTCTTTGGTGCTATGCAGCTTATTCTCCCCAATCTTAAGCACAGGAAGGGTCAGTTCATTCATATCACCAATAGTTATCTGGGTACTTCCTAACTGTACATCTTCATCACCCTCATAATAGCCCACTGACATGGTGTATGTTCCATGTATATCAGGGAGTTCCCCGCTGAATCTTTCTGCATTCCATTCCTGTCCATCGGCCGCATAATACAACTCATACTGCTGGTCATTTTTGTCTTTAAACCAATAATACTCAAGCGGTTCCAGCTTCTCTGTCTGTCCATCCTCCCTGTGGATAGTCACCTGCATATTTGAAGCTATGTCGTTGTACATTCCCGACATAAATTCTGTGCGTGTCATTGTAATATCTGCTTTTACCGGTTTAGAATACAACTGTGCAATAATATCAGTATCATTATACTTATTTTCATCTGTATCATATCGCCAGCCTTCTACTCCAATATAATACTCCTTTCCCTTTTCCATATTATACCTGCTGGGTTCAACGCTAACCGCAGCAACCGGATTCAAGCTGTTGTCATACACCGTCATATTTATTGGGCTATCCGTACCCGCAAATAAATATTTACCTGTATCTGATGGTGAGAACTTATAGAATTCATACACATAATCTCTGGTTTTGAAATTTTTCTTCTCAACATCGCTTATGGTATCTCTACCCTCAAAATAATCATCTGCAGTCTGTACATTTATGTCATATGTCCCCCATACTTTTGCATCTGAAGAGGGCCCTTCATCTTTAAAGTCTTCATAATCTGTTATCACCACAGTATATGTGCCTTTGTCAAGAATGCCGGGCCTGGTATAACTATCTTCATATCCGTATTCGTCCGGGTGTGTATATTTGCCATCCTTATCCTTGATCCATACAGAAAACTGTATACCATCTACGGTAAATGATTCATCCCCAACCTGCATGCTGAACTCGTCACCATTCTCATATGTTATAGACGCTTTGAAATCAACAAACCCTGAATAGTTTATCTTCTCAAGAAATTGTGTACACTCCTCTGTAATCTCCATGCTCACCGGCATTGCCTTTTTCTCAACACATACATCAAATGAACCTGTTGCATCCGAAGAATAGAGATATGTACTTATTATGTAGGTCTCTCCTGCCTTCATATCGTATGTAAACTTAAAGTTCGAGTCTTCTCCTGAATCATCATCATCTGTCAGTTCCACACCCTTAGAGTTGTAAAGGATCGCCTTAGTATCCATGTCAGATGTGGAATAAACTACATACTTTTCATCCTCTTTAGGGGTGAATCTGAGTTTTATCTTCTGACCACCTGTTGTTATATTGACCTTTGTGACAATTCCCTCCTCAATATCAATTATCTCGTCTGCATCTCCTGGCGTTGCCTCCGCAACCTCCGCCACACTGTCAGCTGTGTCCTGTGCATATGCTGACACTGTCGGCAGATTGACACTGGTCACAGCAAGGACACCTGCCATCAGCAAGGCCAGATATCTTTTTGCCTTTCTCATAATTTCCATCCTCCCTTTATTGTACTAAATCCCTTTTTATACATGAAAAGCCATCACAGTGATTCTTAACTTCAAAATCGCTGTGACGGCTTTTTCTTAGTTTACATAAAGATCATGGTCTACAAGATACCACTTTCCGTCTGACTTAACTGCAGTATATGTAATCTCTCCTTCAGCATTGTCTTCAGATCCTTTTATCTCGATATTCATTTCCATATCGACGCACTCATCAATCTCCATGTCAACACCAAGCGCACTAAGACTTGCGTTTGCTTCCTCTAGATCTTCTTTATCATATCTGTCGTCTTCCATTCTGTCCGTGATCTTGATACTCTCGACATCTCCTACCATATCTTCCATGTCCTTGACATCTCTATCGAACAGGCCTTCAACATAATTCTCGCCCATCGACGCGTTGTAAACGTCATAGTAGTTCTTGTTCATAAGCTCCACCATAGCATCAGAATCGCCTTTTTCATAGGCTGCTGCCAGATTATCACCAATCTTATCAACACCACCAGAACCCTTGCCGCCTGAGAGTACAAGTATCAGAACTACCACTATGATGATAACCGCCAATACCGCAGCGCCAATTATTACAAACAGCTTTTTGTTCAGCTGCTTTCCCGGTTTCATATCTCCGCCCTGAGGTGTTCCAAACTGTGGTCCCGGCTGAGCATACTGTCCCGGCTGCTGGTACTGACCGAATCCGCCAAACTGGTTCTGCTGTTCCGCCTGGCTCTGCTGTCCCGGCTGCTGGTACTGACTGAATCCGCCAAACTGATTCTGCTGTTCTGGCTGGTTCTGCTGTCCCGGCTGCTGGAACTGACCGAATCCGCCAAACTGATTCTGCTGTTCTGGCTGGTTCTGCTGCCCCGGCTGCTGGAACTGGCCGAATCCGCCAAACTGATTCTGCTGCTCCGCCTGGTTCTGCTGTCCCGGCTGCTGGAACTGGCCAGGATTATTCATATTATCATTGTTTCCCCCCTGTGCATTTGAAAATGCATATACACCAGGAGTTGTGAGAACCGTGGTTCCCTCATAATCTTCTTCGTCCGCATTACCGAACCCATTCATATTATTCTCGTCCATTTTACTCTCCTTCTGTATTTATTATCACCTAATTCATTTATGCTTTACCAATATATTTCTATATAATGGTAGCATTTTATAGGTTATATGTCCAACTAAAATACACACGAAAATGTTTATAAATATTTTTTTGTAGAAAAAAATCTCACTAATCCATTTTCCTATACCTTGAAGGCGTACAGCCAACGATATTCTTGAACTGCATGATGAAGTAACTCACACTGCTGAATCCACATTCCAACGCAATGTCCGTAACCTGTCTGTGAGTAGTCCTTAGCAGCTCTGCGGCAAGAGTTATCCTTCGTCTCTGTACATACTCCATCGGTCTGTAATGCACATACTGGCTGAATATCCTCTGGCACTCCCTGACACAGACATTTGCGCTGCCTGCAATACCACTCACTGTTATCTCCTCTTTTAGATTCCTGTCTATCCAGCCCAGCATATCCTTCACCCTGATCTCCGCCAGATGCGGCATATCTACACCATTGAGAGTCTTCATATTTTGACCAATACACAGCATCATCTTTGTAAGGCTGTCTCTTATCACAAACTCATATGCGTAATCCTCTTTAACGCATGCCTCATAGCATTTATCAAATTCCTCAAAAAACATCTCCGTTTTCTCTGTCTTTTTCATATGTACAAATGCATGTCCCTTTTCAATTAATGGTTTCATATATTTGGTATCAAATATACTTCCAGGCGCCCCCGCTATTATTGAGTTCTCAAATACAAATGAATGATAATGACATTCATCTTGTGACAGGGTCTTAAAAGTGTGCAGTACTCCTCCATTTATAAAGCATCCCTCGCCTGAATTTACAACACATGAGACATCTCCTGTTACAACCTCCACTTGTCCGCTGAGCAGAACAAATATCTCCAGTTCATCATGCCAATGTGGCGGTATGCATCCCGATATGAATTGGTGCATATCAGCGTCATACGCTGCAAAGTCAAACTGGTTCGCTTCATCATCCCGGCTCTCCCTCCCGTATGTGTCAACCATCACTGTGGTTCTATGATGTATCATGGTGAATTCCTCCCTGTCATTTTCATTGACACCTCAAACCGCCTGTGCCACGTCTGTGAATATCTGATTTATGTCGTTTTTATTATATTATGAGCCGTTTTTATTACAGATTCAACCCTATTTATTCGCTATTATATAGCTACGTAAATAAACTGGTAAAGAAACAATAGCCAAACAAATATAAAATGAGTCCGACATGATTACAGGCTCCTCAATCCTGTCAGATCATTTACAATATTACTTATTTCGAAGGAGAAAATATTTATGAGTACCACATTAGACATCGAACGGTCCGGTCAAACAAAGCGGACCCATCGTACCAAACGAACAACTGACATGACGATAGGCAGCCCGGCAAAGCTTTTATTTTATTTTGCCATGCCTCTTTTTATCGGAAATATACTTCAGCAATTTTACAATCTGGCTGACACTTCTCTAGCAGGACATCTTCTTGGAGACACTGCCCTTGCCCAGATAGGTGCCACAGCCGCACTGTACAGCCTCATCACGAATATAGCTTTCGGACTAAATAACGGCTTTGCCCTGTTCGTCAGCAGAAACTTTGGTGCAGACGATGAAAATGAAATGAAACATTCCGTATGCTGGGCTGTACTGTTGTCTGCTATCTCAACCGTCATTCTCACCGTGTCATTTCTGTTATTCAGAAGACCTTTGCTGGCGCTTCTTCAGGTTCCTGCAGAGACGATGGACGGAGCATTGAGTTACCTTACAGTCATTCTCGCCGGAATACCTCTCACCATGGCTTACAATCTGGAATCAAGCCTGCTGAGATCCATCGGCAACAGTGTGACACCACTTATCTTCCTTGTGTTCAGCAGTGTGCTCAACGTTATACTTGATTACCTGTTTATGGGACCTTTCTCCATGGGTGTCCGCGGTGCAGCCATCGCCACCATAACATCACAGGGCATAAGCGCCATCCTCGGACTGTTCTGTATTCTTCGTGGATATCCGGAACTCAGATTTGGAAAAAAGGATATAAAAGTTTCCATCCATTTTGTATTTGAAATGTTCTGGACAGGTCTCAGCATGGCTCTTATGAGTGCCATATATAACATAGGAAGTGTTATTCTTCAGGGAAGTATAAACGCACTTGGAAATGTCTACATCGCAGCCCAGGTAGGAGGCAGAAGGCTTGCCGAGTTCTTCTACACACCGGGAATCGCCCTCGGAACAAGTGCTGCCACATTTGCCAGCCAGAACTATGGTGCTCACAAAAATTCCAGGATCAAGAAAGGAATATTCGCCGCCATTGCCATGTATGGAGTCTGGTGGGTGCTTGCGATGATCTGCACCTTCACCATTGCAAGATCTATTCTAGTACTGATAACCGGAAGCTCAGACAATACAGTTATATCCAATGGTCTCATGTATCTCCGGATCAGCATACCGATGATTCCGCCTATGGCGGTTCTCGTAATAGTACGAAATGCCCTTCAAGGAATGCGCCATTCAGTGGCGCCACTGCTCTGCAGCGCGCTGGAGATGATCGGTAAGATAATATTTGCTGTATTTCTCGTTCCAGTCTACGGCTACGTTGCCGTGTGCGTATGTGAACCGGTGACATGGGTCGTATGTTTCCTATTCATCATGGGAGCCGCCCTGATATTCAGAGCAGACTTCAAAGATCCTGTATATAAAATATGACATCACATAAATACTATTTTCGCTCAAATGATTTATATTTGATTTAGCTTGTTTTTGTAATACGGGGTTTTCTGCAATTCTGGGGTTTTTTGTAATTCTGGGGTTTTGTAATGTGATGTTTTCTGTAATTCAGAGGGTTTTGCAATTCTGGAGATTTTTGTAATTCTGGGGTTTTGTATTTTTTTGGGTGCAATTCTGGTTTTTATAACGATATGTTTTTCTATTTTATGCGTATTTTTTGTTTTGTGATACATTATTATCCTCATTTTCTATAATATCCTGTTCTAGAGACAAGTTCTTCAATTTTTGTACTTTTGAAGCCCATTTTCGGGCTTCTTGATACAAAATTATACCTGCATCTCAAAAAAGTGCTATCTGAGGATAATAAAATCACAGAAAAATTCCATGTAGAAATTCCATGCAAAAATTCCATGCAGAAATTCCATGCAGAAAACCAGCGTATGCTTATCATCTATGCATATATAAAAAATCTGAGTGGAACAAGGCAGGCACGCAGAATGGACACGTATGCATACCACCTATGCATATATAAAAAGTGCCAGCCACCATCGTCTGCCGCTTCCGGCATGATAATGATGACTGACACCAATTTGGACAATACATTACCAATCAAATGACTCAACTAATGTATTGTATATATTTTTTTAAAAATAAGACACCAAGCTTGTATCTATATCTACTACTCTTCTTGCTTTCTCTCAAGATTACTTTCTCTCAAGATTGCTTTCTCACAAAGTTACTTTCTCACAAGGTGGATCTGGTAAGCATTGTACTCGCCGAACTTGAGTGGAACAGGAAGTCCTATCTGGTCAAGTCCCTGTCCGCTGTACTCTGCGCCGGTCTCCTCGTCAACATATGTGGCATCCGCATCAAGTCCCTTTACTCTGACAAAAGGTACAGGGGCATTGCAGAAGCTCTCCACCGTCACGATGTTGACAAGTGTCTCTGACTTATCCCTTGCGACAAATGACCATGCAGCTACGCCTTTGCTCTTGTCTGCATCCGTCAGTCTATAGTAGAGTCCGTTGTGAAGGAGATCCCAGTACTTCTTGTAGTTTTCTACCTGAGCCTTAACCTCTTCCTTCTCCTCATCACTGACCTTGTTCAGATCAAGCTCGTAGCCAAAGCTTCCTGCCATGGCAACGACAGCTCTTGTATTGAACGGAGTCGTCCTGCCTGTCTGGTGATTCGGAACCGCTGATACATGTGAGCCAACCACCGATATAGGATAGCCAAATGAAGTTCCATACTGTATGTCAAGTCTGCAGATTGCATCTGTATCATCACTGCACCAGATCTGTGGTGTGTAATACATCATTCCGGCGTCAAATCTTCCGCCGCCACCGCTGCAGCCCTCGATGAACATCTTTGGATATCTTGCCTGAAGTCTCTCCATGAAATCATATACACCAAGTACATACTTGTAAAGGATCGTTCCATTGTTCTGGATTCCCTCTGTCATAGAGTATACATTGAGGATACTTCTGTTCATATCCATCTTTATATAATCAACATCTATCTTGTCAAGCACCGCTGTCATCTGATTAAATATGCAGTTTACGACCTCTTTCCTTGAGAAGTCCAGGTTCAGCTGGCTTCTACCCATGACCGGCTTTCTTCCAGGTATCACAAATGCATAGTCAGGATGCTCCTTGAAAAGCTCGCTCTTCTCAGATACCATCTCCGGCTCGATCCAGATACCAAACTTCATGCCAAGAGCCTTCACTCTTTTCACAACATCAGCCATAGGTCCGCCCATCTTGTCCTCATTTACGAACCAGTCGCCAAGTCCTGACTTGTCGTCATCTCTCACACCGAACCAGCCGTCATCCAGGACAAGCATCTCAACGCCAAGTTCTGAAGCCTGCTTTGCTATATTTACGATGTCATCACCGTTGAAATCAAAGTATACTGCCTCCCAGCTGTTGATGAGAATTGGTCTTCTCTTTGTCTTGTACTCGCCACGGCAGATATTGTATCTGACAACATCATGCATCTTATGTGACATGTCTGCAAATCCATCAGGTGAATAAACCATGACTGCCTCAGGTGCCACAAACACGCTCTCAGGATAGAGCACATACTCAAACATCTCATCCTGAACACCCATGTTGAATCTCACCTGATCTGTCTGATCCTTCTCAACTTCACAGTTGAAGCTTCCGCTGTAGAGAAGTGAGATTCCATAGCAGTCACCTGCATCCTCATTTGCATCCTTGCCTGCAAGTACCACAAATGGGCTGTGCTGATGACTTGAGGTACCCCTTGTGCTGCCTATCTTCTTCACACCATGCTTGATCTCTTCTCTCTCATACATACGCTCCATGGCATGTCTTCCATGAAAATGTATGAGATCATAATCACCTGTCACAAAATCCAGACTCACACTTGATGCCTTTGCCACAAATATATCCGCATCGCTTATATTTCTGACTATAGCTGATCTTGTGATCAGATCCTTGTCCTCTATAATTCCGTAAAGGAGTTCAACCTCCACTCCCACCTGAGGGTCCTGAAGAACGATCTTGAGTGTCTCGCCCTTCTCGCCATCATTTGTGTAAGCTGCAGGAAGACCCTTGAGACTGTATTTTTTGTCCATAACCTCGTATGAAACATATCTGAGATCACAACCGTGGATTCCTTCTATATCCTTTACGTTGAATGCAGGTGTTCTGAAATCTCCGTTGCCATAGCAGCTATATTCCTGTGGAATATTGTCCAGAGAAAACTCTCTGCTCTCCTGTGCCTCGTAAGGATTGCCTGAAAATCCTCTATCATAATGAGTTATTACATATGACATATCCCCGTCCATTTTCTTGCCGTAATACAAATGAGCCAGATAACCATAATCAATCACCTTCATCTGATATGTAGTATTTTTGGTATTCAATGTGAAAAGCTTTTTCTCTTCATTTATCAATATTGCCATGCCCAAGTCCTCCTTTTCATGATCTCCAGTTTCTCTACAGCCAAATTCCATTTGACTGGTCTTTCCTCATAATTTATCTACAACCGGCACCGCCGGAATGTATTCCTGATTAAGTTTTTATTCAATTCCCTGCAATTTTTACATTTTGGGGTTCCATACGAACTTCTTAAAAGCTATTTTCCAAGTTCCACCATGTAGTCCACAAATTTCTCCACATACCCATAGTCCGCCGCATATGCTGACAATCCGATATATGCCTTGCCATCTGTGTACTCAGTAAGTCCTGCTGCCTTGTATCCTTCAGATATATCTATTCCGACAGGTATCTTCTTTCCATCTTCATCCTCGTAATAAATTATCTTATCCTTATACTTATCAAATATATCGCCGACCTTCTCATCCGACAGGTCTGCAAGTCTGCCGCTCTTCGCCAGACCTATGAGATTGTCATACTGGCACATGACTGCCTGGGCAGTGTCCGCCTCAAGGTATGCCAGCACCTTCATATAATAACTGTTCTTATAATCTGAGTTATTTGCCAGATTAAAAAATGCATTGTTGTCAAATGTAACCCTTCCCGGAAGATTCTCTTCCCCTGCATACGACACAAACCCCTGTGTCAGTTTACTGTCCTCTGAAATATCATCGTAGTTGTTCACAAGAACGACATCCAGTATCGGCTTGTTCTCCCTCGTTGCAAACACAACGGTGAAATACACTACAAGTCCCACGAGAACGACAGCACCGATTATCCAAAGCTTGTAATAATCCCAGATATATCCTATTTTTTTTCGTGTGGAGTCCATCTCTTTGATCTTCTGTTTTTCCTCTTCCGTGATTACCGGATTTTTCATAGACGTCCTCCTTTCGTTTCGCACTTACGATATATTGGGAGTGGACGCATGAAAGGCGCTCCGCGCGGCGTCCACGGCATCGTAAATACTTCGTATTTACGATATATTTTGGAGCAGACGCATGAGAAGCGCTCCGCGCGGCGTCCACAACATCGCAAGTGCTCCGCACTTACGATATATTTCACAAGGGTGGCGTCAGTATGTGACGTCACCCTGTGGTCATATAAAATATCTTCTTTAACTTTCTTTAGAGCTTTCCACCTGATGTTGCGATACCTTCTACGAACTGCTTCTGGAATATCAGGTATATAACTATCATTGGTATACATGATATAAGAGATGCAGCCATCAGCTGTGGATAGTTGGACTGATACTGTCCCTGCATTGTTGCAAGAGCTGCTGAGAGCGGCATCTTGTTTGCACTGCTGTTTACAACCAGTGGCCACATCAGATCCTTGAATGCGAACACTGCTGTGAATATACCGAGGGCAACCATCGATGATCTTGCAAGCGGAGCCATAACGAACACGAATGTCTTTGGAATGTTACATCCGTCAAGTCTTGCTGCCTCCTCGAGATCTCCAGGAAGTCCCATGTAAGCCTGCTTAAGCAGGAAAGTACCGAACGCTGTTACAATTCCTGGGAATACCAGAGCGAACATGGTATTTGTCATGCCCATCTTACTGATCATCAGGAACTGTGGGATGATGAATATCTGTGAAGGAATCATCATCTGGAAAAGTATCAGAGAGAACATAAAGTCTCTGCCCTTGAACTTAAGTCTTGCAAATGCATATCCTGCAAGTGTTGCTGTGAGACATGCACACACAACTCTGAAGAATATGAGCAGTAATGTGTTCTTGTAGAGAACAAGGAAGTTCATGTTATTCCAAACAGTTGTGAACGCGTCTGTACGCCACTGTGATGGGAATATTACGAATGGACTTACTGAAGTTGCCTCTGTTACTGTCTTAAATGCTGTGAGTGTCATCCATGCAAATGGCACTATCATAATGATTGAAAATACGATCAGAATGAGGTGAATCAATAATCTCTGCATTCTTCTCTTAAACTGTACGCCTCTTGTCATATCGATTCCCCCTTCCTAGTTATAATGAACCCACTTCTTCTGACCTATCATCTGGAATACCGTAAGTACCATGATGACTGCGAGAAGAAGAACTACTATTGCTGATCCATAACCCTTGTTACCATTCTGGAATGAGTACTGGTAGAACAGATATACGATGGACTCTGTCTTCTTGAGGGCCGGATTGGAAATATCCATTACCATGTATACAAGGTCGAATACCTGAAGTGCTCCGATTACTCTTGTTACGAGTACGAAGAATACTGTAGGAGAGAGAAGTGGAAGAGTGATCTTGAAGAAAGCTCTTACTCCTGATGCTCCGTCAATATCCGCTGCCTCGTAGTAATCCTTAGGTATCTCCTGAAGTCCTGCAAGGAACAGAACCATGTTGTAACCTATGATCGACCAAACACCGATGATCGCAACAGAGATCCAAGCGATCTTTGGATTGGATATCCACTCGATCTTTGCACCAAGGATGTGGTTTAACAGACCGAACTGTGAATTGTATAACCATCTCCATACCATGGCTACAGCTGCAGGTGCAACTACCATTGGCAGGAAGAATATTGCTCTGTATACTGTTCTTCCATGCATCTTACGATTCAGGAATACTGCAAGTACAAGTGCAATTGCGATTGAGAATGGAACCTCAATTATCGCATACTTGAATGTATTGAGAAGTGACTGCCATACCTCTGGGTCGGCGAACATCTTCTTGTAGTTGTCAAATCCTGCAAATGTTGATGTTCCGAATGAACCAACCTTACAGAATGACTGATATATTGTCTGTACTATAGGCCATAAGTTAAGTACAATGATTCCTATCATTGTCGGGAGGATGAATGCCCAGCCCCATTTACGCTGGTTTCTTTCCCATGTTGTTGACCTCTTTTTCTTGAACTCTTTATCTTCTGCTACTGCCGGCTTAACTGTCTGTGTCTCTGTAGCCTGGATTATCTCAGCCGCTTTTTCTTCTACTTTCTTTGTCTGAACATCCTTCTCCTCAGCCGCCTTTGTCTCAGCTGCCTTGGTATCAGGTTTCTTCTTGTTATCTGACATAAAATCCCTCCTCTTATTCATTTATATTGTAATTAACACCCCGCCTGTTTCTGGTAAGCAATGGGTAGGACCTTCATCCTACCCACCGTTATGTTATCTTATAAATGCTCTGTAGGATTACTTGTCTTCCTCTGCGATGTACTCGTTCATCTGTGTTGCAAAATCCTTACATGACTGCTCCATCTTTGATGGGTCTGCCCATGCATCTGCGAAGAAGGTCTGTGCTGCCTGTGACCATACTGTTGAATTGTATGTGTAAGGTCTGAGTACAAGCTCATTTGTTACGCCTGAAACTGTTGACTCCTTTGTGATATCAAGGTAAGCGTTGAGGTTGAACTTGTCTGTGCAATTTACCCACTTGTCTGATGTGTTGTTGTAAGCTGACATTGTTACACCGAGCTCAGCCTGCTTCTCCTGCATCTCCTTTGAACCGAACCACTCGATAAGCTTCCAGCAGTCATCTGGTCTCTTTGTGTCAGCTGATGCAGCCCATCCAAGTCCGTTACAGATAGAAGTTCTCATGCCTGTTGTCTTGTCATATGGAAGAATTGCTACGTCACAGTTCTCAACGAGATACTCGTTGTCAAGGAATCCTGCTGTCATCCATGAACCCTGTGTGATCATTGCTACTGTGCCTGACTGGAACATAACGTCTGTACCTGTCTCTGACATTGTTGTTGCCGGTGGACAACAATCCTTGAGGAGCTTTCCTACATAATCCATAGCCTTGATAGTGTTGGCATCATCATATCCTGACTTTGTGTGATCGTCATTTACGATGTAACCGCCCATTGAGTAAACCATGTTGTAGTAAGTATCCTGATCGTTTGATGTATTCATACAGAAACCATACTGTGAACCGTCATCCTTTGTAAGCTTCTTAGCTGCCTCATAGAGGTCATCCCATGTCCATGTCTCATCTGGATAAGAAAGTCCTGCATCATCGAACATCTTCTTGTTATACCAGAGAGCGATAGTATCATAATCCTTTGGTATTGCGTAATACGAGCCATCATATGTGTAGAGCTCTGTGATCTCTGACATGTAGTTGCTCATATCAACCTTATCACTCTTCTCGATGTAGTCGTCAAGCTTTAAGAGCTTGTTGTTCTTCATGTACATCTGTGAGTTGTTGGAGTGCATCCAGAATACATCCGGCATATCTCCACCTGATGCTCCAGCCTCAAGAAGTGTCCAGTATGAATCCCACTCCTTAACCTGTACATCAACCTTGATTCCTGTCTCTTCTGTGAAGAGATCACATATCTGCTGCAGACCCTTCTGCTGGTTGTTATCCCAGATAACTACCTCAAGTGCATCCTTACTGCTACCCTTGCTTCCATCACCGCCGCCACATGCGCACAGTGAAAATGCTGTTGCTGCTGCAAGCCCTACTGCTACTGCTTTCTTCATTGTTCTTCTCATAAAACCTTCCTCCTTTTTTACATCACCGGCAGGATTTACGACACCCACATTCTCTTTCATACCCTGAATTCTGTGTCTTATTCTGCCGATTCGCCTTACGGCGTTCTGTGTGCTTTCTATGATTGAATTATAAAATTTTGGTGAATATTTTTACATGGAAAAATGTCAAAATGTCATGGGTTTTTGTCACAAATGTATATTTTTAAGTAGTTAAGCTTGCTATTTTTGTGCTATTTTATGGCAAAATGTAGAATGCATATGGTAATTTGTAAAACTTGCTATATTACGACATGTCTTTTTGTGCTATAGTTAACTTATGCTAAGATGACACATTTTCCGCAGATATAAACACGAATGTGTCTGTTCTATACTAGATTAGTATTTACATTTTATATTAGTATTTACATCAGGAGGTTTTTTATGAACATTTTCAGCAGCGACGGCTGGTTTACCAGAGTCTTTGGCACAATTGGCGACATTATAGTGGTGAACATTCTATTTATAATATGTAGCATTCCGATATTCACCATAGGCGCGTCAATGAGTGCCATGTACTACACATTATTAAAGAAACAACGTACCGGAGAGTGTGGGGGAATTGTTAAGACATTCTTTAAAGGATTTAAGGACAACTTCAAACAGTCAACCATTGCATGGATTTTGTTTTTACTGATCTCATTTGTATTCTCCATGGATTTCAACCTTTTTGGCAAGGGCGGTCCGCAGGAGAGTGCTGCCATGTATTATACCTGTGTTGTACTGTTCATACTGACATGTTTCATTGCCATTTATCTGTTTCCAGTCATATGCGCATTTGAGAACACATTAAAAGAACTGATATTACAATCAATATTCTTTGCAGCAAAGAATTTTATATTTACTATACTTATTATGATACTTTACACTCTGCCTATATATTTTCTACTGGCAAGTCCACAGATATTTATGGTAGGAATATTTATTTTGATAGTATGTGGATTTGGACTGATAGCTTACCTGTCATCATTCATGTTTGTCAAGGCGTTCTCCCCTTATCTTGAGGATGTGACAAAACAGTACTCGGACGATAATCCGGACTCATGGATGAAGCCTATAGATGCTCCAGATAAGTCATTAGGAAAAAATGACAATGAAGTACAGGAAGTCGCAGACCAGAAAGATGCAGACCGGAAAGATACAGACCGGAAAGATGCAGACAAGAAAGATGCAGATCAGAAAGATGCAGATCATGAATCTTCACATCCGGTTGATCCAAGAAAAGTAACAAAGAAACTGGAAGTCAGCAACCCGGGTAGAAAATAAAGGGTATTGTAGAAAATAATAATTTCCCGGATACAGAAATAACAACAGAAAAAGGATATATATTCCCTGATATCTTACACACGGAATATATATCCTTTTTTATGATTCTTTTTTATGATAGAGTCTGTTGCATCTCTATATTTTGTAACATCTAAAGCTTAGATGCTTCATGGTCACCCTTGGCTTTACTTGTCTCAAGCTCCACTTCAAGATTTCGGAATGATTTCGGACTCATCCCAAACTTCTGCTTAAATGCCTTTGAGAATGAAAGCGAATCCTCATAACCACACTGATATGCGATTATATTGATCTGTTCCTTTGAAGATCTAAGCAGACTTGCTGCTTTCTCCAATCGGAAATTGATCAGATATTCCTGTGGTGACACACCCATTTCTTTCTTAAAGCTTCCTGTCAGATGACTTCGGCTTATTCCTATGAAGTCCGCAATGTCATCTATCTTGATCTTGTTCATATACTTCTCAGTAATGAAATCAACTGCAGCCTTGACATATATCTTACTTGGATACTCTACATTGTCTTTCTCCTGCTGCTCGGATGTATTATCTTCCATAATAGTAGCAAACAACATCATAAGCTCGCTCTGTCTCTTGACCTCGTTGATACGTGTAATCTGCGAATACTTAAGCATATTGTTTATGCATGTTGCGCATGTATCCATCTGCTCAATCTTGATGATCGG
>OLGZ01000641.1_pt1 | contig 25826 bp, 23 predicted proteins | sample 1605981 | NCBI WGS metagenome assembly OLGZ01 (sample SAMN03283291) | human gut metagenome | biome: human-associated habitat; material: feces | host: Homo sapiens | place: Peru | collected 2012 | reverse complement strand
ATCCAGCAGGAGAGCAATTATTTAACGAAGTTGTAGGAAGCTTATCAGCAGCATTCTCAAATTATTCAAACGATCCAAGTAGAGGAAATCGTATGGCAAAAATACAAGGAGATCAAATTGGATTTGCTCAAAGCTTATCTCAAGCAGTTGAAGAAGGATATGGATGGAAATCAGGAAGAGGATTAGAAGTAGTAAAAGTTGCAATAACAGCTATTGAGTATGACGAAGATACTAAGAAATTATTAAGTGATGTTAAGAAAGCAGATGCTTTGTCAGGTGCAAGAGGAAACTCATTTATGCAACAATCAGTTGCACGTGGATTCCAGGCAGCAGGTGAACAAGGCGGAGGATCTGGAATGGCATTTATGGGAATGGGAATAAATTCAGTAGGAGGATCAATGGGTGCTTTCCAACAGCCAGTTCAACAGCCTCAACAACCAGCTCAACAGCCAGCACAACCAGCGCAATCACAAGAAGATCCATATGAAAGATTAGCTAAATTAAAAAAATTAGCAGATGATGGAGTTATAACTCAAGAGGAATTCGAAGCAGAAAAGAAAAAACTTTTGGGGGGTTAAAATATGAACGAAGAAAATGAAACAACTGTCATAAAAACAGATGTTGGAGCAAAAGATGGTCAAAACAAATGTCCTAAATGTGGAGCTACAGATATTTCATTAAATCCTAGAAGCGGAAAGTTGAGATGTAATTTTTGTAGATATGAATTTGAACCAGAAAAATTTGATGCAATGGAAAAAGATATAAGCAACCTACAAGGAGAAGTTGTAGGTTCAGGAGCATCTGATATAATTGCAGACACAAATGATATGGTGACATTTAAGTGTAGTAGTTGTGGAGCAGAGGTTGTAGTTGATACAGCACAAGCAACTCAAGCTAGATGTCATTGGTGTAGAAATACATTATCTGTAAACCAACAAATTCCCAATGGAGCTGTACCAGATACTGTACTTCCATTTAAAATTTCTAAAAAGGAAGCTAAAGAATCAATTGAACAATTTGTAGGAAAAAGAAAATTCTATGCTCATCCTCAATTTAGAAGAGAATTTACAACAGAAAATGTAATGGGAGTATATTTACCATACATGATTGTTGATGCAAATGCACATGCCAATTTGCAAGGACAAGGAGAAGTAGAAACAAGAAGTTGGACAGAGAAAAATGGAGACACATATAGAACATATTATGATGCAGATTTATATGACATTGAAAGAGATTTTGATTTAACAATTGAAGGTTTAACAGTTGAATCAAGTAAAGATAAACTTGATAGAAGTGGAAAAACAAAAACAAATAATATTATAAATTCAATTATGCCATTTGATACAGAAAACTGTGTAAAATGGGATTCAAATTACATAAAAGGATATACATCAGAAAAAAGAGATACAAATGTTGATGAATTAAAAGAACTTGTTGAAGCTCAATCAAAAGACATAGCAAGATTTGCAGCAAACAAAACAATTACCAAATATGATAGAGGTGTAAGATGGGATTCTGAGAGACTAGAAGTAAAAGGGCAACAATGGAAATCAGCATACTTACCAGTTTGGCTATATAGCTATCAAGAGAAAAAAGGTAATGAAAGTTTATTACATTATGTTGCTGTAAATGCCAGAACTAAAGAAACAATGGGAAGTGTTCCAATTCATATGCCTAAATTATTTGCAATGTCAGCATTTGTTGAACTTTTAGGTATAATCGCTATGATGTTTACAATGAGTGATGATAGATATTGGCCATGGCTATTTTTATTAAGTGGTTTCATATATTTCTGGATAATATATTCTAAATATAGAAACACAGGTGCAAGACACAATTATGAAACAGAAACAAAAACAGATGTGAAAAATTTACGTGAAGAAGATAGATTTATTAGAAAAAGAACTAGACTTGATAATTCAACAATGGAAGGAGCTAATAATAAAAAAATTACAGGAAACGTAGGTTTTAGCTTCGACAGTGTAAAAAATATGCTTAAATAAAATTTTCAATAAAGAGAACTTAAAAGAGTTCTCTTTATTTGAAATATATGATATACTTCATAAGAAATTAAAACAGAAGGAGTGATTGCACATATGGGTGAAAAAATAAAAATATTATGCTATGGAGACTCTAACACTTGGGGCTATATACCAGGAACAGATCATCAGAGATTTAGCAAAGATGAAAGATGGCCAGGAGCTCTTCAAAGAATGTTAGGAGATAAATATGAAATAATTGAAGAAGGATTAAATAGCAGAACTTTAATATCAGTAGATAAACGTAGAGATAGAGAAGGTAGAAGCGGAGCAGAATATTTACTACCATGCTTAGATACACATGATCCAATCGATTTAGTAATAATAATGCTTGGAACAAATGAATTAAAAACAGAATTTTATAGAAATCCAAAAGAAATTGGGGAAATATTTGAAGAAAGTTTTGTTAAGAAAATTATTTCAAGAAAATCTGTATGCAGAAAAACTTGTCCCAAACTATTGATAGTAGCTCCACCAATAATAACAAAAGAAAGTCCAAAATTTATTGGTGGAATAGAAAAATCAAAGAAGATATCTGAGATTTATGAAGATATCGCAATGAGAAACGATTGCGAATTCATAGGTAACGAAGAATGGCTAGTTGGAGAAGATGGAATCCATTTAAGTAGAGATGGACACAGAATTTTAGCAAGCAAATTAAGCATGAAAGTTAAAGAAATTTTTAAATAAATATGTATATAAAATTAATAATTATTGGTATAATAAACAAGAGAAAAAAGAAAAGGAGATGTTAACGAATGACAAAATTTGTTTTAAATGAAACTTCATATTTTGGAAAAGGGGCAAGAGAAGAATTGCCTAGAGAAATCAAAGAAAGAGGTTTCAAAAAAGTATTAGTAGTAACAGATAAAGCTTTATTTGAAGTTGGAGTAACTGCAAGAGTAACAGAAGTATTAGACAAGGCTGAAATAGAATATTCAGTATACTCAGAAGTTAAACCAAACCCAACAATAAAAAATGTACTAGATGGATTAGCAAAATGCAAAGAGTTTGGAGCTGATGTAATAGTTGCAGTAGGTGGAGGATCTAGCATAGATACAGCAAAAGGAATTTCAATATTAATGACAAACCCAGATAGAGTGGATGTTGTATCATTAAATGGAGCATCAAACACAAAAAATAAAGGATTACCATTAATTGCATTACCAACAACATCAGGAACAGCAGCAGAAGTTACAATAAACTATGTAATAACAGATGAAGAAAGAAAAATAAAGATGGTATGTGTTGACCCACACGATATTCCAATCTTAGCAATAGTTGATTCTGATTTAATGGCATCAATGCCAAAGTCAATTGCAGCTTCAACAGGAATGGATGCATTAACACATGCAGTAGAAGGATATATCACAAAAGCACACAACACAATGTCAGATATGTTCCATATGAAAGCTATTCAATTAATATTTGCAAACTTACCAGCAGCAGTAAATGAAAAAGATGAAAAAGCAATAGAGAATATGGGACTTGCTCAATATATTGCTGGTATGGGATTCTCAAATGTTGGTTTAGGAATTGTTCACTCAATGGCTCATCAATTAGGTGCTGTATATGATACACCACACGGAGTAGCAAATGCTATTTTATTACCAACAGTTATGAGATTTAATGGAGCTGTATGTGCAGATAGATTTAGAGAAATCTTAGTTAATATAGGAAGACCAGATGCAGCACACTTAAATGATCAAGATGTAATAAATACTTTCGTTTGGATGATTGAAGAATTATCTAAGAAGGTTGGAATTACAATGAGAGTAAAAGATACAGGATGCAAAGAAGAAGATTTAGAAATGCTTGCAGATAAAGCAATGCAAGATCCTTGCAAACCAGGAAATCCAAGAGAAGTTTCAAAAGAAGATTTCATTAGATTATTCAAAGAAGCAATGTAGGTTTATATATTCAATGAAAAATTTTATATTAACTTTTTGAATCACCGCGCAGGGACCAAACGAACGAAGTGAGTTCGATTGAAGCATTCTACCCGGTTAGAAAATAAAAAATATCAATTGACTATAAAGCCAATTGATATTTTTATTTTCTAAATTTAAAGAATGCAGGGCAGCAAGGTGTGAGAAAATTAATATAAAATTTTTCAACCGCGGTGATTCGAAAAAACTTAATATAAATTTTTTTTAGAATAAAAGTATAAAAAAGAATATTATATTTATTTTTTAGTGACGCGCAGTTTGAGAGTTTTTTCCTAACCCGCTAAACGAAGTTTTGTGGGTGGTAAAATCTCTTAGCAAGGAGCAAAAATAAATATAATATTCTTTTAAAAGTTATTAAAGAAATTTTAGTAAATCTAAAATAATCAAATGAACGGGATAGAAGAAATAAAACATTAATTTTATCTTCCCACTTGATTTCCCCTTCTTACCATTATACATCAAGATTAGAAGCAATGAACATAATGTGAAAAGAACTTGGAATAAAATATATTGTAAGTTAAAAAGAGAAAATTCATAGTATGAAAATTTCTTCAAATATAATCCAAAAATTAAAAGCATTTGAACAAGCACCATATTTAATTTGTTTCCTTTGAAAATATAGAAACAAATAATCATTAAAACTCCAAAAGCACCGTAATCAAATTTTAATAATTCTGCAATTACAGCTAGTAGAAGAATAACAGGAATAGAAACATACTTTGACTTTATCTTATCATATACTCTAATTCCAAGTAATCCTAAGGCAAGTGTAAAGAAAATATTTAAATATAATCCATTAAATGATTTTCCAACAAATAATAAGTAAGCAGGAATTTGTGAAATCACTCCGAAAACGATTAATCTAGTCAAATATTTTTTAAAGTTTCCTGTGTGAACATACCCCTCAGAAATTAAAAATGCAAACAAAAGAAAAGAAAGTTTTCCAATATATACTAAAGGAATAGAATACTGGGGATACACGAATGGTATATGGCATAATAACATAGTAAAGCAAGCTATAAATTTTAATAAAAATGCTGACATAAAAATACTCCTTATTTTTTTCTATTATTATATCAATTACGAGAAAGATATTTCAATAGAAAATAAGGAGTAAAATTAATCATTACTTTTATTTTTAGAATCAACAAAAGTAGTTTTATAAAAATTACAAATTTCACAATCATAACAAATAGAAATTTTGTTGCTAAATATATTTTTTAATGTTTTTAAAAATTCATCTTCTTGACTTAAAACATGAACATACAATTTATTAGGAAGTAAATTCAGAACAGTATTAAGTACATAATCATTAGTAGAAAACGAAATATCAGATAAATATTTTGAATCGACAATGTTATTATCAATAGGAATAATGTTCTTATTCTTATCCAACAAAATTGCTTCTTGATTTAAATAAACTAAGTTAATAACATCAATTTTAGAAGGTTCAGAGTTTATATAATCACGGAGTAAAGTTATAAACTTATCATATTCTCGATTTATAATAAAATTATTAACAGACAGATCGACCAAATATTCAAGAACTTCAATATAATCTTTTAATCGAAAATTAATAAATCCAGAAAGAATCATAGATGGATTATTTTTTATATAATCATATACAGATATAAAAACCAAATCATCTTTACTTTGCGAATTGTCATCAATAATAGAAGAGGAAATATTAGATATTTGTAATTGTTCATAATCAGAAAAATAGAAATAATTTTTTTTAATAATCTTCTTAATTAATACTCTTTCATATATAGTAATTATTAAATTAGAAATGAATAATGAAAAATTTTGAATAGAAGATGCATCAAAAGTAAAAACTATCTTATTTTTTCCTTCTTTAAATTTCACATCTTGTAAATTAAAATTCTTTGAAATATAAGAACAAACTTCGTTATACTCTTTAGAATTTTCAAGAAACAGAGTAAACATACAATAAGCCTCCTACAAAAGTATTATTGACACTTTGTAATAGTTTATTCCAAAAGAAAAAAAAAGAGTTTGTCATATCACGACAAACTCAAAATATATATTTTATTTATAAATTCTATAATCAATATCAGTAAAAATTAAATCTTGCTCATAAATATCATCAACAAATTTTTCATCAATCTTATCATTTTTAATTTGATAATACAATTTTGTAAAACGACCGATATGCTGTTTGATTCTCTTTTTAGCATAATCAACCATAGTTCCATTGGTGATAATAAATAGCCAATCACTACTTTGAGCAAGTAAAAGTTCACGAGCACATTGATTTAATGCCTTTTTTCTTGTACCATCTTCTTCGTCAGGGAACATATTAGCAAGTTCAACCATTCTGTTTCCAGCTTTGTGAAGATGACGATGAGCATAATCATTTGTTGGATTAAGCCACACTTCACTATATCCGTTAGCACCCCAACTTGAACGGCAAGGAGAGGCAACTTGAATATTTGGATGTCTGTCAATATAATCTCCAGGAGTTATAAGACTGAAATTACAATCATCATAATAAATTTTCTTAAATAAAACATATAACCAATAAGGACCTTCATACCACCAATGTCCATAAAGTTCAGCATCATAAGGACAAACAACAATAGGAGGAGTATCAATAAATTTTGCAAGTGTATCTATTTGAGCAGTTCTTGAATCAAGAAAATGACCAGCTTGTCTTTCAGCTGTATCCATAGCCCATCTAGGATTATAATAATCTTTTTCACCAGATTTAGAAGTAATTCTATAATACTTAATTCCAGTATGAACACGCACACCATTAGAAGCAATGTAAGGTTTTATATAATCATAATCTAAATCATATCCAATATCTCTATAAAATTCTCTATAATTAAAATCACCTGGGTAACCACAAATAGAACTCCAAACTTGTTTTGAAGACTCGATATCTCTACCAAATGCAACCAAACCACCAGGAGAAACAATAGGTGCAAATGTTCCATAAAGTGGGGCAGGGTCAGCATATAAAATTCCATGTGATTCTACAATAGCATATTCAATACCAAACTCTTTCAAATATTGATCAGCTTCAGGAATATATCCACATTCAGGAAGCCAAATTCCACGAGGTTGTCTACCAAAATATTTTTTATATGTTTGAACTCCAACAGCAATTTGAGCTCTAACTGTTTGAGGAGTAACATAAAGTATAGGAAAATATCCATGCGTAGCACCACAAGTAATAATCTCCAAAAATCCAGCATCTTGAAAATGCTTAAATCCAGTTATTAAATTGCAATCATAAACATCCCTAAAAACATGTAAATCATTAGAATATCTATCATAATAATATTGAGCTAAATTATGAACTCTTTCATCATAAACCGTTCTCTTTAATTCTTTTTTTGCAAGCTCAATATGTTTCTTTAAATATTTAATATAACGTTCTTGTAATAATTTGTTATCAAGCATATATAAAAGTGGAGGAGTCATTGTCATCGTTAATCTAAACTTAACATTTTCTTCTTCTAACTTCTTGAAATTAAGTAATAATGGAATATAAGTTTCAGACATTGCTTCAAAAAGCCATTGTTCCTCTAAATAATCTTCACTTTCAGGATGGTGAATAAATGGCAAATGGGCATGAAGTATAAAAGTAACGTATCCTTTATTTTTATCCATAAAAATCTCCTTTATTTTTTAAGTGTAATAATAAAAAGCTTATATAAAATTCTTCAATAGAAAAAGGCAAAAGCAATTAATTAAATTTAAAAACATAGCTTTTGCCAAATCTTATTTAAAAGTAGAAGTAGGATTTCCAGAAGATGGATTACTTAAACTAAAGATATTAGATAAGTTTTCTACTTGATAAATTTCTTTATACAAACTATAAAAATCAATTAATTTGTTATTAGCTAAAATATGACGTGTATCTTTATAAGTTTCTTCATTTGTTTTTACATTTCTATATTTAACCTTTGGTTTAACTTCATCAAGAAGAACATGATCATTAGGCATAACTAAGTTATTTGAAGAAGTAACTGGAATTATAGAATTAACATCTTCGATAGGTGGTAATTCAGGATTTCTTTTTGCATAATCTTTAAAGCGTCTACCAAGTTCAACATAATATTCACTACGAGAATCAGATAAGTGAATATACCAACTATTTGCGAAATCATTAATTTCAATTTCCTGAGAATAGTTTAAAGTTTTATTATGAACTATTAAAACGGGATAAGTATCATTAAAGAAATATTCCCCGTATTTTTCTTTATATTTTTCTCTATCAGCGTCTGAAAGATCCCAATAAACAAATAAAATTTTTGGAGTCTGAGCCAAAATTTTAACAACCGTTTCATTATAACGATAAGGTAAATCATAATATTCTAAAACACTAGCAAAATCCTTTTTTTCTTCTTTTTTAGTCTTTTTAGGAACACTTTTCTTACGAGTTGTTGCTAAAGATGGAACTTTAACAATTTTTGTTTTTCTAGTCTTTGATTTAATAGATGTACTTTTTTTAGAAGATGCTGATTTTGACTTTTTTATAGAACTTTCTTTAGTATCTTTCAAAACTGCCTTATCAGATTTAGAAGTTGACTTAGACTGCTTAGAAACTTTTTTAACTGGAGTCTTAGATGTTTTAGATTTACTGGCTGTTACTTTTTTTACTTTGTCTTTTACATCATCTTTCTTAGATTCTTTGTCGATTCTAGGCATGCATTTTTTCCTCCTTTGTAAAATTAATAATACTTATACAATAATATATATAATTATAAAAAAATACAAGACTAAAATCAAAAAAATGTCGATAAAATAATTTTTTTGCAATTTCCTATTTACTTTTATTTTTTTATTATATAAAATAATCACTAGAGAAATTATTTACTAAAGAAAAATAATAAAAAAACGAAAGGGGCTATTGAAAAAAATGAAAATTTTAATGTTGTCATGGGAGTATCCACCAAGAATTGTAGGAGGAATATCAAGAGTCGTACATGATTTATCTCAAAGACTAATCAAAGATGGACACGAAGTAACAGTTGTTACATATAAGGACGGAGATGTACCATACTTTGAGGATGACAATGGAGTGAAAGTTTATAGAGTTGACAATTATATGATTAGCCCTAATAACTTTATAGACTGGATAATGCAAATGAATTTCAATTTAGTTGCAAAAGCAAGTGAAATCATAAATAAAGAAGGAAAATTTGATGTAATTCATGCACATGACTGGTTAGTTGCATATGCAGCAAAATCATTGAAAAATTCATATGATATTCCAATAGTTGCAACAATACATGCAACAGAAGCTGGAAGAAATAGCGGAATCCATGATGAAACACAAAGATACATAAATGATACAGAATGGATGCTAACATATGAAGCAACAGAAGTAATAGTAAATAGCAATTATATGAAAAGTGAACTTCAAAGACTTTTCGGATTACCATATGAAAAAATAAATGTTGTTCCAAATGGAATAACACAAACTAACTTTGCAGGATACGAAAGAGATTATGAATTTAGGAGACAATTTGCAGCAGACAATGAAAAAATAATTTTATTCTCAGGAAGATTAGTATATGAAAAAGGTATTCAAAATTTAATAGCTGCAATGCCAAAAATTTTACAAGGATATAATGATGCAAAACTAGTAATAGCAGGACGAGGTGGAATGATAGACGAGTTACGTGCACAAGTTGATTACCTAGGAATAGCAAATAAAGTATATTTCACAGGATACTTAGATCATAAGACATTATGTAAAATGTATAAATGTGCTGATATATCAGTGTTCCCAAGTACATATGAACCATTTGGAATTGTTGCACTAGAAGCAATGCTTGCAGGTATTCCTGTAGTTGTATCAGATGTTGGGGGATTAAACGAAATTGTAGATCATGGAGTAAACGGAATGAAGAGTTATGCTGGAAATCCAAACTCATTAGCAGACTCAATTCTTTCATTATTATATAATCCACAATTATGTGCAAACGTTGTAAAACAAGCAAAATTAGATGTTAAAAATAAATATAATTGGACAAAGATAGCGCAAGACACACACTTTACATATCAAAAAGCAATTTGCCAAACAATGGCGGAAAAACAAGCTCGTCAAATTGCACAAGAAGAAGCTCAAAAAACAAAGAAAGCAAAAAATTCAGAAAAAGAAATTACAAACTTACTTGGATTCAAAAAAAGACAAGCTTATGCATAGAATGAAAAAGGTTTTACAAAAGAGAGTATATCAAGCTCTCTTTTTGCATAATAGGGAAACTCTTTGAACATCCTATTATATAAAAATCACAACAATAAAGAAAGGATGATTTTAAAATGAACGTATATGATGAAGTTAACAATTTAGCTAGAGCATTAAAAGAATGTAGAGAATTTACAGAATACAAAGAAGCAAAAGATAAAGTGAAATCAGTAGAAGGATTAAGAACAAAAATAGATGAATTTGAAAAAATAAGATATGAAGAACAATTATTAGCATTACAAGGAGAAAAACAATCAGACGAAAAAATGAAAAAATTACAAGAATTATATCAAATTTTAGTACAAAATCCTGATGTAAAAGATTATTTCGACAAAGAAGTAAGATTTAATGTTATGATGGCAGATGTAAATAAAATTATAGGTGATGCAATTAAAGAAGTTTTAAAATAGAAAATTTGCCTAAAGTATTGACATGTAAACATTTTCCAAATATAATACAAAGAGATTAAGCAGAAGGATTGGTAGAAAAGCGGAATGCAAAATTTATATTTTCAAAAAGAAGAATATAATAATTTAGAAGATAATGAAATAATTACTAAAATAAAAAAAGGCGATAAAAAAGCCTTAAATTATTTATTAGACAAATATACAGACGTAGTTAGCATGAAAGCAGGTAAATATTTCATTGTTGGAGCGGAAAAGGAAGACATTATTCAAGAAGGACTAATAGGACTTTTTAAGGCAATAAAAAGCTTCAACCCAGAAAAACAAAGCTCTTTTAAAACTTTTGCAAATCTATGTATTGAAAGACAATTACAAACAGCAATAAAATCTTCTATGAGACAAAAACATATGCCACTAAATTCTTATTTATCATTAAATATATCAGCATATGATGAAAATGAGGACACTAGTCTATTAGAAGTTTTTGAAACAGAAAACGCAGCTGAAGATCCACTAGATATAGTTACAAAAAAAGAATATTATAACTTTGTTGAAGATAGAATAGAAGAAACATTAAGTGACTTTGAAAAACAAGTATTGCATAGATACACAAACGGTGAAAGCTACACACAAATTGCAGAAAGATTAAATGCACCAGTAAAATCAGTAGACAATGCAATTCAAAGAATTAGAAAGAAAACAGTAAAAAATATATTGAACTATGAAGAATAGTTCAATTATGCTTTCATAGCTCAGTAGGTAGAGCACATCCATGGTAAGGATGGGGTCGCCAGTTCGATTCTGGCTGAAAGCTCCAATAATAGAAAACTCTGTAACTCACTAATTGTAAGTGATTACAGAGCTTTTATTTTGCAATTTAATGCAATTTTAATGCAACTGACTAAATAAAATATGGTTCTACTTTTAAAATTTATATAATAATTTTGCTAATTGGTAACTTCTTCATAAACCCATTTGCCATCTTCTTGATGAAATAATAATTCAGCAGATTTACTACTTCTATCTATCTTAAAATGATTATCAGTACTGTATTTATCCACGCTAGAAAAACGAATTATATCTTTATAAAATAAAGCTTTTTGATAAATTGTTACAATATAATAAGTTTTATCTTTGTAAATATTTATATTTTTATATGTAGAGTCAGAATCGGACGTTAAATCATTTATATTTATTGCATGAAAAACATAATCGCCAGTGTTATATAAATCATCATTATAATCTTCCTTTAATTTTGACTTGTCTACATCTTCAAGCCAATAATGCTTGTATGAATTATAATTATCTTTATTTATATAAAAATAATTTCTATTTGTACGATCTGGCGTTTCCATTCCCCATTCATACGCATAGTCAATGTATGTCCAATCTTCAGAAATAAAATTGCCTTTTGAAAGCTCAGGCAAGATACTAAAATAAGTGTCATCAACTGTTTTGCTTTCTTCAATAGCATTACCAGCAGCAGAAAAGATTTTGTCAAAAAACTTATAAAAAACAGTTCCAAAGAAGATACCAAGAACTATTAAAACTATAAGTATAAAAATACATATTCCAATTATAATTTTTTTTACTTTACTTTTCATAAATAATTCCCCCAATAAAAATCTTTATGAAAAAATTATAACATAAGCAAATTATAAAGGGAAGTTTTTAAAAAAATATAAAAATTTTAAGACAAAACAAAGGCTTTATTCCTTGAAATACTTGTGCGTGCAAGAAAAATATGGTATATTATTATAAATTTTTTATGTATCCTAATGTAATAATTTAAATGGGAGGTAAGTATATTATGGAGAGAAAAGAAAAGATAGCCAAGATACGGGAAAGTATGCAAAAAAATCAATACCCATTAGAGTTCAATCAGTATCATTGCAATAGAGAAAATTGCTATGCATATGCTCTCGGATCGGACTACACAGATGATGATCGGAATGACGATTATATATACAATTTAGGTTGTATGTCACATGCAATATATCCACCAAAGACTATACCAGAAGCTGAAGAAGCCTTTTATAACGATATGGAAGTGTTAGGTGTTGACTGCAGAAGGTGCGAATTAGATGCAAAGGTTGCCCAAGGAGAATGGAAAGTTGTTTTGTTTTTCGAAGGAATGTTTACAGATTCACATGACTTCCATTTAGTTAGAGAGGACAAAGGTGGAGGATGGTCTCATAAGTCAGGTTTATACGGAGGCGTGTGGAGGTTTGGAAAAGATCCAAGAAGCATGACTGATTTGGACTATGTAGGAACTTTTATTCTCAAAATGATTAAATAGTTAAACGCGGGGAAACCCGCGTTTGCTATTTTTAAAGTATCTTATTTTAGACTTGTAAAAAAATGAATTTTATGATAGATTATATGCATTAAAACATACCTGTTTAACAATGTGAATAGGCAGCAGGAATGCTGCTTATTTTAACGAAAAAACTCATAAGTGGGGGAATATTAATGAAAATAGGGATAGATTTAGATGGGGTTGTATTAGATACAGAAAAACAATTTAGAAATGATGCAGAACTATATGATATGTTGGTTTTAAATAAAAATTCTATGAAAGATCCAACAGAATTAAGAGTTCAAGAAAGATATGATTGGACAAAGGAAGAAGGAGAAGTTTTTGTAAAAAGCTACTTCTTGGAAGCAACTAAAAAAAGTCACATTATGCCAGGTGCTAAAGAAGTGATAGAGTTACTAAAAAAAGATGGACATGAACTAATAGTAATAACAGCCAGAGGAATGGACACAGCATTAATGAGAAAATTAGGAGAAAAAATGCTAGATGAAGCCGGAATCAAATTTGACAAATACTATTGGGGCCAAAAAGAAAAAGTTGAAATTGCCCAAAAAGAAAATATAGACATCATGATAGAAGATTCATTAAGAAATTGCATGAAATTTTCAGAAGCAGGAATAAAGTCTATATATTTAAAAGACAGCAATCTAAAACCAGCAAATGATCCTAATATAAAGGAATGCTATATTTGGGCAGAAATCTATAGATATATAAGAAGTTTATGTGTGTAAAAAAATTAAAAATAAATAGTAAATTAAGCTGAAAATTTAAAAATTTAAAATAAATAGAAAATTCAAAAAAGAAACGAGTATTACAAGGCAAACGAACGAAAAAACCGGAGGCGTACACAAGTACGTTGAGGATTTTTGATGTGAAGTTTGCCAAGTAAAGAGTAAATTAAGCTGAAAAAGATTGAGGCAAATACAAGGCAAAATAAAATTAAAATACCGGAGTGTACGTTGGTACATGAGGATTTTTAATTTTATTTTAACACAGTAGTTGGCCAATATTTTTTAGCGATGTATAGGAGGAAAAGATGAAAATAGGAATAGTCGGCCTACCCAACGTAGGCAAAAGCACAATGTTCAACAGCATAACAAATGCAGGAGCGGAATGTGCAAACTACCCATTTTGCACAATAGAACCAAACGTAGGAGTAGTAGCAGTACCAGACGAAAGACTAGAAAAACTAACAGAAATGTACAAACCACAAAAAACAACACCAGCAGTAATAGAATTTGTAGACATAGCAGGACTAGTAAAAGGAGCAAGCAAAGGAGAAGGGTTAGGAAACAAATTCTTATCCCACATTAGAGAAGTAGACAGTATTGTTGAAGTTGTAAGATGCTTTGAGGATACAAATATTGTCCATGTTGACGGAAGCGTAGATCCATTAAGAGACATTGAAACTATTAACTTAGAATTAATTTTTGCTGATATGGAAACAGTTGATAAAAGATTAGACAGAGCAAGAAAAAATCTTAAAGCAGATAAAAAATATCAATTCGAGATTGATACTTTAGAAAAAATTAAGAAAACTTTGGAAGATGGAAAATCAGCTAGAACACTTGATTTAAGTGATGAAGAAAAAGAAGTAATTAAAGATGCATTTTTATTAACAATGAAACCAATTTTATATATTGCAAATGTTTCAGAAGATGACTTAGAAAATCCAGAAGCTAATGAAAATGTTAAGAAAGTAGAAGAATATGCTAAATCTGAAAATGCTGAAGTTATTCCTTTATGTGTCAAATTAGAAGAAGAGCTAAGCACATTAGATAAAGATGATAAAATTGAAATGCTACATGACCTAGGATTAGAAGAATCAGGATTAGATAAGGTTATAAAAGCTAGTTATAAACTTTTAGGATTAATGTCATTCTTAACAGCAGGCGAGCCAGAAGTTAGAGCTTGGACTATAAAAATAGGAACAAAAGCTCCACAAGCTGCTGGAAAAATTCACTCAGATATTGAAAGAGGATTTATACGTGCAGAGGTTGTTTCTTATGATGATTTAATAAGAGAAGGTTCTATGAACGCTGTAAAAGAAAAAGGACTTATGAGACTAGAAGGTAAAGATTACATTATGCAAGACGGAGACATTGTTTTATTTAGATTTAATGTTTAATGAGGAATAGATGAAAAAAATTTTAACAATTGTTTTAAGTTTAATATTATATGCGTTGGTAATATTTGTTATTCTAGATAAAACTAATACTATTGATGTGAAAATAATAAAAAAAGAGAAAAGCGAAGACGAATATATTAATAATGGTTTAACATTGAGTGACGCAAACCTAAGCAACTCTAATGGTAAAGAAGATAAGTTTTATTATAATCAATTAGACGAAACAGCAAAGATAATTTATGATAAACTTGTTGAAAATAAAGAGAATTTAAAAAGTGGTACAGCACAAATTGAATTTACGAAAAAAGAATTTGATAGTTTATTAGGAAAGAGTGACGGATTAAATATATTAAGCAATGAATATCAAAATGCGGTAGATGCATTGAGATATGATAACGTAGAATTTTATTATGTTGATTTTTCTAAAATGATTTTAAAAACAATAACATATACTCGAGGAAGAGATGTAAGTTATAAAGTGTATTTAGCATGTAATGAAAATGAGGCGAATTATTTAGATGAATCAATTACAAAAGACGATATAAATGCACAATTAGATGAGTTAGAGAAAAAAGCAGATGAAATACTTCAAGGCGCACAAGGAAGCAATTATAAAAAAATACAATATATTCACAATTGGTTGATTGATAATATTAAATATGACACTACATATTCAAAACCTAATACCAGAAACATATATGGAGCTTTAATTAGTGGAGAAGTAGTATGTGAAGGATATGCAAAAAGTTTCAAGTATTTATTGGATAAGTTAGACATACCTTGTATTTTAGTTTCAGGTGAAGCGGTTAATTCAGAAGGAAAAAGAGAAAATCATATGTGGAATTATGTCAAAATTAATGCAATCTGGTATGCAGTTGATGTTACATGGGATGATCCAATAATTTTGAATAATGGTGAATTAAATAAAGAAAATAGATATAAATATTTTTGTCAAGGTGATAACATAGATTCTAACCATTTTATTTCAAATAAAATAACAACGAATGGCCAAGAATTTGAATATCCAGAATTATACCATAAGGAGCAATAGAAAGGATTATAAATATGAAATATTATATTACAACAATGGGATGCCAACTAAATGAAAATGATTCAGAAAAATTAGCTGGAATCGTTGAAGGTATGGGATTCGAAAAAACAGAAAAATTAGAAGAAGCGGATTTAGTAATATACAATACTTGCTGTGTTAGAGAAAATGCAGAAGAAAGATTATTCGGAAAATTGGGAGAATTAAAAAAGCAAAAAGAAGAAAAAGAAACAATTATAGCAATAGGTGGATGCATGATGCAAGAACCTGCAATGCTTGAAAAAATCAAGAAAAGCTATAATTATACAGATATTGTATTTGGAACACATACACTACACAAATTTGAAGAAGATTTGAAAAAAGTATTGGAAAATGGAAAGAAAGTAAGAGACGTAATAGATATAGATGGCGAAGTAATAGAAGATTTACCAATCAAAAGAAATGATAACTTTAAAGCTTCAGTTACAATAATGTATGGTTGTAATAATTTTTGTTCATACTGCATAGTTCCTTATGTTAGAGGAAGAGAAAGAAGTAGAGAGCCTGAAAAAATCCTTGAAGAAGTGAAAATGCTTGCAAAAGAAGGATATAAAGAAATTACTTTATTAGGCCAAAATGTAAATTCATATAATGGAAGAGAAAATTATAAATTTGCAAACTTGTTAAATGATGTATGCAAAATAGATGGAATAGAAAGAGTTAGATTTATTTCACCACATCCAAAGGATTTTACAGACGATGTTATTGAAGCGATTGCTAATAATCCTAAAATAGCAAGAGTATTACACTTGCCGTTACAATCAGGTAGCTCTGCAGTATTGAAAAAAATGAATAGAAAATATACAAAAGAGCAATATTTAGAACTTGTTGACAAAATAAAAACAAGAATACCAGATGTAGTATTATCAACAGATATAATAGTAGGTTTCCCAGGAGAAACAGAAGAAGACTTTGAAGACACACTAGATGTAGTTGGAAAAGTAAATTATGAACAAGTATTTATGTTCATATATTCAAGAAGAGAAGGAACAGTTGCAGACAAGATGGAAAACCAAATACCAGAAGAAATAAAACATAAAAGATTTGATAGATTAAAAGAGTTATTTGACAGCAGAGTTTCAGAAAACAATCAAAAATATATAGGAACAACACAAAAAATCCTAGTAGACGGATACAGCAAAAACGACAAAGAAACACTAACAGGAAGAACAGACACAAACAAAGTCGTTAACTTTAAAGGAAACGAAGAACTAATAGGAAAAATGATAAACATCAAAATTACAGAAGAGCATAAATGGTACCTATCAGGAGAAATCAAATAATAAAAGAAGTAAAGTTGAAAAAATTAAATTTTCCAAAGAAAAGGATTGGAAAGATTGAACGAATTTCAAGGCAAAATAATTTGTGAAATACAATATATAAAAGGAGTAAGGTTGAAAAAGAATTAAATTTTTACAAGGAAAGATGTATTTAAAAGGCAAGGGAGCGTATGTGTATACGTAACCGCGTTTTAAATGCATATTGACGCAGTAAAAATTGTAATTATTTTTCAACGCAAGGAGGAAAAACAATGGCAGAACTATCACCAATGATGCAACACTACATGGAAAAAAAGGAAGAATACAAAGACTGCATACTATTTTACAGACTAGGCGACTTTTATGAAATGTTTTTCGACGACGCAATAACAGCATCAAGAGAACTAGAAATAACGCTAACAGGAAGAGCATGTGGACTTGAAGAAAGAGCACCAATGTGCGGAGTACCATTCCATGCAGCAGACATGTACATAGCAAAACTAATATCAAAAGGCTACAAAGTAGCTATATGCGAACAATTAGAAGATCCTAAAACAGCAAAAGGAATAGTAAAAAGAGACGTAATAAGAGTTGTGACACCCGGAACAGTAATAGAAAGCAATTTATTAGATGAAAAGAAAAACAACTTTATAATGTCAATAGTAAAAAAAGGATTGTTCTATGGAGTAGCTGTATGTGATGTAAGTACAGGAGATTTCTTAGCAACGCAAATAACAGAAGAAAATAATTTTGAAAAATTATTAGACGAAATTGCAAGATTTATGCCAGTTGAAATAATAACAAATAGAATGATGTATGAATCTGAAAAAGAGATTTCAAGAATAAAAGACAGAATAGATGTATGTATATCCAATACTGAGGAAGAAAGTTTTTCAGAAGAAACAGACTTTTTAGAAAAAATGTATACATTTAAAAATGAAACTGGAAAAAATCTAAAAGATAATTTATTTGCAGTTACAGCAATAAATGGATTAACAGCGTATTTGAGTGCAACACAAAAAATAAAATTAGATCATATTAACACAATTGAATTATATAGAACAACTAAATACATGGCTTTAGATGTAAATGCTAGAAGAAACTTAGAATTAACAGATAGAATGAGAGATAAATCTAAAAAAGGAACACTTTTATGGGTATTAGATAAAACATCAACATCAATGGGCGGAAGAATGTTAAGAAGATGGATTAATGATCCATTAGTTGATGTAAAAGAAATAAATGAAAGACTTGAAGCTGTAAAAGAGTTGAAAGAAAACATGATTCTAAGAGGAGATATCATAGAAACATTAAATAAAGTATATGATATTGAAAGACTTGCAGGAAGAATTTCATATGGAAATGCAAATGCAAGAGATTTAATATCTTTGAAAAATTCATTAAGCAAATTACCAGAATTAAAACAAGAATTAAGTCAAACTGAATCACCAATGCTAAGAGAAATGTATGCAGAACTTGATGAACTAAAAGATATTACAGAATTAATTGAAAAATCAATTGTGGAAGATCCACCAATAACTATAAAAGAAGGTGGAATAATCAAAACAGGATATGATGAAGAAATTGATGAATGTAAAAGAGCAGCAATAGAAGGAAAAAGCTGGCTTGTAAACATTGAAGCAAAAGAAAGAGAATTAACAGGAATTAAAAATTTAAAAGTAGGATATACAAAAGTTTTTGGATATTACATAGAAGTTACTAAATCATTTTTGAAACAGGTACCAACAGACAGATATATAAGAAAACAAACTTTAACAGGAGCAGAAAGATTTATAACAGAAGAATTAAAGTCAATTGAGGATAAAGTTCTAGGCGCAGAAGAAAGAATAATCACATTAGAGTATGAAGAATTTGTAAAAATAAGAACGAAAATATCATCACAAATAGAAAGATTACAAAAATCAGCAACAGTTGTTGCCATAGTTGATGTATTAAATGACTTTGCAACAGTAGCCGAAGATTATGAATATTGTATGCCAACAGTAGATGATGAAGATGAAATCTTAATAAAAGACGGACGTCATCCAGTAATTGAAAGAATGATAGATGGCGGATCATTTGTTGAAAATGACACATATTTAAATAGAAGAGATGACAGATTATCAATTATAACAGGACCAAATATGGCCGGAAAATCAACATATATGAGACAAGTAGCATTAATAACATTGATGGCTCAAATAGGAAGCTTTGTACCAGCAAGTTCAGCTAAAATTGGAGTAGTTGATAAAATTTTCACAAGAGTTGGAGCATCAGACGATTTAAGTATGGGACAAAGTACTTTTATGGTTGAGATGTCAGAGGTCGCAAACATATTAAAAAATGCAACTAAAAACAGCTTGGTAATATTAGATGAAATAGGAAGAGGAACATCAACATATGATGGACTAGCAATAGCATGGGCAGTAGCTGAGTATATTGCAGATACAAATAATATTGGTTGTAAAACATTATTTGCAACACATTATCATGAATTAACTTCATTAGAAGAAAAATTAGATGGAGTACGAAATTATCAAATAGCAGTAAAAGAAAAAGGAGAAGATGTAATTTTCTTAAGAAAAATTATACCAGGTGGAACAGACGAAAGTTATGGTATTCACGTAGCAAAATTAGCAGGTGCTCCTAAAAAAATGTTAACAAGAGCAAATGAGATATTGAAAACTTTAGAAAAAAAGGTTAGAATTAAAGAGCAAAAAGAAGAAAAAGAAATGAAGAAGCAAGTATCTGGACAATTAGATATGTACAATTATAAATTAGCAGATATTGCATCTGAATTAGACAAAATTGATGTAAACGAATTAACACCAATTGATGCACTAAATACAATAGTCAAAATAAAAGAAAAAATGAAATAGGAGGGTCAAAAAATGAAATGCCCAAAATGTAATGAAGAAATCGCAGATGGAGCTAAATTCTGTACAAAATGTGGAGTTAATATTGAAGAAGAAAAAGCAAGAATTGCTGAAGAAAATGAAAGAAAGCAAAAAGAAGAAGAGGCAAGAAAAAAAGAAATTGAAGACAGAAAAAAATTAGAAGAAATTAGAAAGCAAGAAGAATTAAAAAGAGAAGAAGAAATAAAAGAAGCAGAAAAGGAAGAAGCAATTCGAAAAGCTAAAGAAGAGGGAATAGAATTAGAAATAATCGATAAAAAGCCAGAACCAGAGCCAGAAGAAAAGCCAGTAGAATTTAAAAAGAAAGAAGAAGCTCCCAAAAAGAAAAAACAAAAAGTAAAAATTAAGAAAAATATATTTCAAGTAATAATTAATAAATTGATTTTTATAATAATAGTTGCAGCTTTAATAATAGGTGGAGTATATTATTGCTATACTCAAGATTTATTACCTGAATTTGCTCAAAACCAAGTAAAAGAATTCGATGAAACATTGCAAAATGTAATAAAATTAAATAATGAAGTAAATGATAAAAAGAAAAGCACAACAACATCAGCAGATGAAAATAAAACAGACTTAGAAGAAAGTAAAAACGAAACAAATTCAGTAGACGTAAAAGAAAATAAGAACGAAACTAATTCAGTTGCCGAAAATAAAAACGAAGTAAATACAGTAAATGAAAATAAAACGGATTCAACAGAAAATAAAAATGAAGCAGATTCAGTAAATACAAGTAATATAGCGCCAGTTGAAAATTTGTAAACAAAATATAATATTAAATATGAAAAAAATATGAAAAAAAAATGAAAAAAACTATTGTTAAAAATAATAATTAGTGATATAAATATTTCATGTTAAAAATTCATGAGAAAAAATGTAGGAGGAAAGAGTAATGAAAAAAATAATATCAATTGCTTTATTAATAGTAGTTCTTTTAGGAACACTAGCTGTAAATGTAAATGCAGCAACAACAGATTCAGTTAATGAAATATATACAATAGGATCAAAGTATGGAATGACAGAAAATGACAAACAACAATTACAAAACTTTATAGACAGAAATGGAATAACAGAAGCTCAAGCAGCAAAATTAGTAGAAAAAGCTAAGGAAGCTGAACAAGTTATGGTATCAGCTGGAAAAACAAAATACAGCGAATTAACTACAGCTCAAAAAGACAAATTAAAAGAAATTGCTAATTCAGCAGCAAGTGAAATAGGAGTTTCATTAGTATTCAAAACAAAAAGCGTTGAAATCTGGAAAGATGGTAAAAAAGTATTAGTAGTAACAAATAATGATGGAAAATTAGCATATACAGGAAATACAGCTAATGTTGTAGCAATAGCAGTATCTTCAATTGCAGTAGTTGCCCTAGCTGCTATTATAGTAAATAAAAGAGTAGCTGCAAAAGCAGAATAATAAAGGAATAATATGCAATATGCTATAAAAGCAACTATTAAAAAAGTAATAGTTGCTTTTTTAATTGTTATTGTCTTTTTTGGATTAATAAATATTTTTTTAGGGCAACAAATTAATCTAAATATATCCTTAATTAATAAAATGGCAATAGATAAAAGTGCTAAAAAAGAAGAAATAATGGCAATAGATACCAATACAAATAAAATTCAAAATTATCCAGAATATGGAGCACAATATGCAACAATAGAAATCCCAAGAATCGACGTTAATCTACCAGTTTATTTTGGAAGTACACTAGATGTTTTGAAAAATGGTGTAGGACATGATAGTGCAAGCTATTTTCCAGGCGAAGGCGGATCAATAATATATATGGGACATAATTCTAAGAATGCATTTAGAAGATTTTCTGAACTAAAAAAAGGTGATGAAATAACTGTAAAAACATCTTATGGAGATTTTACATATAAAATATACGATATGAAATTAATTGAGGAAACAGACTTAGATGCATTACCAATTCAAAAGGATGAAGAAATATTAATGTGTTATACATGCTACCCATTTAATAATATTGGATATGCCACACAAAGATATGTGGTATATGCAAAACCAATTTAATGTGAGGAAGAGTACATGAAAAAAGTAATAGAAACAATCATAAAAATTATATTAGTTATATTATTATTTATAACTATTTTTGCATTTGGAATATTAAATATATTATCAAATACAATATTGAACCAAGAATATACATTAAATAAACTAGAAGAAACAAATTATTATGCAAATATATATTCACAAATTAAATCAGATTTTAGAAATTATATATATCAATCAGGACTAGATGAAAATGTAATTGAAGACATAGTAACACCAGAAGAAGTAAAAAATGAAACTAGAAAAATAATTGTAGGAATATATAATGGATTACATGAAGATGTTGATACTACTAAGATTCACGATAGGTTAAATGATAATATAAACAAAAGCTTAGAAGGAAAGAAAATTGATAGTCAAACTCAAGAAGCGATAAATACATTCGTTAATCAAATAGTAGACCAATATCAAGAAACAATAACTAAAACAGAATACGAAAACCCAATATACAAAAACTTTTCAAAAATACAAAAAATAGTTAATAAAGGTAAAAAAATTACAATATTATTAGCCGTAACACTAGGAGCATTAATAATTATTACATATTACAAAAAAATATTTAAAAACATTGCATACCTAGGTACAGCACTATTCAGTGATGGAATAGCATATATATTTTTAGATATGTATATATCAAAAAAAGTCGATATTGAAAATCTTACAATATTAAATGATGCAATAACAATAACGTTAAGAGAATACTTACAAAGCATTTTAAAAGAAATATTTTTATATGGTGGAATATTATTAATAATTGGATTAGCACTAATAATTTTAGGAAATACAATTCATGGATTAAAATATTATAGTAAAAAAAGAAAAAGTGCACATTGATGTGCACTTTTTTCATGCAATATGAATGTTCATCATACATCCTAGAATATTAAACAATACTACATAAAAATTAGAAATTAATTTGAAAAAATTCATATGCAATAAATTAAAGATATATTACAATTTGATGTCAAATATTGAAAAAGAAACTTATTATCAATATAATTAAAAAAAACGTATGTGAGGAAAAAGATGAATAGTAAATATAATTCAAAAGGAATAACTTTATTAGTATTAGTAATAACTGTTGTTATTATGCTATTATTAGCAGCGATTGTAATTAATTATACATTAGGAGATAATGGCATTTTTGAAGAAACTCAAAAAAGTAAATACATGACGTATGTACAAGCATTAGATGATACAATAAAAGCATACACACTAAAAAATGATGATCCATATTCATCATCAAAAAAAACAATATCAGATTTAGTTAATGAAGGAATGTTAATTAAAATAAATTTAGATGGTGGAAAATCAATTTATTATGTAACAAATGAAGGAATAAATAAACTAGGTTTAAGTGGCAAATTGAAAAACAAAACTAACTTAGAAGATGAATTTAGAAATCTAACAGATTGGCCGGAGAATAAATTTAAAACAGTTGAGGATTTGTATCCTTATGGAGTTTTTGTTACAGATAATGATTTGAATGCTGCATATTTATATAAGAAAACATACGGAAAATTGTTTAACTTTGGAGTAGAAAGTCAAATAGCAGATAATGGAACATATAATGGCAGATTAATTAATATATATCCAAAACAAATTGTTGACTCTGAACAAGAAGTTGTAATCCTTGTAGATAGAACAATAAGTATGGCACTTGATATTGCTGAATCAGGCGATTATATGCCAGTAGTTGTTGATTCAAATGGAAATTTTGACTATGAAGCAGGATATAGTAAAACAAGATGGTCACTTACAGTAGATACTTTAGACAGATTTATAGATAAATATTTAAGCAATAACAAAAGACAAAAGAAAAAAGTTACTATCATAACATATTATGGATATGAATACGGAGCAGATGGCTTAGCATTGTCAAACTTAGGAACATTTACTAGTCCAAGTGAAGCTAAAAAATCATATAGTAAAATATTTAATATTGCCCAATATAGAACAATTTTAGATGAATTGAAAGAAAAAGGAGCTTTAAAATGTGGAGTACCATTAAGTTATTATTCTGCAAAGTCACATAAATATCAAATCTATTTAACAAATTCACAAGATTCAAGCTTAAGAAGTGCAGCAAGTACGACAATATTTAAAAATGGAGCACCATCATTAGGTTCAGGAACCTGTACACCAAATGCATTAAAATATGCATATGAATATGTATCTGGAAAAAGCGAGGAACCAACAAATGTTGTTCTACTAACAGATGGTGATGCAAATACATTTATGGACGATAATGGAAAGTGGTATGGCAGTACACAAACAATTAAAGATAAAACTAAAGAATATGCTCAAAAAATAGTAGGTATAACTAAGGCAGGATATCAGACAACATTATACGGGGTAGCTGTATCTACAGATGCAACAGCATCATCATTCCAATCTGACCTTGGTGCATACTTAACTAAATATTTCTCGGCAACAGATGCAAGCAGTTTATTAGATAGCTTTAATACAATATTAAAAGACGTTGATAAAGATAATTCATCAGCAATAACAGAAGGAAAGTTAGAGGATAGTTATAAAGATGTTCAAGAAGTTAAAATTGATGTATACAACAGTGAAGATAAACTAAACACATTAATTACATATGACTATATGGAAAACGCGCAATACAACTTGCTTGATATATATCAAGACATGAGCATCGACTTGAAAAAAGCGTTCCAAGTCATAGATGAGAATCCACAAATAACAGAAGAATACGATAAAATAGATGTAACAATATACTATTATGGAGATGACTAATAAAAAAGCAAAGTTGACATAAAAGTAAAGAGGTAATATAATAGGGACATGCAATAAAATTTATTACAACATAAGGAGGTGCTAACTATGGCAGAAACCAATTTAACGGGAATAGCTATTTCAGTAGAAATGCTGGAAAAGAGATTCGCAAAAAAGAAAATCGCAGCCAAGTTAGAGAAAGCATTAAAGTCCCAGAAAAAACGGACCAAAAAGCTTTTGAAGGAAGTGAAGGAATTCGCGCAGGAAAGTGGACAGAATCCAGATCAACTTATTAAAACGGAGTTTCCAATAAGGTTGAATCTTATGGTGTATGTTATCAATACCTCAATGACCATGCTTCTTTCCAATGAGAAAGAAGATAGCTTGGATGCCTTAATCTTATGTTTGTTAACAGAAGAAAACGCCAAGTGGAACATTGAAGCATTTGAAGGAAAACTTCATACCATGAGAGAGGATTACAAACTGTACTTAAACCAGGAAAAGTTCAATTCGATGTGCGAAGAAGGAGGCTATCCATATAACAATGGAGGCGGGTATCTGAGTTAGCTCGATAATTTGATCCTTAAAATGATAAATCCTGATTGTCAAAAAATTGACAATCAGGATTTATTAAATTACGCCTTTAGCTTTGTGAAACGAAGTGAAACAACAACCGCCAGCTATGCTGG
>OLGZ01000638.1_pt1 | contig 25904 bp, 25 predicted proteins | sample 1605981 | NCBI WGS metagenome assembly OLGZ01 (sample SAMN03283291) | human gut metagenome | biome: human-associated habitat; material: feces | host: Homo sapiens | place: Peru | collected 2012 | reverse complement strand
CATTTCCTCGCCGCCCCCACCGTGGGCTAGTTGAATTTCTTTCATTTTTTGCCTTTTTTAAAAGAAATTATAGCAATTTATCCTAGTTCTTTTTCTAAAAATGTGGTAAAAATCAACACTTTTAAAAGCCTAAAAACAAACCCCTTGTTTCATTTTTACCCAAAAAAAGCAAAAATAACGCCTTTGTAAATGTTTTGTTAAACTTTAAATTCTTTTTTGTTAGTATAATTTTCGTAAAATTTCTTTTCAAAGGACAAATTTTGGAAACGCTATCTCAAAGCATACGCGAGCGCAAGCCGCCTTTTTACAAAACTATGCTTACAAGCCTTGCTTTTTGGGTGATTGTGGGCATCGTTGCTGGCGTTTTGCTCGGGCTTATCAACAAGGATTTGGCACTAGCGAGCAAGCCGGGCGTGGATTATTTCATCAAAGCTTTGAAAATTCTCATCGGTCCCATCATCTTTGTAACCCTTGTTTTGGGCATTATCAGCTTAGAAAGCCTTAAAAAAGTCGGCAGCATAGGCGCAAAAGCTGTGATTTATTTTGAAATCGTCTCTACTCTGGCTTTGGCTGTGGGTATCATCGTGCCAAATGTGATGAAACCGGGAGCTGGTATGCACCTAGACCCATCGCAAGTGGATAGTGCAAGCGTAGCGCAATTTACCACAGCGCAAATAGAGCTAAGTGCGAGTAGCGAGATAATGCATATTTTAAAAGATGCGATGCCAACGGACATTATCACGCCTTTTTCTCAGGGAAAAACCCTGCAAGTGCTTGTCCTTGCCATTTGCACGGCTATCATCATCTCTTTGCTTCGCACGGAGGACAAGCAGTCCTTTCGCAAGGTGTTTGAGCTACTACAAAATTTCGTCTTTAAAATCTTGCAAATCGTTATGTATTTTAGCCCTGTGGCTGCTTTTTCGGCGATGGCGTTTTTAGTGGCGCACTATGGGCTTGGCTCGCTTGTAAATTTAGGCTACTTGCTTTTGGTGATGCTCATAGCTTGTCTTATCTTTATCTTTGGGGTTTTGGGCGTGATTTGTTACGCTGTAAAGGTGAATATCTTTAAATTTATGCGCTTTATCGCCCGTGAAGTTTTAATCGTCTTTGCGACAAGTTCGAGCGAAAGTGCGCTTGCACCACTAATGCGAAAGCTCGAAAAAGCTGGGCTTTCAAAGGCGACTGTGGGGCTGGTGTTGCCAACAGGATATAGCTTTAATCTTGATTGCACCAACATTTACCTAGCGATGAGCCTTATCTTTTTAGCGCAAGCCTTTGGCGTGAATTTGTCTTTGTCCCACGAGATAAGCATTTTGATAGTTTTGATGATAGCAAGCAAAGGTGCGGTGGGCGTTACAGGAAGTGGATTTATAGTGCTTGGTAGCACGCTTGGGGCTTTGGGAAGTATGTATATCGCTGAGGCAAACAACGGAGCGGGCGCGACACTTGCGGAGGTGCTACCTGTGGCTGCTATATCGGTGCTTTTGGGGGTTGATAAATTTATGAGCGAAATGCGAGCGGTAGGAAATTTGTGCGGCAACAGCGTGGCGGCTTTGATAGTCGCCGTTTGGGACAAGCAAATCGATATGGATAAATTCCGCTACGCCCTTGACCATCCAGAAGAGTATCATCACGCGGGTATGGATTGAGTTGCCGTTGATTAGGATAAATGTGTAAAAATTTGCCTTGTAAATTTAACAAAAAGGACCTAAGATGAAACGATACTTTTTCGTTTGCGTTGCGGCACTTGTGCTTTGTGCGTGCGGCGACAATCAAGCAAAATCAAGCACGCCAGCTTTGCAAAACAAGCATTTTGTGATTGAAAAGCTAGAATTTGCGGGCGAAACCTTTGCGCCAGCAGCTTTGCAAGATGAAAATTCAAGCATAAGCTTTGAAAACGACAGCTACAACGGCTTTGCGGGCTGCAACAACTTTTTTGGCTCATTCAGCACAAAAAATGGCAAAATCCACTTCAACGCTGACGGCGGAGCGACTAAAATGATGTGCCCACCCGAAATAATGGCGTTTGAGGACACCTTGCTTGGCAATTTGCAAGGCGAATTCACGCTTGAAGAGCAAAATGAGAGCTTTATTTTAAAGTCAAATCAGCTTAAAATTTATCTCAAATAATGCTTTTGGCGGTAAAATTTTAAATTTTAGCTGCGAAATTTACGAGAGTTTGACGAGTTTTGTTCGCTTTAAAACTTGCGGGCAAATTTACTCGTCTTAAATCCGATTTTTACAAATGGCTATTTTTTGTAGTTTGCAATCGCTTTTTCTAAAATCTCCACAGCGGCTTTGGTATCCTTGAAATCCTGCACCTTTACCCATTTGTCTTTTTCTAGGATTTTGTAGGTTTCAAAGAAATTTTTGATTTTAGCTAGGGTTGCTTTTGGCACATCATCAAGACTTTTTATGTCCTCATACCTTGCATCTACCTTGCTTGTAGGCAGGGCTAAAAGCTTTTCGTCCATTCCGCTTTCATCTTCCATCACCAAAACGCCGATGAGCCTGCAAGGTATCACCGCTCCTGCTTGTATGGGATACTCATTAAGCACGAGTATATCGACAGGGTCGCCATCATCAGCCAAAGTATTAGCGATAAAGCCGTAGTTTGCGGGGTAAAAAACCGCACTAGCCATTACTCTATCGACAAATACAGCCCCACTTTCTTTGTCAAGCTCGTATTTTACGCTAGAACCATAGGGTATTTCTATGATAGCGTTGATTTTGTCGGGTATGTTGCCCACTTTTATCTTTGAAATGTCCATTTTACCTCCTTTTAAGTTTGTTTTCTATTAAATTTTTTATGTCAGCCACGATTTCATCGATACTTCGCTCGCCATTTACCACGCAATACACATTTTTATCTTTGTAAAAGGCGCGAATTTCATCAAGCGGCTCGCTATACACGCGCATTCTGTTGTAAAACACTTCTTCATTGTCATCAGCACCGCGCGCACGCCCTAAAACTCGCTCTTTGGCGACTTCTTCGCTCACCTGCACTTCGATGACGGTTCGTAAGGCTATGTCTGCGCTGTTTTGCAAAACCTTGTCAAATTCAAGCATTTGCTCCACGCTTCGCGGATAGCCGTCTATGATAACGCTTTGCGTTGGAGACTTTTTGAGTGCTGAAACTATGGTATTTACGACAACTTCAAGCGGCACGAGATTGCCCTTTGAGATAAAGCTGTCGATGAGTTTGCCAAGCTCACTGCCACTTGCCACTTCCTCACGCAACAAATCGCCCGTTGAATAGTGCGTTATGCGTTCATCATCACGCGCGATGATACTTGCGTCCGTTGTTTTGCCGCTGCCCGGCGCCCCTATAATCAAAAATAAATCTGTCATTTTGCATTCTCCCTTAATTTTATGCCAAGTTCCCTTAACTGCTCGCTGCTTACGCTTGCAGGTGCTTCTGTCATCAAGCACTGCGCTCGTTGCGTTTTAGGAAAGGCGATGACTTCTCTTATGCTCAAAGCACCGCTTACTAGCATTATGAGCCTGTCAAGTCCTATGGCAATGCCGCCGTGTGGGGGCGCGCCAAAACTCAAAGCATCAAGCAAAAAGCCAAATTTAGCCCTTTGCTCGTTTTCATCGATTTTCAAAAGTTTAAATACCTTTTGTTGTATCTCTTTTTTGTGAATTCTCACGCTTCCACCGCCTAACTCTACGCCATTTAAGACGACATCGTAAGCTACTGAGCTTATATCCTCGATATTTGGTTCATCGACATTTTTTGGCATAGTGAAAGGATGGTGCATAGCTGAGTATGAGCCGTCATCATTTTCCTCAAACATAGGAAAATCCACAACCCATAAAAATTCAAGCGCGTTTTCGTCTATAATCCCAAGCGTTTGCGCTAGAAAAATCCTAAAACGCCCCATATAATCAAGCACTATCTTTTTCGCACCCGCTCCAAAAAACACCACATCGCCTATTTCTAGCTCACACCTTTTGCTAAGCTCGCCTAAATCATCTTGCGTAAAGAATTTACAAAGCGGACCTTTTAGCCCGTCCTCTTTCACTTGAATAAAGGCAAGCCCTTGTGCGCCAAACTTTCGCACGAATTCCTCAAAGCCTTGCATTTGGCGTTTAGAAAAAATCGTATCGCCCTTTGGCACGCGTAGAGCTTTTATGCGGTTTTTCTTGCTGTCTTTGGCGATATTTGCGAAAATTTCGTTGTTTGAGCGAGAAAAAATGTCGATAACATCGATGAATTCAAGCTTAAAACGCAAGTCTGGCTTATCTGAGCCGTATTTTTCCATAGCTTCATTATAGTTCATTACGCGAAAAGGCGTGCTGATGTCCTTACCACAAGCCTTGAAAATGTCTTTTAAAAAGGTTTCAGCCACTTGCATTATGTCCTTTTGCTCGCAAAAGCTCATTTCAACATCAATTTGTGTAAATTCAGGCTGTCTGTCTGCCCGTAAATCCTCATCTCTAAAACATTTTGCGATTTGAAAGTATCTATCAAAGCCAGCGCACATTAAAAGTTGTTTGAAAAGTTGCGGACTTTGGGGTAGTGCGTAAAACTCGCCTTGATGAACGCGGCTTGGCACAAGATAATCCCTAGCTCCCTCAGGCGTAGCCTTCGTTAAAATGGGCGTTTCAACCTCCAAAAAGCCCATATTTGCAAGTGAGTTGCGTGCGGCTATGCAGGCTTTGGAGCGCAGGGCGAAATTTGCGTAAAGTTTTGGGTTACGCAAGTCCAAAAAGCGATATTTAAGGCGCAATTCTTCATTGACATTTTCATCGCCGATTTCAAAAGGCGGCGTGGGGCTTTCATTTTCAACAATAAGCTCATCAACCACCACTTCAATCTCGCCTGTTTTAAGCTTGGCGTTTGTAAGCCCCTCTCCACGCGCTCGCACCTTGCCACGCGCTATCAGCACGAATTCGTTTCGCACACTTTCGGCTATTTGATGAGCCTTTTGGCTGTCCTTTGGGTCGCAAACAAGCTGTATCAGCCCACTTCTGTCGCGCAAATCGATGAAAATTATGCCCCCGTGGTCTCGGTAGCTGTTTGCCCACCCGCAAAGCCTTACTTCTTCGCCTATGTTTTTGGTGCTTAAATCTGTATTGTAATGACTACGCACAATTTTTCCTTTAAATTTAAAGAATGATTTTGAAATCATAGCATTTTTTCGCTTTACACTTAATTAAGTTTTGATATAATTTTGCAATGAAAAAAAAGTTAGATTATCAAAATGTTAGTAAAATCGGGCTTGTGGCGCGTTTAAATACGGATTTAAAAAGCGAGATTTTGACGCTTAAAAAAATCTTTGACGAGCGGGGGATTGAACTTTTGCTTGATAAAGAATGCGCTAAAAATGTGAATTTGCAAGGCTATGAGCGCGATGAGTTGTTTGAGAAAAGCGATTTTATCATCGCTCTTGGCGGAGACGGCACACTCATATCGCTGTGCCGCAAGGCTTGTGAGTATGACAAGGCTCTTTTAGGCATACACGCTGGGCGACTTGGCTTTTTGACAGACTTTACAGCAAGGCAAGCGCAAGGGTTTTTCGATGAATTCTTTGCGGGCAAATTCCGTGTAGATGAGCCTTTTTTGCTTGACATCATCTTGCAAACCCCCAAAGGACAGGTGCTTAACAAGACAGCATTTAACGACATAGTCTTTTCGCGCACGCAAAAAAACTCTATGGCGCACATAGAAGTGCTACGAAATGGCAAGATTTTCAACGAATACTACGGAGACGGGCTTATAGTAGCCACGCCAGCAGGCTCAACAGCGTATAATCTAAGCGCAAATGGTCCTATCATCTACACTTTGGCGGAGGTGTTTTTGCTTACGCCCGTTTGCTCGCACTCACTCACGCAACGCCCCATCGTGCTGCCAAAGGGCTTTGAGCTAGAAGTTAGGGCAAAAGAGTGCGCTTTTTTCATAGACGGGCAAGAGTGCTTTGAGACAAAGGACTATGCAAGCATTAAAATTCGGCTTAGCGACAAGCAAGTGCGGCTTTTGCACCCTAAAAATAGGGATTATTTTCAAATTTTAAAAGAAAAATTGCGTTGGGGAAATTGATGATTTTTGAAGTGTTAATGCGGGACAATATCAGCTTTAAGAGTGCTGAACTATCCATAAACAAGGGGCTTACGGTTTTTACGGGATTAAGCGGGGCTGGTAAATCCATACTTTTTAAGGGCATTTTAAGCGCCTTTGCCCTTATGGAAAGTGAAGCGAAATTTGTGGAGTTAAAGCTTGATGATGAGCTAAATTTAAGCGAGTTTGGCATTGATGGCGATGAGGAAAACAGCTTTAAAATGCTTAAAGATAAAAGCGCAAAATACTTCATCAACAACCAAAGCATTGCTAAAAAGCCCTTATCGGCGTTAAGCAAGGGTTTTGTCAAGTATCTTTCGGCAAAAGACAGCAGTGAATTCAGCAATGAACGCTTTTTAACTTTGCTTGACACGCTTGAAAGTAAAAAAGATGCGAAATTTAGCGAATTTAAGGCAAATTTTGCGAATTTATACAAGGAATTTGCACTTGCAAGCGAAGAGTTAGCGAAGATTGAAAGTGAAGAAAAGCGCATTGAGGAGCTTAAAGAGCTTGCTAGCTTGCAAATTCAAAAGATAGAGGGCATTAAACCAAAGCTTGGCGAGTATGAGGAGCTAATGGTGCTTAAAAAAAAGCTTTCTAAAAAGGACAAGATAGAAGAGGCTTGGAGCAAGGCAAAAGCGGTGTTTGAGCTAGAACCTGTTGTCGTGGAGGCTTTAAATTTAAGCGAAGTTGATGCGAATTTTTTCACAGAATGCTTAAATGAACTGCGCGTTGTGGCTGAAAATCAAAATTTTGACGAGTTAGAATTTGACATAGAGGGCGTTTTGGACAGGCTAGAAAAGCTCTCATCGCTCATTCACCGCTATGAGAGCATAGAAAATGCGCTCAAAGTCCTTGATGAAAAGAAAAAAGAATTAGAGCATTATCAAAATTTAAGTTTTGAGAAAAAAGAGCTTGAAAGCAAGGTAGCAAGGCTTAATGAACGCTTGCAAGAGAGCGCAAACACGCTTACACAAAGGCGTTTGTCGCATTTAAACGAGCTTGAAAACTTGCTGAATGCTTACCTTGAAAAACTTTATATGAAAGATTTGCGTTTAAGGCTTGAAAAGGCTGAAATTTCAGCACTTGGACAAGATGAAGTGCAGCTCATCGTAAGCGATACAGGGCTTAAAAACCTAAGCTCAGGCGAGCTAAACCGCTTGCGCCTTGCTTTCATCGCCACGCAGTGCTTTGTGCTAAATGCTGGCAAGGGCATTATCTTTTTGGACGAAATCGATGCGAATTTAAGCGGCAAGGAAGCGATGAGCATAGCCAAAGTGCTGAGCGAGCTTTCAAATTTTTATCAAATCTTTGCTATATCGCACTTGCCACAGCTTTCATCAACAGCGCACAATCACTTTTTGGTGGAGAAAAGAGATGGGCAAAGTTTTGTGAAAAAGTTGCGTGATGATGAGCGCATAAACGAGCTGGCGCGAATGGTAAGTGGCGAGGAAATCACGGCTGAGGCGATAGAATTTGCAAAAACTTTGTTGGTTAAGCAAAATGATAGTTAAAAATGCTACAATAGTTAAATTTAATGTAAAGATGAGCGATGAAAAAAATTTTGATTGTTGATAATGACGAAATGCTGATGAAATTGCTTGCTAAAAAGATTTCTAAATCTTTGGGCTTTGAGGTAGATACTACTTCGAGCGCGGCGGACATAAGGGCTTTGGCGAGCGATGATTATCTGCTTTGCTTTGCTGAGTGGAATTTTACAAGCCAAAATGGCGATTTGCTGGACTTTCTTTTGAGTCAAAATTTCCGCGTGGTGCTTGTGAGCGCAAACAATGACAAAAATTTCAAGCAAGAGTGCCTAAAAAAGGACATTTTAGCCTTTTTACACAAGGAAAACGCCCTTTGTGTCGAGCAAATGCTTTTGCTGATAAAAAATGTCAGCGCTCACCAAAACGAAAAGCTGATTTTAGCGATGAGTAAGCTTAACGAGCGCAACGAGCTTAAAAAAATGCTGAATTTATGCGGCTTTAAAGTGCTTGCAGCGGCGCACGGCGAGGAAGCGTTGAGCTATCTAGCTGACAATGTCGATACAAAGCTCATCGTTTGCGATGCGAAAATGCCCGTGATTGACGCTTTTGCTCTAATGAGCGAAGTTAGAGAAAATTATGCCGAGTCAAATATCGATTTTATCGTGCTTAACGAAAAAGACGAAAGCGTAGAGGCTGAATTTTTAAACGCTAATGCAAGCGAAGTGCTGACAAAGCCCTTTGGTAAAGAGCTTTTCAACGCGAGATTAGAGAAATTTTTTAAGGCAAAAGAGCAGCAAAAACTTGTGGAAATTTTTGCTGATTTTGAGCCAAAAACGGGCGCGAAAACCACACTTGCGCTTAAAAACGACTTTGATGATTATTTAAGAGAGATTAAAAATTTAGGCGAGGAATTCGCCTTTGCCTTAGTGGAGATTGATGATTTGCAAGCCTACAAGGACGAATACGGCGCAAGCGTGAGCGATGAGCTGATAAAAAGCGTGGTAAAAGCGGCGCGCGATGAGTGTTTGGGTAAGGACATAGTAGGACACATAAGTTTTGAACGCATTTGCATAGTGCTTAAAAGCCGCTCACAAGAGCTAGCGATGAGAGTTTTAAACACTATTTGCGAAAATATCAAGGCTAGAAGCGTTTTAGTTTCGCTTGATGAAGTATTTTTCAGCGTTTGTATGGGTGTGAGCTTTGGCAAAAGTCAAAATAGCTTTAACGAGCTAAACAAAAAGGCTGAAAATGCCCTAAAAATCGCGCAAACAAGCGGCAAAGATAGGATAGAGCTATGTTTGTAGGCGTTGAATTCAAGCAAAGTGCGAAAATCATCGACACGCATTGTCATTTGGACGATAAGGCTTATAATGACGATTTGAACGAGGTTTTAGCAAATTCTTTTGAAAACAATATCGACAAAATCATTATCCCCGCCGCTGACATTAAGGATTTGCCCCGTGCGGTAGCACTTTGCGAGAGCTATGAGAATTTATACTTTGCCGTTGGCACTCACCCGCATTTTTGCGCAAGCTACGATGAAAAGCCCTTGCGAGACTTCATCACTCACGAAAAGTGCGTTGGCGTGGGAGAATGCGGGCTTGATTATCACTACATAAAGGCTGATGATATGGAGGAAAAGGCAAGGCAAGAGCGCGTTTTTGTCGCACAGCTTGAACTTGCGGTTGAATTTAAAAAGCCCGTTATCATTCACATAAGAGAGGCGAACGCGCCTTCTTTCAAGCTTTTGCAAAGCTACGCTCAAAGGCTTGTGGGCGGGGTTTTGCACTGCTTTAACGCGAGTGAAATGCTGCTTGATTTAAAGGATAAATTCTACTTTGGCATAGGCGGTGTCCTTACCTTTAAAAATGCTAAAAATTTAGTCCAAATTCTGCCTAAAATTCCGCAAAATCGCCTTTTAATCGAAACAGACGCGCCCTATCTCACCCCAGAGCCGTTTCGGGGGCAGAGAAATGAGCCGATTTTGACGCATTTTGTGGCGAGTAAAATGGCTGAAATTTTAGGCGTGCAAAGAGATGAGCTTATCAAAACCTGCACGCACAATTCACACGATTTATTTTTCAAAAGGCTTGCTGTATGAGATTTGCATTGATTTTAACCTTATTTGTGTGCGCTTTGTGGGCAAATGTTTTCACGCCAGAATACTACAAAAACCAAATCGAAGTGCTGAGAAAACTTGACATAGAGAGTAACTATATCAGCGATTTGGTGTTTGTGGAGAGCAAAAGCAACATAAAGCGCGTGCATTCTAAAACTTTGAGCGTTTCGGCGAGTGAATTTTACGAGTTTATCCCAAGCATTCGCAAAATCATCAAAGAAAACGATTTGCCAAAGGAGTTTTTATACCTTGCCATCGTGGAGTCAGGGCTTAAAATGCAAAGCACTTCGCGGGTGCGAGCCACAGGCATTTGGCAGTTTATGGAGCGCACGGCAAGGAGCTTTGATTTGCGTATCGATGAGTTTGTCGATGAGCGCAAAGACCCCTTTAAATCAACGCTTGCGGCGGCAAACTATCTTAAAGAATTAAGGGCTGAATTTGGCAAGTGGTATTTGGCGATTTTAGCTTACAACTGCGGCAGCGGGCGTTTAAGGCAGGGCATAAAAGAAGCGCAAAGCGATGATTTAGCGGTGTTGCTTGATGAAAACAAAGGCTACTTGCCCCAAGAAACGCGCCTTTTCATCAAAAAAATCCTTACCCTTGCCTTTTTAGCGCAAAATGAGGACTTTTTGTTTGAGGAAAAAGCCCTTGCAAACTACGCTTTGGCAAATGAATTCATCAAGGTGCAAGTGCCATCACAAGTGTCTTTAAAAGACTTAGCAAAGCTTGTGGATATGAATTTAAAGGATTTAAAGCGATATAATCCGCATTTTAGATACGATTTTACGCCGCCTGATGCGAGTTATTATATGTATATCCCGCTTGAAAAAAGTTTGATTTTTGAGCAAAATTACGACCCTAAAAAGCTCGCAAAAGTGGAGATAAAAATCCCCAAAACCCAAATTTACATTGTAAAATCGGGCGATTCGCTGTGGAGCATAGCGCGAAAACACGGCATAACAGTAGCTCAAATAAGAGAGTATAATACTATCTCAAAAAACCTGCTGCGCCCTAAGCAAAAGCTCGTTTTACCGATAACAAGAGAGTATAGATATGCACGAAAATAAATTCAACTCAAAGGAGAAAAAATGCTCAAACACACTTACATAGCACTGAATTCTTTGGTGCTTGGCTTTATCATCTTCGCCACAAGCGGTTGTCTTGGCTCAAACTATCCTAAGGATTTTAGGACAGATAAGACAAACCAAACCAACGCCACAGGCACGATGAAACCTTACACGGTTAATGGCAAGACTTATTATCCAACCGTTGTAGGCGTAGGCGAAACCGCCACAGGCGTAGCAAGCTGGTATGGACCGGGCTTTCACGGCAAGACAACCAGCAACGGCGAGACTTACAACCAAAACGCTTTCACAGCAGCGCACAAAACCCTGCCGATGAATACGATTTTGAGCGTAACCAACCTTGACAACGGGCGCAAAACCACCGTGCGTGTCAATGACCGCGGACCCTTTAAGGACAACCGCATCATAGACTTGTCAAAGGCAGCAGCCACAAGGCTTGATATGCTCCAAACAGGCACAGCACCCGTGAAGCTCGAAGTTATCGGCTTTGACTCAACAGACATTACGCCCACGCCTTTGGGAACGCCCACAAGTGCGGTTGTAGATACCAACGCTAGCTTAGAGCAAAACGCTAGCGTTCCATCAGCACTTATTGACATACCCCAAGTTGTCGATACTAGCTCATATCAAGGCGGCGGCTTTATGGTGCAAATCGGCGCGTTTAGAAACAAAGACGGCGCCCAAGACATAATCGACAGATACAAATCCTACAAGGGCTATACAACTTACTCACGAGTGAGCGCCAGAGACGGACTGACAAGGGTTTTCTTAAAGGGCTTTAAAAGCGAAGCAGAAGCCAAAGACTTTGTGCGAAGTGGCGAATTTCCGGGGGCTTTTGTCGTTAAAGAATGATAGAGCTGATTTTTTTAGACATTGATGGCTGCCTAACCGATGGCAAAATCATATACAGCGCAAACGGCGTGGAGATGAAGGAATTTAATGTCAAAGACGGCGCAGCCATAGAAGCGTGGCTCAAACTTGGCAAAAAAGCCGTCATCATCACAGGACGGCAAAGCGAGTGCGTGAATTTGCGTGCAAGAGACTTGAAAATCGACCTTGTTTATCAAGGTATCAAGGACAAACTTGCTTGCGCGCAAACTATCCTAAAAAAGCTGAATTTAAGCCTTTCACAATGCGCTGCCATAGGGGATTACTACAACGATACAGAGCTTTTAAACGCCGTTAAATTCGCCTTTACGCCAAAAGATGCTTTCATTGATGTCGGCAAAAGGCTGAAATTTAGCGGCGGCAAGGGCGCAGTGGCGCAGATGATAGAGATTTTAGTCCAAAAAAACAAAATGCAAAAAGAGTGGGCAAGGCTTTGGCGGTAAGGATTTTTGCGGTGCTGATGGGGCTTTTTTCGCTCACTCTTGTGTTTTTGAGTTTGCAGGAATTTTATCTCATCGATTTTAAGCCCCCAAGCGTGGATTTTAAGAACATTGAAGCAAACAAACTTGATATTTTCGAGCTTAACGCGAGCAGCACAAAGGCAAACTACCAAGCAGCAAGCTGGCAAAGGTATTTAGACAAAGATATTTTCAACAAGGTTTTTGTGTATGGCTTTGATTTTAACGCAAGCGCAAACACGCTTGTCTTAACGCAAAATGACACGACACTGCAAGGAAATGTGCGCTATGCTGATGACAATGGCACTCGCGTTGAGACACAACGGCTATTTTACGACAATAAAAAGAAAATTTTAAGCACAAAGTCCGATTTTAAGGTATATCGTAAAGAAAACTTACTCACAGGCGCGGCGTTTGAGTATAATGTGCCTAAAAAAGTGCTGAAAATTCAAGGGGTTAAGGCGTGGTTCGATTGATTTTGCTCTGTGTTTTAGCACTTTGCGCCTTTGGCGAGCAAGTAGAAGTGCGTGCGGCGCATTTTTACGCTGATGAAAAAAAGGGCGAAAATGTGTTGAGCGGGGGCGTTTTTGTCAAGCGCGACAAGGACATTTTGCGCACAAATAAGCTCATCATCACCACAGACAAAAACCGCAGGGCTAAATTTTACAGGGCTTTGGGCGATGCGCGCTTTGAGATAATGCTGAAAAACAAGCTCTACAAGGGGCGCGGCGATGAGCTAAGCTATGATGTGGCAAATGAAATTTACGAGATTAAGGGCAATGCAGTAGTCGAAGAAGCCCAAAGCAACCAAAAACTTGTCGGCGAAACCATCATCATCGACAAAAAACAAGAAAGCTACACCGTGATGAGCGTGGAGCAAAAGCCCGTGAAATTTACCTTTGAGCTGGATAAAAAATGATTACTAGCGCAAAATTCATCATCTCAGCCACAAATTTTTCGCAAAGTCCGCATTTTGCTTTGAGCGAAGTGGCTTTTTTGGGGCGTTCAAATGTCGGCAAAAGCTCACTCATCAACGCCCTAACTCGCCAAAAAAACCTAGCCAAAAGCTCAGCTACGCCGGGCAAAACAAGGCTTATCAACTTTTTCGAAGTGAGTTTTAAGCTGAATTTAAAAGAGCAAAATTTAAGCGAAAATGCGCTTGAAAATTCAGGCGCAAATTCAAAGCAAGATTTAAATTCGCAAGGCAATGAAAGCAAAAATTTAAATTTGGGCGAAAATTCAAGTCAAAACGCTAAATTTCAAAGCGAAAATTCAAAAGAAAATTTAAATTCGCACGAAAATTTAAGCACAAATTTAAATGCGTGTGAGAATTCAAATTTCATTTTAACTTCGTGCAAGAATTCAAACGCAAAAGCGTGCAAAAATTTAAATTCAAGCACAAATTCAAACCAAAGCGACAAATTCACGCTTATTTTTGTGGATTTGCCCGGTTTTGGTTATGCCAAAGTTTCGCACGCCCAAAGGGCTGAGTGGGACAAAAATTTAGACGAGTTTTTGAAAAAACGCCAAGCCATAAGGCTTTTCGTGCATTTGCGAGACGCAAGACACGAGAATTTAGCCCTTGATGAAAGCATAAATGAGTATTTGCAAAGCCTTAAAAGCCCAAGCCAAAGCATTTTGCAAGTTTTCACAAAGGCGGACAAACTCAACCAAAGCCAAAAAACAAAGCTTTGCAAAACTTACCCAAACGCCTTGCTTGTTTCAAGTGCCAAAAACACGGGCTTAGCTCAGCTTGAAAACGCGCTTATAACCCACACACTAGGACGAGCAAATGCCTAAACAACGCCGTTTTGGAAGCACAGAAAAGCACCATTTTTTCAGCGGTTCGTATTTGATTTTGGGCTTTTTCTTTGTGTTTTATCAAATTTTTAGCTCCATTTTTCCGCTGCCCTTGCTCATCGGCTTTTTTTTCAACTATATGTTTGTTTTATTGCACGAAAGCGAGCAGACACTTTATGAGCTGGATTTTCGCTGGTATTTTTCTCTTTTTTATCTCGTGTTTATCGACATTACGCACGATTTTTATCTTTTTTCATCGTGCTTTGCTTTTTTTGCTTTTTATTATTTTTGTGCCGACTGGATAAGGATAAATTTCACTATCGGCAGGATTTTGCCTATTTTGTTTTGCGTTTGTGCTTATGTTTTGCTTTTTGTGATTGACAATGTGCTTTCTTATATCGACACGAGCGATTTTAAGCTTTTTGGCGGGGAATACCTTGCCGATATGCTCGTTGAATCAGCCCTTTGCTATCTCATTTTTAGAAAGGCGGTAAAATGAGACTTCGCTTGGTGATGGCTTTTATCTTTGTGGTGTTTGTACTGCTTTTAAGCAGGGTGTATTATTTAGCTATCAAATCAAATGTGTATTATGAAGAAATGGCAAGGCAAAACGCCGTTAAAACGCAGTTTATAGCGCCTATTCGTGGGCTTATCTTTGACACAAAGGGGCGTTTGCTCGCGTCAAATGACCTTGGTTTTAGCATAGCGATGAAGCCTTATTTGCACATAAAAAAAGAAAATCGCAAACTTTTGGACGAAGAAATCGCCTTTTTCGCGCAGTTTTTCCCCGACATAAACACAACAATGCTCCGCAGAAACTACATTAGAGAAGATTCTTATTATAATCAAGATTTTATCGAAGTGGCTGAATTTGTGCCTTACAAAGATATGATAGCAGCTTATTCTGAGCTGAATTTGCGCGAGAATTTAAGGATTTTACCAACGGTTAAGCGCAGTTATCCTTATGAAAACATTGCAAGCCATATCATCGGCTACATAGGCAAGGCGAATTTGCAAGAGATGAAAGAAAATGAAATAGCAAAACTCACGCGCTATGTTGGTAAAAGCGGCGTTGAGAAGTATTATAATGCGATTTTGCAAGGCGAAAAGGGCGTTAGAGAAGTCAAAGTCAATGCCTTTAACAAAGAAATCGAAGAGCTTTTTTACACAAACCCCAAATCCCAAGATTTGATTTTAAGCATAGATATAGAGTTGCAACGCTTTTTGACAAAGGTTTTTGCCGAAAATGCGGGCGTGGCGATTATAATGGACGCTGATGATGGCTCTATACTCGCGGCTGGTTCTTTTCCTGAGTATGATTTAAACCTTTTTGTAAGCGGCATTTCAGCAAGTCAGTGGCAAGAGCTTAACGAATCCCCCGAACACCCTTTCATCAACAAAATGATAAACGGACTTTATCCGCCGGGTTCTGTTGTGAAAATGGGCGTTGGGCTTTCTTACTTAAATTCAGGTGCATTTAACGCCAAAGGCACATTTTACTGCTCGGGCGCTGTGGAGTTAAGCAACCGCTTGTTTCGCTGCTGGAATCGCATAGGACACGGGGCTATGGATTTGCGCGATGCTATCAAGCACAGCTGTGATATTTATTTTTACGAAGGCGCGCTTAAAGTAGGCATAGACAAAATCGCCCCGACACTGCTTAAAATGGGCTTTGGCTCAAAAACGGGCGTGGATTTGCCAAATGAATTTATCGGCATTATGCCGCACAGAGAGTGGAAACTGCGCCGTTACAATGCGGCTTGGTTTCGCGGAGAAACGCTTAATACAAGCATAGGGCAAGGCAACTTTCTCGTAACCCCTATGCAAATCGCTAAATACACAGCTCAAATCGCATCAGGCAAGCGCGTAACACCGCATTTTGTGAAAAGCGAGCAAAATGCAAGCGCGCAAGATGAGCTTTTCACGCCCTTTGAAAAAAACCAACTTCCGCTCATCAAAGAAGCAATGCTCGCAGTCGCAAAAGAACCCGGCGGCACAGCCTACCGCTACTTTCAATACCTGCCCTTAAATGTAGCGGCAAAAACAGGCACGGCGCAGGTTGTGGGCTTTTCGCAAACCGAAAAACGCAACATTAGAGAAAAGGATTTGGAGTATTACTCACGCTCGCACACTTGGCTCACAAGTTTTGCGCCCTATGACAAGCCCAAATATGTCGTTACCGTCCTACTTGAACACGGCGGCAAAACGATGACGACAAACGCCTTAGCCATAAAAATTTACGAAAAACTTTTAGAGCTTGGCTACTTGCAAAGGCAGTATCAAAAGCCCAAAAAACGCGCTAAATAACAAGCATCGCGTCTCCATAAGAGTAGAATTTATAGCCTTTTTTGATGGCTTCACTATAAATTTCAAGCGTTTTTTCTCGCCCTATGAAACTTGCCACAAGCATTATGAGCGTGGATTTTGGCAGATGAAAATTTGTCAAAAGATAGTTTTGGCGAAGTGGCGGGTTTTTGGGGTGCAAAAACAAATCACACTGCCCGCTCAAAAGCCCTGTGCGCGCCATAAATTCAATGCACCTCGTGCAAGTCGTGCCAACACCCAAAATCGCCTTGTCGCTTTTTATCAAATTTAACAAATCCTGCCCCGCAAAAAAGCTCTCAGCGTGCATTTGGTGCGCCCTTATGTCCTCGCACTCCACGCCTTTGAAAGTGCCTGCGCCTATGTGTAGCGTGAGAGTGTGGATTTCGTGCGTTTTTTTTAAATTCGCCAGCATTTTGCGCGAAAAATGCAGACTCGCTGTGGGCGCAGCAACCGCACCAGCGTTTTTGGCAAAAATGCTTTGATAATCCTTGCTATCTTGTTTTGTATCAGCCCGCCTTATGTAAGGGGGCAAGGGTATGTGTCCTATCTTTTCAAGTAGGGCTAAAACTTCGCTCAAATTCAAAAACTCACGCTTTGAATTTTGTGCTGAATTTTCATCGAAATTTGCTGAATTTTCGTTTGAATTTGGCAAATTTTGGCTTAAATTTAAGGCATTTTCGCCTTTTATCTCAGCCTTAAAAAAACGCACCTTGCGCGTGCCATCAGCGTTTAGGGCTAAAATTTCAGCACTTACATTGTGGCTAAAATTTAAAATCTCGCCCACTTTCACGCGCCCTTTGATTTGCGCTAAAAATTCAAACTCGCTCAAAGCCTTGTGAAAAAACAGCTCGCACTCAGTGCCGTTTAGCTTGCGCCCATAAATGCGCGCTTTGATGACTTTGGTATCGTTAAAAACTATGGCGCACTCAGGCAAAAGCTCGCTCAAATCCCCAAATTTAGCGTGCCTTATGCGCCCGCTTTTGCGCTCATACACCAGCAGTTTTGCGCTTTCTTTTGGGCGAGCAGGACGGCTTGCTATGCAGGCTTTTGGCAAGGCATAATCATAGCTTGAAAGCAACAAATCCGCTTCAAGCATCGCTTGGCTCGGTGCTAGCGGGATTAACTTGCTTGGCGATATACACGGAAAGCCCGTAAAGTAGGCACAGCGGAATAGCCATTAAAAATTGTGAGATGACATCAGGCGGTGTCATCAGCGCGGCGAAAATAAAAATCAGCAAAACCGCCACGCGAAAGTGCCTTTTCAAAAACGCATCATCGACAAGCCCGAGTTTTGCGAGAAAGTAAGTCAGCACGGGCATCTCAAACGCCAGCCCAAAGGCTATCATCAGCTTGACAAAAAAGCCCACATAAAGCCCTATGCTGATGAGCGGGTTTAAATCCTGCACGCGCGCGCCGAAGTTGATGAGAAAGCTAAACGCCATCGGCACAACGACAAAATAACAAAAGCTAACCCCTAGCAAAAACATAAGCGTAGCAAAGCTCACAAAGGGCAAAACAAGCTTTTTTTCATTGTCATAAAGTCCCGGGGCGACAAATTTCCAAAACTGCCAAAAAATCACGGGCAAAGACAAAATAAAAGCGGCGAAAAAACTCACTTTCATCGTGGTAAAAAGGGGTTCGGTAAGCTCCACGAAGGTGATTTTGTTGGAAAATGCGGGCAAGGCGCTTTTAAGCGGTGCTGTCAAAATAGCTAAAATATGCTCGCTAAACGCTAGGCACACAAAGAAAAGCACGGTAACACAAAGCACAGAGATAAAAAGTCTTTTGCGAAGCTCGGCTAAATGGGGTTTTAACTCATCAAACATTGTCTTGCTCTATTTTGGTTTTGGATTTTTTCGCGGTTTTTGTTTTCGTGCCTGCTTTTTCTTGGGCTTTTGCGGTGCTTGTTTTGGTTTTTGCGCTTGTTTTTGCTTGCACCTTTGCGCTCACTTGGCTTGCGTTTTCTTGGACTTTTATGTTGGTTTGGGCTTTCGTGGCGGTTTTTGTGCTTTTGCTTGCCACGCTTTGGGCTGAATTTTTGGCACTTGTTGCTGAAATTTCGCTTGAATTTTGAGTTATGCTTTTTGAATTTAGCGAATTTTGTGTTGAATTTTCGCTTAAATTTGCTGAATTTTCGTTTGAATTTACTGAATTCTCCGCATTTTGCTCATTTCCTAAACTCGCTAAATCCTTTTCTATCGCATTTATGTCATCTTTTATGGCGTTAGTGTCTGCTACAATCTCTTTTTTCAGCTCGTCAAACTCTTCAAAGCTCAGTTTTTTGCGTATGTTTTGGTTGTATTCGCTGAATTCGTTTTTGTATTTGTCGGCTTCTTTTTTAATCTCGCTAACGCGAATTTCCTTTTCTATGCTCTCTTTGGCATCATCAACCTGCCTTTTGAGTGCCTTTAAAATTTTGGCAATCTGCACCGCCGTGCTTGGCAGCTTTTCAGGTCCTAGCACCAAAACAGCCACGATTAAGATGATGATAATCTCGCCCATACTCATCTTTTTTGTCCTTGTTTTTGAAAACCTTATTTTACACAAAATTCGCTAAAAATGAAAGAATTTAGCACTAAATTCAAAGATTTTCGCTCAATTTAAAAATTTGCATTATAATGACACAAAAATTTAAGGGCAGGCGTGGTAGAAAAAATCATCAAAGAGCGTTTAGACGGCATCGAGCAACGCTACGGCGTGCGGATTTTATACGCTTGCAAGAGCGGCTCGCGGGCGTGGAATTTCGCCTCAAAGGACAGCGTTTGATGAGCTTTTTTGCAAGGTAGCACTCACTTGGGTAAAATAAGCTAAAATTTCAAAAATGTGCTATAATTTGTTTTAAATTTGCTATGATTTTGTTTATAAAACTTTTTTGAAAGGAAAAAATTTTGAGTGCAAGGCAGGCTTTAAAGCAAGAATTTGACGGGTATTGTGCAGGATATACAAGGCATTTTGTCAAGCAAGGTTCGTTTAATCTCTACCACTCCAAAGAGCTTGACAATGTCATCAAAAAGGCGCACAGGCTTGTTTTGGCTGAATTTTTTGAGAGCTATCAGCCACGCAGTGAAAATGTGCCTTTTTGCGTCATCGCCAGCAAGGCGTATGCGGACTTTAAACTTGGCGCAAACGAAGCTGTGCCTTTGCTTTTCGTGTATAAAGACATAAAGGGCTTTCATTTAAAGCCGATGATAAAGGCTTTCATCGCCCTTTTAAACGACATAGGGCTTGTTACGGATTATCAAGTGTGCGAAGTAAGCGGCATTGTCGGCAAGGCAAGGGAGCTAAAACCCTTTGGCACTCGGTATTTGTGTGGCTCAAAGGCTTTATTTAAGGCGGCAAGAGATGAGATAAAACAAGCACTCGCCCTTTACAAAGACGAGTTTGCTGACGCGCTTTTGGCGCATTTTAAGGACAGAAATTTAGCCTTTATCAAGCAAGAGTTTAACATAAAAAAAGAGTTTGGCGGGCTTGAAGATTATGCGAATTTAGACTCTTTGCTTTTGCTTTTAAAAGACAGCCCCAAAAACTACGCGCTTCATTTTGTGAGCGAAAAAGAGTTGAGCGAGTTGCGGCTGGCGACTGATTTTTTGCTTTCTTTGCAAAGTGCGATGAATATCCAAAACGGCGCAGATACGGATAAATTTTTGTTCGCAAATGCTGGCGAAATCAGCCTTTTGATGAAAAAAAAGGACAAGAAAAACCTAGACGCTAAAAATTCAATGCTCCAAAAGGCGATGAGCTGCCTACACACCATAGGGCTTTACACGCGCTATATCAGTAAGCGGATACAATTTGCCCGCCAAGAGCCTAAATTTCAGCCCCTAATGCAAAGCGCCTTTATGCGGGCGGAGGATAAGATTTTCATCAACAAAAGACAAGTTTTTAGCACGCTCAAAGACTTTTTAGACGCCCTAAATACGCTTGATGATATATATATGGACTTTGATTTAAGCGTGGTGATGGAGCTTAAAAGGTTGCGTATCAGCAAAAAAGACTTCGAGCAGGCACTTTTGCCCTTTAAAACCCTACTGCACCGCAGATATAGCTTTTGTGTGCTGAAAGTGCTTTTTGACTCTTTGCTGCTTAAAGAGTTGATTAAAGCCTATGCGCCGCTTTACTTTCTGCCCGATGAGGATAGCATTTACAGCCGCGATGAAAACGCCTTTTTAGTGCTGAAAGAATTTGAAAAGCAAATGAGCAATCTTGAAATCATCAAAAATTTAAGCTCCCAAGAAAAAATGGTTGTAAAAATCAGCATTTTGATGAGCGCGAGCAATGAAGAAAACGAAGTTTCATTAGCAAATATCTACCGCGCCTTATGCAATAAACTCAACATTCACGGCGAAGTGCTTGAATTTGGGCTGAAAATGTGCCTGCATTTTAACCTAATGCGCGAATTCATCGAAAAAGAAGACATTTACAACGAAACCATCATCACCGCGCTTATATCAAGGCTAGGAAACGCCCGCAATGTCAAGGTTTTGCACGCTTTGACTTTTATAAGTGCAAAGGCACTTGGCATAAACGAGCATTTTTTCTACAAAAGCCTTGACGCGCTTTTAAGTAACGCCCTTGCTGGCTTTGAAAATGCTGAATTTTTGGACGAAAGCACAAGGCGAGTAAAAAAAGAACAAACCTTAAAGCGCAGCCGCGTGTTTTTGGAGTGCGATAGCTATTTGCAGGATAAAATCACGCACATACAATCAAACCTTTTCATCATCAAAAACAGCTTTGAAAAGATAGTGGAGGTGGCAAAATGCGCGCGTGAAAATGACTTTAAATTCTGGCTTGACAATGACAAAAACTTTGTTTTAGAGTTAGTAAGCGCAAGCAAAAAGCTGAATTTAAGCCAAATTTTAGGGGCGTTAAGCTCTTTAAATCTTGTGTTTATGAGCTTTTTTCCGCTTTTTGATGACAAAATGTATGCGAAATTCGAGTATGCAAACGAAGTAAGCAATATGCAAAAGGCTAAATTCAGCGAGCTTTTGCAAAAGAATTTAAGCACAAATGAGCTAAAACTTAAAAAACCGATGATTAAAAAAGATGAGCTAAAATTTGACCTTGGGTATTCAAAAACTTATGCGAAGCTCAACCTAAACACCAAAGACCAGCAAGGGCTTATGGCTTTTGTGATGAGCGTGTTTGATGAGCTTGATTTGACGCTCTCAGCGGCTAAAATCCAAACCATAAGGCAAAGGACGAGAAATACTTTTTATTTTGAAAAAACCCCAAATTTAGACGAGCAAAGGCTCATAAAATCATTAGCAAGTGAGTGAAAATGTGCGGAATCGTAGGCTACATAGGCAAAGATGAAAAAAAACAGCTGATTTTAGGCGGTTTGAAAGAGTTAGAGTATCGAGGATATGACAGCGCGGGGCTAGCCGTGATGAAAGATGAAGAGTTAAGCTTTTTCAAAGCCGTAGGCAAACTTGAAAATTTAGCCAACAAGTGCAAGGACTTTTCAAGTAGCGGAGATGGCGTTGCTATCGGACATACACGCTGGGCGACTCACGGCAAGCCTACTGAAATCAACGCTCACCCGCATTTAGGGCAATACTCTTGCGTGATACACAACGGCATTATCGAAAACTACAAAGAGCTTAAAACCAAGCTAGAAAGCGAAGGCATAGGCTTTGTGAGCCAAACGGACACAGAGGTTATCGTGCAGCTTTTTGAATTTTATGCCAAAAATGACGAGCCTTTTGTCGCTTTCAAAAAGGCAGTGAGCGAGCTAAAAGGCGCTTATGCGACACTTTTAATCAGCAAAAAAGCCCCTGGACGCATATTTTTTGCTAAAAACGCTGCGCCCTTAATCATCGGCAAAGGCAAAAACGCCGAACTTTACTTCGCATCAAGCGACACGGCACTTTTGGGGCATTGTGCTGAGGTGCTTTACCTTGATGATTTAAGCTATGGTTTTGCGAGTGAAAAGGAGCTTGAAATTTATCAGGGCAATGTCTTGCAAACGCCTAAATTCACAAAACTTTCAGGCGATAAAAGCTACGCTCAAAAAGACGGCTTTCGCTTTTTTATGGAAAAAGAAATTTATGAGCAAAGTAGGGTTTTAAGCGAGGTTTTAATGGGGCGCATAAATGGCGATGAGGTGGCGTTTGATGAGCTTTTAAACGAGGATTTAAGCAGCTTTGATGAGCTTACTTTGTGCGCTTGCGGCACGAGCTATCACGCCGCTTTGGTGGCAAGCTATCTTTTTGAACGGCTCGCAAAGATTAAGTGCAAGGTTGAAGTGGCGAGTGAATTTCGCTACCGCGAGGCTGTGGTGCGCGAAAATTCGCTTTTTATCGTCATCTCACAAAGTGGCGAAACGGCTGACACTTTGGAGGCGCTTAAAATCGCCAAGCAAAAGGGCGCGAAAACCTTTGCGATTTGCAATGTCGATAATTCAAGCATAGTTCGCCTAGCGCATTTAAGCTTGCTCACTCGTGCAGGCATCGAAAAGGGCGTAGCAAGCACAAAAGCCTTTGCCACGCAGGTGCTGACACTTTGGATGCTTGCCATTTTTATCGCGCAAAAAAAGGGCTTTGATATGAGCGAGGAAATTTCAGCCTTGCTACACACCCCAAATGTGTGCGTAGTGGAAAGCAAGCTCCACGAGCGCATTCATAGGCTCTCAAAACGCTATTTGGACGGACACGGCTTTTTTTACATAGGGCGCGATGTCTTTTATCCGCTTGCTTTGGAGGGTGCTTTAAAGCTCAAAGAGTTGAGCTACTTGCACGCTGAGGGCTATCCAGCGGGCGAGATGAAACACGGACCCATCGCTTTGGCGGACAGCAAGCTCTACACCATCGCGCTTTTGCCCCAGCACAAACTTTATGAAAAAGCAAAATCAAATGTCGAGGAACTCGTAGCAAGGGACTCTACCTTGCTTGTCATTTCGCCATTAGAGCTTGAACTGAGCGATGATTTCATCAAAACAAGCGAGCAAAAGCACTATATGAGCGAGTTTTTCGAGATGATGATAGTGGTGCAACTGCTTGCCCTTGAAATCTCCGTGCGTTTGGGAAATGATGTGGATATGCCACGCAACCTTGCTAAAAGCGTAACTGTGGAGTGAAGCGCAAATTTACCACGCCTTGCTAAAAATGTGAAATTTTGTTGAATTTTTAAGCAAATTTAAGGTATAATCCGTTTTTCAAAAAAATTCAAGGGGGCAAAATGAGACATTTTTTGACTTTGAGAGATTTTAGCAAAGACGAGATTTTAAGGCTTTTGGACTTTGCGGCTGACATTAAGGCAAAGCCGCGCAAAGCCTTGTTAGATAAAAGTTTGGCGATGATTTTTGAAAAAAACTCCACTCGCACGAGAATGGCTTTTGAGCTTGCTATCACGCAGCTTGGGGGCAAGGCGTTGTTTTTAAGCAGCAACGACTTGCAGCTTAGTCGTGGCGAGCCTGTTAAGGACACGGCGCGGGTTATCGGCTCTATGGTTGATTTTGTGATGATGCGCGTGAATTCTCATCAAACTCTGCTTGATTTTGCCGAATACTCCAAATGCCCTGTTATCAATGGTTTGAGCGATTTATATCACCCTACACAAGTGCTTGGGGACTTGCTAACTATGAAAGAGTATGGAAAAAAGGGCAAAGTAGCCTTTGTGGGTGATAGCAACAATATGTGCAACTCTTGGCTCATCGCAGCGGCGATTTTGGGGCTTGAATTTAGCGTGGCGATTCCGCCAAATTATGAAATCAATGCTGAAATTTTAGCTTTTGCCAAAGAAAAAGCGCGAAATTCAGGCGCGAAACTTGACATCAGCACGGACAAAATGCGAGCCTTAAAGGACGCCCAAGTCATCATCACGGACACTTGGGTGTCGATGGGGCAAGAAAGCCAAAAGCAAAAGCGGCTCAAAGACTTTGCGGGCTTTATCATCGATGAAAAGGCTATGAGCGTGGCGGCTTCTGATGTGATTTTCTTGCACTGCTTGCCTGCGTATAGGGGCTTTGAAGTGAGTGAAGAAGTCTTTGAAGCGCACAGCAAAGAAATCTTTGATGAGGCGGTAAATCGCCTTTATGTCGTAAAATCCGTGCTGTGCTTTTTGAACGAGTGCTGAAAATAAGTAACTACGACCCAACGCAGAGTTTAGAGCGGCTTGATTTGTCTGAAAAAGACAAAATAAAATTCGCTAAAAACATACAAAATGTTTTTAAAAAAAATCTCAATGTCCTTATAGCAGGGGCTACGGGGTCTGGCAAAAGCACCACTATTCGCGCTTTGTTTGATGAGGGTAAAATGAGTGAGCAAGATAGGCGAAATTTACGCATAAGCGATAGTGCTAAACCGCAAACAATGGAAATTCGCTCTTACAAGGTAGGCAAAAACCTTACCTTGTGGGATAGCCCAGGGCTTGGCGATGGCACAAAAGATGATGAGCATATCGATAAAATCCGTGAAAAATGCCGTGAAAAAGACGAAAATGGCAATGGGTTGATTGATTTAGGGCTTGTCATCATAGGAGGGTTTGCGTCAAGGGATTTAGAATCCACTCTTAAAACCATAGATGTGCTTGTAGATGAGCTGTGTGTAGGCGAAAAAGACGAAGCACGAGTAGTCGTAGCCATAAACAAATGCGACTTAGCGGGAAACAACCCTAAGGCGAGATTTGATTATGACAAAAACGAGCCTAGCGATGAGCTTAAAGCTGAACTTGATGAAAAAATTCGAGGTTTCAAAGCGAGATTTAAAGAAAATCGAAGCTCTAAATTTAGGATAATGTATTATTCAGCTGGGTATTATGATGAAAAAACGCAAACGCAATACGAACCCTATAATTTGGGTAAATTATTAACTCTCATTACCCAAAGCACTCCAAGCAAAAAGAGGCATCTTTTTATAGGCAAAATCAATGAAGAGATTGACCTGCCAAAAGAGGTAGAAAAATCGTGGCTTGACTCTCTCATAGAAGCTATATCAGATGGCATTGACTTTGTCGGTGATATGATGGATAAAGTTGGAGATGTCGCGCAAAAAATGCTGACTGCTTTGCCTATGGCAGAAAAATTGTGGAACACAGGAAAGGCGCTTTTAGATAAGATAAAGCCTAAATGGTGGCCTTTTTAAAGGCTTTTGCATTGTGGCATACACGCCACAATGCCTTAAATTTAAGGAGCAAAAATGATACGCCCAAAACCCTTTATCGCCGTTTGTAAAAAGTGCGGCAAGGTGAAATTCATCGCCCCAAAAAGCGATGCGCTGAGCTTTGATGAAATCGCTCCGCATTGTGAAAAATGCGGCGAAAGTATGCAATCAGGCGTAAATGCGCTTGTGTCGCTTGCAAAGAGCATTTTTAAGCCGAACAAATAAGCCTTTACACGGCTGAGCGTTTGGCTTTTTTTGGCTTTGGACTTTTGGCTTTTTAGTTTTTAGTTTAGTTTTTGAGACACGAAAGTGCTTTTTTGCGGGACTTTGTAAGGTTTTGTAGGGTTTGTGATATGCTACTTTGTTTTCTAATCTTTACAAGGTGTGAAAATGCTTTGTAAAAATGCGTGATATGTTGTCATTGCGAGCAAATTTTGCAAAAATTTGCGTGGCAATCCATATAAATATAAAGCAAGCTTTACCACAAAGCAAAATGCAAAGCCTTAAAATTTTGTTATACTAGATAAAATTGTCATACTGAGCCTTTGGCGAAGTATCCATAAATTTAAAGTGTGTCTTA
>OLGZ01000635.1_pt1 | contig 25968 bp, 23 predicted proteins | sample 1605981 | NCBI WGS metagenome assembly OLGZ01 (sample SAMN03283291) | human gut metagenome | biome: human-associated habitat; material: feces | host: Homo sapiens | place: Peru | collected 2012 | reverse complement strand
CAGGCTTTGGACAGCAGTTTGACTTGCGCGGACAAGGCAGGCTCAGCGCAAACGGCGTGAAATTCCTTATCAACGGCATTTCTTTCAACCCTATCGACAGCTATTATGGCTTTATGCCTATAAATTCAGTGCTTCCAAGCCTTATCCAAGAAGTGGCTGTGTATCCGGGTGCTAATGCAAGGGGCGGCAGTATCAATGTCATCACTTCTAAACGCTTTGAACGCCCATATTTTGAAGTCGGAGCTGGCTATGCTGGCACGCTAGCCACGACAGGCACGAGTTACAACGCCTACGCGCAAGCAGCTGAAAAATTTGGCGCTTTAAATTTAAATGTAGGGGCTGGGTATTTTCAAAAAGGCGGACCACGCGAAGATGACAGCAGCAGCGGTTTTGAGGGCGTTTTGGGCGCAGCATATAGCTTTGCTTTGGGGCAAAGCATAGTTTTGGACGCGGATTTTTACAGCGCGAAAGAAAAAACCACGCCTTATAATTCGTTTTGGGATAGCGAAAAAGTCAATACTTTATTTAAAGAATACCAAACTAAATACGGAGCTGCTGGCACTCCCGAGCAAAAAACGGCATTAGAACAAGAATACGGCGGCAAAATTCTTGCCCTACCATCATACAGCCCAAGCAAAGATGACAGAAAAACCGCAGGGGCTGGGGAAATCGAAATTTCTCATCAAAGATTTGTTGGAAGTTTGGGCTATGAAAATGAAGTTACGCAAAAGCTCAAAACAACGCTCGCAGGCTTTTTCGCCTTTGACAAAAGAAAATACGACGCTTATAAGTCATCTACACAGCTTTACAGCTATCTTGGGCGTTATTTTATCGGCACAAGCGACAATCCTAACCAAATCGACCAAAGCGGTTCTAGTTTTGAAGAGCAAAAATTTGGCTTAAAGGCGCAAATTGACTGGACACACGACAATGGGCAGCTTTTAGCGGGCTTGGAGAGTATTTTTGAAAAGGCAAAAAGAAATCCTTTGCAACATTTACGCACAAGTAGGATTGATACAAGCAACACGGGTTCAGTTTTTCAATGGCTTGAATTTAATATCAACACTCCGCTTGATATAAGTCAATGGACAAATGCGGTATTTTTCCTTGAAAAATACGATTTGACAGATAGCTTCTCTTTACAGGGGGGGGGGCGTTATCAAATGACAAAGTCTAAACTAGACGCCTCAGGCGAGATAGACGCAAAAATGGTTGTTCAGGGTTTAGCACCAAGTAAGCCTACTATAAGTTCTTTATCTAAATCATTAGAGATAAACCACGACAATTTCGCCTTTGAATTTACCCCAGCCTTTCGCTACTCGGACACAGGCGTGGTGTATGGGCGTTATGAAAGGGGTTTTAGCCCTGTGCCAGCCTATGCTATGCTACAAAGGACAGGTGGCTTTACGCTCAACACAGACACAACGACAGCCGCAACAAGCCCTTTTTCAGGCTCAAACTTTGCTATGAAAGAAACCAAACTCGATGATGAGAGCTACAACAGCTATGAAATCGGCTTTAAGGACTATGTGGCACAAAGGCAAATTTATCTAGGCAGCTTTAACCTAACAATCGATGCCTTGCTTTTTAGCGCAAATGTCTTTTACACAGACAGCAAAAACGAATTTTACTTTGATGGCGACCCTTACTCAGGGCTTAGCTACAAAACCTACGACAAATCACGCAGGATAGGCGCGGAAGTGGCTTTGGAGCAATACTTTTTCGGCGGTGGGCTGGGCTTGAATGAGAGCTTTACTTACCTAAAAGCGCAATCGCAAAACGCAGATGGCAAATGGACACAAATCCCCTACACTTACGACTACAAGGCTACCTTTGGCATAAATGCCCAAGTGCCTGTGGGGCGCTTTGTCGATGTGCGTTTGTGGTTGCAAAATTCCTTTTATGGCAAGCAGGCGGTTATCGGCTTGAAAGATGAAAAAATCGACCCTTATTTGATAAGCGATGTGGGCGTGAGCTTTGGCTTTAACAAAGGCGCGGCGGTGCTTACAGCGGGCGTGAAAAATGTGCTTGATACTTTTTATTATGATTATTACAACAACAACAAAGCCGCTTCAATCGGCGAGTATCGGTATTTGCTAGGACAAGGGCGCACCATTTTCGTAGAAGGCACTTATAGATACTAGGGTTGGTTTTTTGGGGGTTTGGGGCTATTTAAAGCGTGTCTTAAATTTTTGGATTTTTTGCTGCGGCTTGCGCCTTGCAAGTCGCTAAATCGCCTTTTACAAACGGCTTGAAATGATAAAATGTCAGTGGATTGCAAATCTTGCAAAATTTGCTTGCAAATGATAAAATAGCACGAAATTATAAAGCAAGCGCACGCAACGATTTGCAAGTGCGTTGGGCGTTTGAAAAAGGACAAACAATGCAAACCACACTTTTTCCAGCACTTGACTTGATAAATGGCAAGGTTGTGCGGCTGTTTAAGGGAGATTATGCCAAAAAGCAAAGCTATGATTTTAAGCCCCTTGACAAGCTCAAAGAGTATGAAAATGCGGGCGCGAAATGGCTACACCTTGTGGATTTGGACGGGGCGAAAGAGCCAAAAAATAGGCAAATTTCGCTCATCAAAAGCCTTTGCGATGCGGCAAATGTGAGTGTGCAAGTGGGCGGGGGTATCCGCAGTAAAGACGATATAAAAGCCTTGCTAAGTGCAGGCGCAAGTCGCGTAGTCATCGGCTCTGTCGCTATTTTAAACCCCGAGCTTTGCGTGGAGATTTTGCGCGAATTTCCCGCTCATCAAATCTGCCTTGCCCTTGATGTGCTGCCAAAGGGTGCTGAATTCATCGTTGCGGTGAATGCGTGGCAAAATGAAAGCGACAAAAAGCTGCTTGAAGTCATCGAATTTTACGCCGAACACGGCTTGTGCCACCTTTTATGCACCGACATTTCAAGGGACGGCACGATGAGCGGGGCGAATTTGCGCCTTTATAAACTCATCAGCGAAATCTTTCCAAATATCGAAATTTTAGCATCTGGCGGAGTAAATTCACTTGCGGATTTAAAAAATTTAAAGGGCATTTGTGGCGGTGTGATAGTAGGCAAAGCCTTGCTAGATGGCACTTTTAGCGTGAAAGATGGGCTTGCTTGTTTAAGATGAGTGGTGAAAATGATACAAGTTGTTAAATTCAAGGCTGTATAATGATGAAAATTTGCAAGGAAAAACAATGTCGCAAACGCATTTAGACAGAGTGCAAGCCTTAAATTTAGGCAGTTTTTACACGCCTGATTTTGTGGTAAAAATCGTTTATGAAATGCTTTTAAACGCCTTGTCAAATGTGAATTTAAAAGCTTACACCTTGCTTGATAGCTCGTGCGGTTATGGAAATTTTTTGCAAATGCCTTTAAATTTGCAAAATTCAAAAAATGCAGATTTTGCCCAAAAAATCGGCATTGACATTGATGAAAAAGCCTTGCAAAAGGCTGGGCAAAATTTCGCTGGTGCAAAAAATCCTCCGCTTTTTTTACACAAAAATTCACTGCTCAATGTAAATAGGGCAAATTTTGGCATTAAAGAAAACGCAAAGCTTGTCATCATCGGCAATCCACCCTACAATGATAAAACTTCTATCGTTCAAAACAAGCTTAAAAACAAAGATTATAATGTGGATAAAGCCCTAAAATGCCGTGATTTGGGCGCAAGTTTTTTACTCTCATTTAATGCCTTAAAGGCTGAATTTATTTGCGTTTTACACCCACTTTCTTATCTCATCAAAGAGAGTAATTTCAAGGCTTTGCGGGTATTTTTTGCTAACTACACGCTTTTAAATTCACGCATTATTAGCTCTGAAATTTTTTGCCCTAATTCTTTGGGCTTTTTTCCCATCATCATCGCCCTTTATAAGCGTGATAAAAAGGGCATTGAGTATGATTTTGTTAAAAATTATAGCTTTCAAACTATGGACAATAAAGCATTTTGCTTAAATGATTATGAATTTATCAGCACTTTTATCGACAAATATCCAAACAAAAAACGCGTTTCAAACGCCCAAAAAATCGCTATGTTTTACACTTTGCGCGACATAAATGCGCTAAGACGGTCAAAAACTTTCATCGAAAAAGACTGCGCAAATGCCGTGTATATCGTGCCTGAAAAGTATAGCCTTTATTGCTATGTCGATGTGTTTAAGCGGATTTTAAAAAATGTGCCTTATTACTTTGGAAACTGCGATGTGATGATTGATTATGCGGGGTTTAAAAGGCTTGAAAAAGACTTTGTAAAGGCTTCAAATTCAAAGCATTTAAGCCCACAAATCGCGCATTATTTTGAGAATTTACTAGGCGGACATTATGAAAGTAGCTATATATGATATGGATAAAAATATCAGCAAAAAGCCAAATTTAACGAGTTTAAAAGAATGTGCTAACTTAACGCTTGATGAAAAGGACAAGGCTTTTGTGCTTGAAGCCTTTAAAATTTTTGGCACTTTAAGCCCTAGCCACAATTATGACATAAGGCGGATTTTAGAGTGGATTAGGGCGAATTCAAAGGGGACACAATGCTCACAAAACGCATAATCGCTTGCCTTGATGTCAAAGACGGGCGCGTGGTAAAGGGCGTGCAATTTAAGTCGCACGAGGATATGGGCGACATTGTCGAGCTTGCCGAGTTTTACTCGCGTGCAGGTATCGATGAGCTAGTGTTTTACGACATTGTAGCAAGCGCAAGAAAAGAGCGTGTGTCGCGTGCGTGGGTGAGCGAGGTGGCAAAGCGTATCAACATACCCTTTTGCGTGGCGGGCGGCATTCAAAGCGAAGCTGATGCGGCGGAGCTTTTGGCAAATGGGGCGGATAAAATTTCGATAAATTCGCCAGCCTTGCGCGAGCCAGCCTTGATTGAACGCCTTGCAAAGAGCTTTGGAGTGCAGTGCGTGGTGGTGGGCGTTGATAGCTACAAGGACGAAAGCGGGAATTTAAAGGTTTTTGCCTTTACAGGCGATGAAAAAACCACACAAGATAGCGGAAAATCCACGCTTGAATGGATAAAACAAGCCCAAGAGCTAGGCGCGGGCGAAATCGTGCTGAATATGATGAACCAAGACGGAATGCGAAAGGGCTATGATTTAGCCCAACTCAAAGCCGTGCGGGGCATTTGCAAGGTCCCGCTCATCGCTAGCGGCGGAGCGGGCGAGGCAAAGCACTTTTTAGATGCCTTTGAAATCGGCTGTGATGGGGCTTTGGCTGCGAGTATCTTTCACAAAAGGCTTGTGAATGTGGGTGATTTGAAGGGCTATCTTAAAGAAAATGGGGTAAGTGTGCGAATTTAAGGGGGCTTTTGCACTTAAATTTACGCTAAAATGTGAGAAAGTTAAGGATTATAAATGCTACAAAGTTTTGTGGATTTTGTTTTAGAGTGTGCTAGCGACTTGGGCTATGTGGGTATCGTGCTTTTGATGACACTTGAAAGCTGTTTTGTGCCTTTTCCTAGCGAAGTGGTGATGATACCTGCTGGATACTTGGCGAGCAAAGGTGAGATGAACGCCTTACTAGCCATACTTTGCGGAGTGCTTGGCTCTGTGCTTGGCGCGCTGATAAACTACTACCTTTGCTATTTTTGGGGGCGCGCTTTCGTGCTAAAATGGGGCAAATTCGTAGGCATAAACGAGCAAAAATTCGCTAAATTTGAAACCTTTTTCAACAAACACGGCGAGTTTTCTACCTTTACTTGTAGGCTTTTGCCCGGCATTCGTCAGTATATCTCAATGCCCGCTGGCTTGGTGCGTATGAATTTAGCGCGTTTTGTGGCTTTTACCGCACTTGGCAGTGCGCTGTGGGTAAGCATTTTGGTAGCTTTGGGGTATTTTGTGGGCGAAAATGAAGCACTCATCAAAGAGTATTTGCACGAAATTCTCATTATCATCGTGCTTTTTATCATCGTTTTAAGCGTGATTTACATTAAAATCAAAAAGCCGTTTTCATCATAAATTTAGCCTTTTGCAAGGGCGCAAAGGCTAAATTTGCGTGCTTTTATACCTTTTGGCGTTCGTAAATCTTGCGTAATTTGCTATCAAGTATCCACGCGAAGCGAAAGAGTGCAGGCACGACAAGCAGCGTTAAGGCTGTGGAGCTGATAAGCCCGAAAATCACAGCCACAGCCATAGGCGAGTTGCCCTCATAGCCAGCCCCGTGCGATACAGCCAAAGGCAACATAGCAAAAATCATCGCAAAAGTTGTCATCAAAATCGCCCGAAGCCTTGCTTTGCCAGCCTCCAAAAGTGCCGCATCAGGCTCTAAACCCTCGTGGCATTTGCGATTAGCCACATCGACAAGCAAAATGGCGTTTTTGCCAACCATTCCAAAAAGCAAGATTATCGCCACTAGCACGAAAAGAGAGAAGTTATTGCCCGTGATGAAAAGCCCCAAACACACGCCCGCAAAGGCTAGGGGCATAGTTATCATTATGACAAAGGGCAAAATCAGGCTTTCATAAAGTGCCGCAAGCACCAAGTATATCAGCACCAAGCCCAAAGCCACAGACACAGCAAAGCCGCTTACCGTTTCACCCAGCATTCGTATAAAGCCCGAAAAAGAGTAAGTGAGCTTTGAATTTTCGCCCAAAATTTCGCCGCTTTTGCTTTCTAAAAGGCTTTTTACTGCTCCAAGTGAGAGTTTGTCGTTGCTTGCTGTGATTTTTATGCTGCGGTTTTTGTTGTAGCGGTTGATGACGCCCAAGTCTTCTTTGTAGGCAAAATCAACCACACTTGAAAGCTCCAAAACCACGCCGTCATTGCTTTTAATCTGTATGCGTTTGAGCGCTTCTATGTCCTGCTTGAATTTACTATCAAAACTTAACACTATGTCATCTTTACTCGCGCCCGTGTCCATACTGCCAACGCTTAACTGCCCGAAACTATACCCCAAAACCCCAGCGATATACTCGATATTGACATTGAGCTTTTTAGCAAGTTCTCTGTTGATACTCACGCTCACTTCGCCTTTTTTGGAGTTGCCATTATCGTCTATATCGCTCACGCCGCCGCTTGCTGCAAGTATGGCTTTGGCTTTTTCGCTTGCTTTTATGATTTCATTCATATCATCGCCCAGCACCAAAAACTGCACGGGATAATCAACCCCCGCTCCGTCAAATTTAGGGATTTCAAGCACCTTGACTTTGAGCTTGTCGTTTTGAAGTTTGTCTCTAAACTGCGCGACAATCTTTTTTTGTCGGTATTTTCTCTCACTCAAAGGCTTTAATTTCACATAAATTTTAGCCTTTTTGCTCTCTTTTGCATCAGTGTAACCCACAAGCAAATACGCATAATCCACGCTTTCATCGGCTTTTACCTTTTGCAAAATGTCAAGTGAAACCTTTTGCATAGCCTCCAAACTCACATCTTCTTTGTGTTCAAGCTGCACCTGAAATTCGCTATCATCTTCCATAGGCAAAAAATCAAGCCCAAGCCGTGAGCCTAAAAAGGCGCAAAATGCCACGACTACAAGGGCTGTGAGTATGAATTTAGTTTTGTTTGCTAGAATTTTAGCAAGCAAATTTTGATACACCTGCTCGCCCTTTTTGTAAAATGGCTCTGTTTTGTGCCAAAAGGCACTTTCAGTCGCGTTTAAAAAGCGAGCTGAAAGCGTAGGTATGAGAAAGACGGCAACCAAAAAGCTCACTATAACGCCGCTTGCCACGCTTATGCCAAGCGCGTTAAAGAAAAGCCCTGGGACGCTGTCCATATAAGAAATAGGCACAAACACGCACAAAAGCACCACGCTAATGCTTAAAACGCTAAATCCTATCTCTTGTATGCCTTGGGCAGCAGCCTTTAAAGGCGGCATAGCGTGGGATTTTTTGCTGATATTTTCGATGACAACTATGGCATCATCGACAAAAATGCCTATGCTTAAAGTAAGGGCGATGAAGGTTAAGCGGTTTAAATCAAAGCCCATCATATCGATGAGAAAAAAGGTAGAGATGATGGAAGTGGGTATGGCTATGGAGGCGATTAAAGTGGCACTTTTGTTTCGCAAAAACAAAAACACGATGATGATGGTTAAAACAATGCCAAGCAGCATATCTTTGATGACTTGCAAAAGGTGTTTTGTTATGTTTTGACTTTTGTCAAATACAACTTTGATTTCTATGTTGTCCCCAGCGATTTTTTGCAATTCGGCTAAATTTGCCTTGACATTTCGTATCATTTTAAGGGCGTTATAGCCACTTACCTTGCCGATTTCTAAAAGCACTCCATCACTTTGCAAAAATGCCACTTGTTTTTTGTCCTCATAGCCTTGTTTAATGCTTGCGACATCGCTGAGAAAGACGCCGGGCATTAGTCTTAAATTTTCAAGTTCTTTCACGCTCACTGCTTCAAAATAACCCTTGACTATGTAGATACTTTCGGCGTTTTCAAGCTCGCCTAAGGCTTGCTTGAAATTTTGGCTTTTGATGATATTTGCGACATCAAGCGCGTTTAAGTGGTATTTGCTCAAACTCACAGGGTCAAGCTCTATGCGAATTTGTGGCTTTAAAAAGCCCACTTGCTCGACATTTCCCACTCCATTTACCCTTTGCAAAAAGGGCTTTAACTTCTCATCAATGCTTCGCATAAGCTCCAAACTATCGCCGTTTTTGCTTTGCAAAAAAAGGCTTATGCTCGCACCGCTATCAGATGGCACTTTTTCGATTTTAGGCTTGACGGGCAGGCTTAAAGCACCGATTTTATCGCGCACATCATTTGCCGCCACTTCTAAATTTTTACTCAACTCAAATTCGATAAAAGTAACGCTAAAATTATCAAAAGAGCTTGAATTTATACTCTTTATGCCGTCAATCTCACTGAGCGCGTTTTCGATTTCTTTGGTGATTTTACTTTCTACAAAGCTCAAATCCCCATTGACAGCCGCCGTTACCTTAACAAGCGGTATGCTTACGCTAGGAAATAAATTCACAGGCATAGTAAAAACTGAGATAAAACCAAAAACGATAAGCCCCATAAAAAACATAAGTGTCGTTATAGGGCGGTTGATAGCGAGTTTATACATAAATTTTCCTTTTTAAAACATAGCTAAATAACTCATAATCATACTATAAACTCACTAAATTCGAGCTGAAATTTGCATTTTTTTGAATTTTTGTCAAATTTTAGCCCGATTTTGCCAAAGCGTGCGTTTAATGTCATCATACAATCACAACCACAGCGTAATCAACGAACCAAGCACCAGCAAAGGCAGATTATACACAAAAAAAGTCGGCACGCAGGTGTCCATTATGTGGTTGTGCTGTTTATCAGCGTTTAGCCCTGCACTTGTGGCAAGTGTCGTTTCGCTTGCCACGCTTCCAGCATCTCCTAGCGCGCCCGCTACACCGATGAGAAAGATGATTTGCGCGCTTGAAAAGCCCAGCTGCTCGCACAAAGGACAAAAGAGTGCTGCTATGATGGGGATAGTGCCAAAGCTCGTGCCTATGCCCATAGTGATGATAAGCCCGATGAAAAGCATAAAAAATACCGCCGCAAAACTGTTTGCGTGCATTAAGGGCAGTAAAGACTCAACAAGAGTATCGATGCCGCCGCTGTGCTTTAACACCGCTGCATAGCCGCTTGCGACTATCATTATGAACGCGATATAGCCCATCAACCGCAGCCCGTCATCAAACACCTCATCAACGCGCCCCCACTCAACGCCCCTACCAAGCACCATTACCAAAAACCCAAGTAGCCCAGATAAAGGTAAATTCATCGTTACAAGCTGCAAAACAAGAGTTATGATAAGCCCAGCCAGCACGCTCCACTCTTTGCGCATCATTTGTAGATTTTCAAAATCCAGCTTTTTTATCTCATTTTCTTGATAAATTCGTGGTTTTGCATAAAATACAAAAATCGCCAAAAACAGCCCCACAAACATACAAATAGCAGCAAAATACATAGTTTGCGTTACCTCATCAAGCCCTACCAAAATGCCATTTTCACGCAAATTATCTTGTATAATCGTTTGGAAAATCAGCCCAAAGCCCAAAGGCAGCACCATATAAGGCGTGGTAAGCCCAAAGGTAAGCGCGCAAGCTACGGCGCGGCGGTCGATTTTTAGGCGGTTAAACAGCACGAGCAAGGGCGGGATTAAGATAGGGATAAAGGCGATATGTATGGGGACAAGGTTTTGCGAAAAGCACGAAATGAACGCGATAGAAAGCAAAAGCACAAATTTGCGTTGTGAAAGGGCTTTGGAGACGATTTTGATGAGATATGCCGTTAAATTCGTGCGTGAAATCGCCGCCGCTATGGCACCGAGCAAAATGTAGCTGAGACTTGTTTTGAGATTGCCCTGCATTCCGTTTATGAGCGTGTTCATCGTGGCTAGCAGGTTGTCGATGAGCGAAAGGCTTGTGTCGGCGGGATTTACGCTTAAAAGTCCTGCCACAAGTGCCGATATAAGCAGGCTTAAAAGCACATTAAAACGAAACAAACACAGCAGAGTAAGCAACAAAACGCTCACTAAAACGGGATTTGTCAAAAGCATAGGCGTCCTTTTTGATTTTAGCTTGAATTTTAGTTCAAATTTAGCCCAAATTCTAGCACAAATTTGGTTTGGATTTAGCGTTAGTGGGCTTAAATTTAACAAAATGCAGTTAAAAAACGAAAAATATGGACATTAAAGTATTTTTAACCTACCCAACAAGTGCTGAAAATAAGCATTTTAGTGTGAAAAATCCAAATACACTTCAATACATAGAAAATCTAAAAATACAATTAGCTAAAAATAACATTAAAAAATTTATGGAGATTTTAAAGATTTTCATTTTGAGCAAAAATACTTTTATGACACGCCTGATTTAGCCCCTTTGATACAAGAAATCAAAGAGTGGGAGAAAAACCAAAACGACAAAAAATAAGCTGAAATTTACACCAAAAGTGTTTTTGCGGTATGGTTTTGGTGTTTGGTTGTTGGGCTAGTATTTGTCGCTAAACAATACCACAATCATTTATCTTTTGAGAAATAAATTTTTCATTCTATCATAAATGTCCATTTATTTCTCCTCCCCACTTGATAACACTCAAAGCCTTGTTTTTGAAGTTTGATTATGTCGTATTGATTGCGTCCGTCAAAGATTATGGCGTTTTTAAGGTTGGATTTTATCTTGTCAAAATCAGGACGGCGAAATTCGTTCCATTCAGTTAAAAGCAGTAAAGCATCAGCATCACAAAGTGCATCATAAGCATTTTTAGCGTAGATGATACTCTCATTAAAATACATTTTAGCGTTCTCCATAGCTTTTGGGTCATACGCTTTTATTATAGCACCTTTTTGTAAAAGTTGGTTAATGATAGTTACACTTGGAGCTTCTCTCATATCATCGGTTTTTGGTTTAAAGGCTAGTCCCCATACAGCAAAGGTTTTGCCTGCTAAATTCTCGCCAAATCTTTGCGTAATTTTATGGATAAAATTCAGCCTTTGTCTTTTGTTTGTCTCATCGGCTGCACTGATGATGGACATAGGGCAAGCATTATCTTGTCCTGTTTTGATAAGGGCTTTGACATCTTTTGGAAAGCAGCTTCCACCATAGCCAAGTCCAGCAAATAAAAATTTATTACCTATGCGTGAATCACTCGTCATACCGATACGCACCATTTCAGCATCTGCACCGACTTTTTCACAAAGGTTTGCGATTTCGTTTGCATAAGAGATTTTTACGGCTAGAAATGAATTTGCGGCGTATTTTGTCATCTCGGCGGATTTGACATTCATCACTATGATACGATTGCCCGTCCTAAAAAAGGGCGAGTAAATTTCTGTCATTATCTGTGTAGCTTTGGGTGAATCAGAGCCTATAACTACTCTATCTGGGGATAAAAAATCATTCACTGCATCGCCTTGCTTTAAGAATTCAGGATTTGAGACGACATCAAAATCGTGCTTTGTGTGCGCTTTGATGAGTTTAGCGACTTCTTGGGCTGTGCCAACAGGCACGGTTGATTTATCTACGATGACTTTGTAGCCGTTCATCGCCCTTGCTATGCTTTTTGCTACTTCAAAGACATAGCGCAAATCAGCCGAGCCGTCTTCGCTTTGCGGCGTGCCAACGGCGATGAAACACACTAATGACTTCTCAACAGCGGACTTTAAATCACTTGAAAAAATAAGTCTATTTTCTTGCACATTAGCCTTGACTAGCTCTTCTAAACCGGGTTCATAAATGGGGATAATGCCTTTTTTAAGCTTATCAAGTTTGTTTTCATCATTATCCACGCAAATGACTTCATTGCCCATATCGGCTAAACAAGCCCCAGCGACTAATCCAACATAACCCGTGCCTATGACTGCGATTTGCATTGCTGTGTCCTTTTAAATTTAAACTCCAAACCCAAAATAGTTAAAATTTTGTATCTTTGATTTGGTGCGTTTTTGACTGAAAAAATTCGTTCGACAAGTGAGAGTTTATCTAAATTTTTTAAATCCTTGCTTAAAGATTGAATTTAAATTCACAAATTTTTGCCATAAATTTAACAAATTTAACCAAAATTTAAATTTTCTTTGCTATAATGCGCTTTTTATTACGCAAAGTAAAAAGGACAACAATGGCAAATCACAAAAGCGCTGAAAAACGCGCAAGACAAACGATTAAAAAGACTGAGCGAAACCGCTTTTACCGCACAAGGCTTAAAAATATCACCAAAGCCGTGCGCGAAGCCGCCACAGCTGGGGACAAAACAAAGGCAAGCGATGCCCTAAAAGTCGCCAACAAAAGCATTCACGCTATGGTGAGTCGGGGCTTTTTGAAAAAGCAAACCGCCGCACGCCGTGTTTCAAGGCTCGCTCTTTTAGTGAATAAAATCGCTTAAAATGCTCCAAGACAAGCTCCAAGCCTTTTTAGCTCGCCACAACGAGCTAAACACCCTTTTAAGCGACAGCACCATCACGGCTGATTTAGCCAAGATGAAAGCACTCTCAAAAGAGCAAAAGTCCCTTGAACCCATAGTTGCAAAAGTAAAGGATTATCTTTTTACCCTAAAAAGCATAGATGAAAACAAAGCCTTGCTTGCAGATAGTGAGCTGGGCGAGCTTGCCAAAGAAGAGCTTAAAAGCCTTGAAAACGCTCAAATTCAGCTTGAAGATGAGCTTAAAATCCTGCTTTTACCAAAGGACGCCAACGATGAACGAAATGTCTTCCTTGAAATCCGCGCTGGCACGGGTGGAGATGAGGCGGCTTTGTTTGTGGGCGATTTAGTCAAAGCCTACGCGCGCTATGCTGAAATAAAGGGCTACAAAATCGAAATTGTAAGTTCAAGCGAAGGCAGTGTAGGCGGTTTTAAGGAAATCATCTTGCTTGTAAAGGGCGAGGGAGCTTACTCGCGGCTTAAATTTGAAGGCGGCACGCACAGGGTGCAACGCGTGCCAGAAACTGAAAGTCAAGGACGCGTGCATACTTCGGCTATCACGGTGGCGATAATGCCAGAGGTTGATGACATAGAGGTTGAGATAAACGAAAATGATTTAGACATACAAGTGATGAGGGCTAGCGGACACGGCGGGCAAAGTGTCAATACCACAGACTCAGCCGTGCGCGTTATCCACAAGCCCACAGGCATAGTCGTAGTCAATCAAGACGGCAAATCCCAGCACAAAAACAAAGAAGCCGCCCTTAAAGTGCTAAAAGCCCGCCTTTACGAGCTAAAAGAACGACAAATGCAAGCTGAACAAAGCGCAGCACGCAAAAGCCAAGTCGGAAGTGGCGATAGAAGCGAGCGAATCCGCACTTATAACTTTCCGCAAAACCGCATCAGCGAACACCGCATAAATTTAACCTTATATAAACTTGATGACATTATGGAAAATGGTAACTTTGATGAGATTATCGAGCCTTTAATCGCGCATTATCAAGCCTTAGCCTTGCAAGAAAACGAAATTTAGGGGACAAAATGGACTACAAAGAGCAAAAACACATAGTGCAAACCTACAAAAAATTCGACATAGTGCTTGAAAGGGGCGAGGGCGTTTATTTGTTTGATGATAAGGGCAAGGCGTATTTGGACTTTGCCAGCGGCATAGGCGTTTGCGCTCTTGGATACGCTCACAAAGCCTACAACACCGCCTTAAAAGCGCAAATCGACAAGCTTATCCACACGAGCAACCTTTTTTACCACGAGCAAATCGCAACCGCAGCGGCAAATTTAGCAAAGGCTTGTGGCTTAAAACGCGTTTTTTTCACAAATTCAGGCGCAGAAGCCGCTGAGGGCGCGATGAAAGTAGCACGCAAATACGCTTTTAACAAGGGCATAAAGGGCGGACAGTTCATCGCTATGAAGCACTCTTTTCACGGACGAACGCTTGGAGCGTTGAGCCTAACGGCAAATGCAAAGTATCAAAAGCCCTTTAAACCGCTCATTAGTGGGGTAAAATTTGCTAAATTTAACGATTTTGCCAGCGTTGAAAGGCTAGCAAATGAAAAAACCTGCGCCATTTTTTTAGAAAGCGTTCAAGGCGAGGGCGGCATAAACCCAGCCACGCGTGAATTTTACGCAAATTTACGCAAATTTTGCGATGAAAGGGACATTTTGCTTGTGGCTGATGAAATTCAGTGCGGTATGGGGCGAAGTGGGAAATTCTTTGCGTATCAGCATTTTGGCGTCTTGCCCGATGTGATAATGAGCGCAAAGGCACTTGGGTGCGGCGTTAGCGTGGGGGCTTTTGCGTTGAGCGAAAAGGTAGCGGGCAAATCGCTTGATTTTGGCGAACACGGCACGACTTATGGGGGAAATCCGCTCGCTTGTGCGGCTGTAAATGCGGTATTTAGCATTTTTGAGCAAGAAAAAGTGGTGCAAAGTGTCGCAAAACTTACGCCGTATTTAGAAAAAGCCCTTGATGAGCTTGTTAAAGAGTTTAAATTCATCAAAAAACGCAGTGGTTTAGGCTTTATGCAGGGTTTAAGTGTAGATGAGAGCATAAAAACGGGCGATATTATCAAAGAAGCGCAAAAAAACGCCCTTATCATCATAAGTTGTGGCACAAATGACTTGCGCTTTTTGCCCCCGCTCATCATCACGCAAAAACATATCGATGAAATGCAAGAAAAACTCCGCCAAAGCCTTAAAAAATTCGCTTAAATTCAGCAAAATGCCCGCGAATTTAAATTTTGCTTTTGCTGAATTTATCAGCATTTTAAAGGCGCACTTGCTGCAAAGCCACGAAAAAAGGCTTTTGGTGCTGAATTTGAATTACCATTCTACACGCCTTTGCAAAATAAAGCAAAAAATTTAAATTTTCTCATCACATTAAACCAAAAAATGCTATACTAACTCCCAAAATCAACCGAAAGGACACGCTATGAAACGCGAATTCTCATCAAACACCCCATTTACAAGCCCTGTGCTTGTCGTGTCTGCTCTCATTTTGCTGTAACAAATTCGAGTATTTTTGCTTAAATTCTTGCGTTTTTAGCATTTGTAAAAAGGATATTTGATGATTTTAAATGGTTCTCAAATCGTTATGGAGGTTCTTTTAGAACACAAAGTAGAGGTAGTTTTTGGCTACCCAGGCGGTGCTGTGCTTAACATTTATGACGCTCTTTATGAGTATAAGGACAAAATTCGCCACATAATGCCCGTTGATGAGTGTGGGGCGTGCCACGCGGCTGATGGCTATGCGCGCGCGAGTGGAAAAACGGGCGTTGTGATAGCTACGAGCGGTCCGGGTGCTACGAATTTGGTTACGCCTTTGGCGACAGCTTATATGGACTCTGTGCCGCTTGTGGCGATTACGGGCAATGTTCCCACAGGCATTATGGGCAAGGATAGTTTCCAAGAAGTCTATATAGCAGGCATTACGATGCCCATCACTAAGCACAATTTCATCGTGCGCGATATAAAGGATTTAGCACGCACCTTGCGAGAAGCCTTTATCATCGCAAATTCAGGGCGCAAGGGTCCCGTGCTTGTCGATATTCCCAAAGATATAAGCGTGGCAAAGTGCGAATACACCAAGCACTTTCCCAAAAAGCCTAGTCAAAAGAGTGCTGAATTCAAAGACGAGCTGGCTCAAATCCTAACCCTCATCAAGCAAAGCCGCAAACCGCTTGTTTATTTTGGCGGCGGGGCAAAGGACGCGAGCGAAAATTTGCTTGCCTTTATGAAAAAGGCGCAAATTCCTTGCGTGCATACGACAATGTCAGCTGGCACAATCTCTCACAAAGAGCCTTTAAACGCTGGACTTTTGGGAATGCACGGCAGGGTTACTTGCAATGAAATAATGTCTGAGGCGGATTTGATTTTAGCCATAGGCACGAGATTTAGCGACAGAGTGGCTTTAAATCCGCGTGAATTTGCTAAAAACGCTAAAAAAGTGCATATTGACATAGACATAAGCGAAGTGGATAAAAATGTGAGCGTGGATTGCAGTGTAGTGGGCGATTTAAACGAAGTTTTAAGCGCACTTTGCGAGAAAGTAAGCCCTGCAAACAGCGATGAATGGATACAAAGCATACAAAAAAGGCTTGAAAAAGAAAGAGCGCAAAAAGGCGACAAAAACGCCTTTGAACCGCGAAATATCTTTGAATACGCCGTTTCAAAAACCAAAGAAAACGCCATTTATGCCACTGATGTCGGACAGCACCAAATGTGGGCGGTGCAGTTCATCAAGCACGCAAAGCCGCGAAGCTTTCTCACAAGCGGCGGGCTTGGCACTATGGGCTTTGGCTATGGTGCGGCTATCGGAGCGAAGGTAGCCTGCCCCAAACGCCCTGTTTTGCACATAACGGGAGACGGGTCTTTTTTGATGAATTTAAACGAAGTGGCAACGGCTGTGGAGTATAAACTGCCCATCATAACGATAATCCTAAACAACCACACGCTAGGAATGGTGCGCCAGTGGCAAAGCACCTTTTATGGCAAAAGGTATTCTAGCACGGACATAAACAAAAAAGTCGATTTCATCGCTGTGGCAAAGGGCTTTGGCGCAAGGGGCTACTCGTGCAAGAATTTAAGCGAATTTGAAAAAGCCTTTGACGAAGCCTTAAATTTAGGCATTCCTGTGTGGATAGAATGCCTTATAGATAAGGATTTAAAGGTGTTGCCGATGATACCATCAGGCGGCACGGTCAAAGATATCATCATCGAGTAAAGGAAAAGGCTATGAAAAGACGAATTTTAGTGCTTTTAGTGGAAAACAACCCGGGCGTTTTGACGCGCATAACCTTGCTTTTTGGGCAAAGGGGCTTTAACATAGCAAGTCTAACGGTGTCGCCAACTTGCCTTAAAGAAACTTCACGCATCACCATCGTAACTTACGCGGACAGAGAACTCATCACGCAGGTGATAAAGCAAACTTCAAAGCTCGTGGAGGTGCAAAGCGTGGAGCTTTTGGACGAGGACAATGCCATAGAAAAGGACTTGCTCTTGCTCAAAATCTCAACGCAAAAGTATGATGAGCGCAAATTTTGCGATATAAGCAACATTTACAACGCCAAAATTTTAGACATTTCGCCAAAGAGCCTTATAGTAGAGCTTTGCGCTGCCCCGCAAGTCATAGAAAGCTATCTTGCCGAGCTTAAAGGCTTTGAGCTTTTGGAGCTTTCACGCACGGGCATCACGGCTATGCAAAGGGGTTAAGGGGTTGTAACAATATCCCTTGCCATTATGAAATTAACGCTTAAATTTAAGTGTTCTTTGCCACAAAACAAAGCACAAAGCCCTAAATTGCCATACTAACTTACCTTGTCATACTGAGCCTTTGGCGAAGTATCCATAAATTTAAAGTATGGATTTTTCGCCTTAAATTGAAGGCATATCTTAAATTCTGTGGATATTTTGCTAGCGCTCAATATGACAAGTTAGGTTGTTTTTTGCAAAAGGCTCAAAATAACAAAGTCCGCTGTCATTGCGAGCAAATTTTGAAAAAAATTTGCTCGCAATCCACGATAAAATTCAAGCAAACTTTACCACAAAATTTCAGGCAAAACCTTAAATTTTGTCATACTGAGCGCAGCGAAGTATCCACGAATTTAGAGTGCAAATTTATATTTTAAAGTATGGATTTTTCATCTTAAATTCAAAGCGTATCTTAAATTCTATGGATTTTTCGCTTTCTGCGAAAGCTCAAAATGACAAAGTTCGCCGTCATTGCGAAATAGCAAAGTGTGTTTTCTTTGTCCGTCATTGCGAGCGAGCCACAAAGCGAGCGTGGCAATCCATAAATTTAAGCAAACTTTATCACAAAAATTCAAGCAAAGCCTTAAAAACCCTAAAAATTCAGCTAACCGCCCCCAAGCACACCACAAAAAATTTCAGTGGATTGCCACGAATTTGCACGCTTGCGCTTTGCAAATTCTCACAATGACGAATTCCTTGTCATACTGAGCGAAGCGAAGTATCCATAAAATCAAAGTATGGATTTTTCGCTACGCGCTCAAAATGACAAGAGTGTGCCGTCTTTGCAAATGGATTTTTTGCTACGCTTTGCAAGTTGCTTGGTTGTTTTTAGCACACTCATTTAAATGACAATGTGGATTTTGCTTTTTAACGAAAGCTCAAAACGACAAAGTAGCTTAAAATGCTTGAAATTCTAAATGATAATTTTGCTTTTTAGCGAAAACTCAAAATGACAAAATTCTTGTCAGAGTAGGGGCAAAAGCAGTTCTTTTTCTAGCTTTGCTTTGCTCTCTTTACCGCACAGATACTGCACGATTTGCAAGGCAAAAAGCACAGCCGTAGCAGGTCCAGCTGAGGTGATGATATTAGCGCATTCACACACGGCTTTTTCCACAAATACGCCTTTTAAGCCAGCCTCACAGCTTGGATAGCACGAAAATTGAGTGTTTTCATCAAAGATACCAGCTGCATTAAGCACTATGGGCGAGGCGCAAATGGCAGCGACAAGTTTGCCAGCCTTATGCAAAGCCCTTATCCCAGCTAAAACGCGCTCATCAGCCTTTAAATTCATCATTCCGCCGCTTCCACCAGCCAAAGCTATGGCGTCAAAATGAGAAATTTCCACGCTTTCAAGCACGCAGTCAGCCTTTATAGCCAGCTCGTGCGCCCCAACGACAAGCAAATTTTCGTCCAAACTCGCCACCACCACTTCAAGCCTTGCACGGCGCAAAATGTCGGCTATGCTTACAAATTCGATTTCCTCAAAGCCACTTGCTAAGGGTAACAACACCTTTTTACTCATTTTCTTTCCTTTTGCGGCTCGTATTTATGTGAATTTCGCAGGATTTCAAAAAGCTCGCTCATACTATACACTTTTTTCAGCACTCGCCACAAATTTCATCATAAACACTTCGCCTTTAAATTTTGTCATTTTTTTTGCGGTATTTTTCTTCTCTTTGCTTGTTTTTTTCTATCATTTGGCGGTTAAAGCCGATGACAAAAAACGCCACAAAGCACGCAAAAAGCCCCACAACAATAAAGTCTAAAAACTCCACTCCCCTACTCCCAGCACTCAGCGTTTTTTATGCCAAGTTTTTTCGCGCTAAAATGCGGGTCTAAACCCTTGCGTTTTTGCTCCACAAAGTCATCAAGCACCTTTTTTACGATACCTCCAAGCAACAAAATCGAAATGATATTTGTAGTCGCCATAAACGCCATCGTTAAATCCGCCAAGTCCCAAGCCAGCGAGATATTCATCTGCGAACCGATGAAAACCATAGCCACAGCCGAAACGCGAAAGGCGTTCATCACAAGCTTTGAGTCTGTAAGATACTTGACATTTGCCTGTGCGTAGTAGTAGTTGCCTATCAAAGAAGTGATAGCAAACAAAACTACGGCAATAGAGACAAAATGCAGCCCCCAAACGCCATAATACTCTCTCATCACCGCTTGCACGAGCGGCAAAGCCGTAAGTAGTGGCTTGCCATCAACCCCTACATTTTCAAAATACGCTTGCGAAAACAGCACCAAAAGCCCTGTGCTTGTGCAAATGATGACATCGATAAGCACGGCAAAACTTTGTATAATGCCCTGTTTTGCGGGGTGCGAAGTGATAGCGGCTGCGGCTGCATTTGGGGCTGAACCCATACCCGCTTCGTTTGAGTAAAGTCCGCGTTTGATGCCTATGACAAGGGCTGAACCCGCAAAGCCCCCAAAAATCGCTTCAAAATCAAAGGCTTGCTCGAAAATGAGACTAAAAACAGCAGGGATTTTGTCAAAATGCCACAGCACTGCAACGAGCGCAAGAAAGGTGTAGAAAAACGCCATTATAGGCACGATTATGGAGCTTACCTTGCCGATTTTGCTGTGGTGTGAGAAAAAAAGCCACACGCAAAAAAGGCTCAATAAAAGCCCTATGTAAAGGGGCATAGCACTTTGCGAAAAGTCCGTGCCGCTGCCGTTAAAATACAAATCATAATACACCTTAAACGCCGAAGTCATCGTCTGGCTTTGCAAGCCGTTAAAGCCGTAGGCATAAGTGATGATGAGTATGAGCGCGAAAAAGCTACCAAGCCAACCAAGCCCCAAAGCCTTTTTTATGTAGTAAGCTGGTCCGCCCTTAAAGCCTCCGCCGCTATCCTTGCTCTTATAAACCTGTGCGAGCGTGCTTTCAGCAAAGGCACTTGCGCCACCAAAAAACGCCATAAGCCACATCCAAAACAAAGCCCCAGCCCCGCCAAGCACCAAAGCTACCGAAATGCCAGCGATATTGCCTATGCCAACACGCGAAGCAGTCGAAATCATCAGCGCAGCAAATGGGCTGATATGCTCGTCTTTTTGCTCTTTGTGTCTTTGCGTAAGTAGCTTAAACACCGAGCCTAGCATAGAAAACTGCACGAAACGAAGCTTAAAACTATAATAAATCCCCGTAATGACAAGCAAAACTACCATCAACACATCAGTTTTTGGCAAAACAAGCCGCAAAAAGCCTTGCGTAAGCTCAAACAAATCAAATCCTTGCATTGTGTGTCCTTTTTTGAATTTTGCTTGAAATTTTACATTATTTTTGAGCGAAATTCATAAATTTTTACAAATTTTTTAACAAAAGCCTTAAAATTTAATGCTTTGATTAAGCTCCCACATAGGCAAAAAGATAGCCAGAGCTAAAAAAAGCACCAAAATCGCCACAAAAAGCGTCATCAAAGGCTCTAAAATCCGCAAAAGCGCCTCCGTCAAATCATCGCCTTTTGTCTCGTAATACTCGGCGATTTTTTCGCTCATCATATCTAGCTTTGCGCTTTTCATCGCTACGCTCAGCATTCCTATGACTAAATTTTCAAACACGCCGACTTTTTTAAACGCTTCATCAAGCGACAAGCCTTGTGCCAGAAATTCGGCGATTTGCTCGCATTGCTTTGCTAAAAAAGCGTTGCTAAAACTTGATTTAGCAAGGTGCAAAGCCTTTGAAACGCTGATACCGCTTTTAAGCAGCAAGGAAAAGACAAGAAAAAAATGCCCGCTTTGATGATAAAAGATGAGCCGCCCAAATACAGGCGTTTTGATGATGAGTTTGTCCGCTAAAAGCCTAAATTTAGCACACCACACAAGATAAAAAACGGCGAAGAAGGCTATTGAAGCGATGATGAACGGATAAAATTTAGCTAAAAAGGCGTAAATTCCAAGCATTAAACGCGTGATAAGCGGTAAATTCAGCTCGAATTCATCAAAAACGCTTTGAAACTGCGGCACGACAAAGAACATTAGCGCAAAAAAGGCAAAAACAAGCGTGGCAAAGACAAAGGTTGGGTAGCTCAAAGCCTTTTTGAGCTTTTTGGCGTTGTTTAGGCGTTTTTCGCGAAGTGCGCCAAGCCTAGCGAAAACAAAGGCTAAATCGCCCGTGTTTTCGCCCATTTTGATAAGGGCTAGCTCACTTTTGTCAAAGGCAAAGCCACTATTTTCAAAGGCTTGACTTAAATTCTGCCCGCTTTTTAGCGAATTGACAAGCCTTTGAAAGAAAAGTTTGTTGTTTTTGTTTGTGTCATTTTGGTAAAGCTCGCTCACTGCTTGCTGTAAGCTAATGCCAGCATTTACGAGCAAGGAAAGCTCTTTAAAGATGAGCGTTAAATTCGAGCTTTTCAGGCGTTTGCGCCACGCCGTGCTTGGTAAATTCAGCTCTTGGATACTTATAATCCTTGCGCCTTTGGCTTTGGCGAGTTTGGCGGCTATGAATTTGTTTGGTGCTTCGATGATGAAAGTGCTTGTGGGCGTGGAAATTTCATATTTTTTCATCTTGCGCCCTTAAAATGCTCTTTGCAAACGCCCTTTTTAGCTTGAATTTACTCATTTCATCACCCTAAAAAGCTCATCAATGCTTGTTATGCCCGCTTTTGCCTTTTGCAAACCTACTTCAAACATACTTTTAAAGCCATTTTTTTGTGCGTAAGCTAAAATTTCGCTGGCTTTGGCGTTGGTGCGGATTAGTTCGGCTATGTTTTTGTCGATAAACAAAAACTCACTCACCACTTCACGCCCGATATATCCGCTCATCTTGCAATGCTCACAGCCCACAGCTTCGTAGAATTCGCCTTTGAATTCGCTTGTGTGCTTGTAGGACTTGATTTTACAATGCTCGCACAGCTTTCGCACAAGGCGTTGCGCGATGACAAGGCTTAATGCGGAGGCGATGAGGTAGGATTTTGCGCCCATATCAAGCATTCTGGCTATGGCGGAGACGGCGTCATTTGTATGCAGCGTTGAAAACACCAAATGCCCTGTGAGCGAGGATTTAAGGGCTATGTCAAGGCTTTCTTCATCACGGATTTCGCCGATAACTATGATATCTGGGTCTTGGCGCAGTATGGTGCGTAGGGCGTTGTTGAAGTCAAGCCCCGCTTTTTCGTTGAGCGCGATTTGTTGCACGAGCGGCAAGCGGTATTCTATGGGGTCCTCAGCGGTGATGATTTTTTTAGACACGCTTTTTATCTCATTTAGCGCGGCATACAAGGTTGTGGATTTCCCACTGCCTGTGGGTCCTGTGAGTAAAATCAGTCCGAAAGGCTGGTGAATTTGGCTTTTAAAGCGTTTTAAATTCTCTCCGTCAAAGTCTAAATTCTCTAAATTTAAAAAGTCTTTTTTATGCTCTAACACACGCAAAACTACGCTTTCTCCATAAAGCAAGGGCAGGGTAGAGAGTCTAAAATCGTATTTTAGGGCATTTACGCTTAATGAAAAGCTGCCATCTTGCGCCTTTCGTTGCTCGGCGACATTTAGATGCGCTAAAAGTTTTATGTAAAAGATTAAAGCCTGATAAATAGCGGGTTCTATGCTGATAAACTCGCTCAAAACCCCATCAACACGAAAGCGAATCATAGCCTTGCTTTCATCTGGCTCTATGTGTATGTCGCTTGCCCTTTTTTCCACGCTTTGAGCGATGATAAGCTCAAAGAGTTTCGACACGGCGGTTTTATCTTGTGAATTTTGTGAATTTTCAAGCTCAAATTTAAGCTCGTTGATGAGAGTGGTGATTTTTTCTTTTAGCTCAAACTCGCTTAAAAGCCCTAAAATTTGGTGCTTGCTCGCCCGCACGGCTTTGATAAATTTGTGCTTAAAAAACTCTTGCGCCTTGTCTAAAATCTGCTTTTCGCACTCTTTGTCAAAGGCGATAAAAACAAATTCATCATCTTCTTTAAAGGGCAGGGCGCAGTGCGTTTTAAGCCACATTAAGGGCATTTGCTTGTAAAGGTTTGGGTTGATGTCCGTTTTTAGCTCTATAAATTCAGCCTTCATTTACTTTGCTTTCAAAAATTTGTCAAATTCTACTTAAAGAATTTTGCAAAGTCAAACGAATTTTTTAAAAATTTATTTTTTTTGTATATAATGGATTTTATTTTATAAGGAAAATGACGATGAAATTTGCATTTTTGCTTGGCGGCATAGCACTTGGAGTGGTTTTGCTTTTTTTAGCTTACGCGCAAGATAGCGTGATGATGAGAATTTGCTTTGGCTTTTTAGCTGGGGCGAGCGTGTATGCGGGGGCGCACAAAAAGGTGGATTTAAACGATGCGAGCTTTTATGTCTTTGCTGTGTGCGCTGTGGTGCTTTGCTTTGCGCTTAGGGAGCTTTTTTTAAGTGGCGAGCCAAACGCGAATTTAGCCATTTATTTGGGAGCGTATTTGCTCGGCTCCGTTCCTTTCGGGCTTGTCATCGCAAAAAACTTCGCGAAAGTCGATATAAAGCAAGCTGGCAGCAAGAGTATAGGCGCGACAAATGTTTTGCGCGTAGTCAAACAAGCTAACCCAAAACTCGCTAAAAAGCTCGCTGTGGCGACTTTTGCTTGCGATTTTTTAAAGGCGGCTTTGCCGATTTTAGCCTTAAAATTTGCTGGCTTTGATGACAATATGCTTTGGAGCGTGGGGGTTTTAGCGGTTTTTGGGCATTGCTTTTCCGCTTACTTGGGGCTTGAAGGCGGCAAGGGCGTGGCAACTGCGGCTGGCGTGATGGCTGTGCTTTTGCCCTTAGAGCTTGCCATCGGCTTAACGGCGTGGTTTATCGTGGGTAAGGTGTTTAAAATCTCGTCTTTGGCGTCATTAGCTGGGGTGCTAGCCTTTCTCATCGCCGCATTTACGATACATTATGATATGAGTATCAACACGCACGCCCCTGTTTTAGTCATTTGCTTTGTCATCATTTACAAGCATATCCCAAATATCAAGCGTTTGTTTCATAAAGAAGAATGCAAAGTTGTGTAAAAATAAGGCTGAAATTCAGCTGTATCATCGGTATCCTGCCAAAAGAGCGCAAGCAAAAGCAAAGAGTGCGCATAAAATTAAAGGCAAAAAGTGATGAATTTTTGGACTATGCGCTGCTTTGCGCGTGGCTTAAATTCACTTACAAAAAGCGCAAATTCGAGCTGCTTGAAGAGTCCTTAGAATTCGTAGCGAGCAAGCTCAAACAAACTCACCCAGCATTGAGCGCCCTTAAAATCAGCATTACAAAACCGCATATCATCAAAAACGCCCGCGTGAGCGCTTTTATCAAGCGTAAATTCAGCTGAATTTCGCAGGCGAATTTGCCTTACCTATGTATATGGCGTAAAAATTCGCACAATGCTTGAATTCGCAAAAAAAATTTTTAGAAATTTTTATAAATTCAACAAACTTTAAGCAAATTTATGAGATACTTCACATTCTGCAATTTTGTCAAAATTACAGAGTTGTGGAAAAATGGGGCTTTGAGAGCAAAAGAGAAAATTTTTTCAAAAAATTTGAAAAAATTTGAAAAAATTTTTGACTTTAAGCTTCGTTTAAGCTTTTTTTGTGTATAATCACATTTCGTTTTTCAAAAAAAGCGGAAACTTAAATCCAAAACAATGCTTTTAAACATTGTCGTTTGAGTTTGTGTTCTTGAATTTATCATTGTCGATTTTCAAATCTTATAGTCAATCTTTGAAATCTAAATAAGTGATACGATTGAGCTAGGGTGGAATTTGTGCCTTTTGGTTGCGGCGTTGTCGTGCTGATGGGCGTAGGTTTCACAAAATGGGATTTGCGCTTGTGCTTGCAAAAGCAAGGGCGTGAATTTCGCAAAACTTTTTCTTTGATGAAAAAGATTAAACACTTCAAATTTTATGGAGAGTTTGATCCTGGCTCAGAGTGAACGCTGGCGGCGTGCCTAATACATGCAAGTCGAACGATGAAGCTTTTTAGCTTGCTAGAAAGTGGATTAGTGGCGCACGGGTGAGTAAGGTATAGTTAATCTGCCCTTTGCTGGGGGACAACACTTAGAAATGAGTGCTAATACCCCATACTCCGCTACAACACAAGTTGTGGTGGGAAAGTTTTTCGGCAAAGGATGAGACTATATAGTATCAGCTAGTTGGTGAGGTAATGGCTTACCAAGGCTATGACGCTTAACTGGTCTGAGAGGATGATCAGTCACACTGGAACTGAGACACGGTCCAGACTCCTACGGGAGGCAGCAGTAGGGAATATTGCGCAATGGGCGAAAGCCTGACGCAGCAACGCCGCGTGGAGGATGACACTTTTCGGAGCGTAAACTCCTTTTCTTTGGGAAGAATTTTGACGGTACCAAAGGAATAAGCACCGGCTAACTCCGTGCCAGCAGCCGCGGTAATACGGAGGGTGCAAGCGTT
>OLGZ01000633.1_pt1 | contig 26042 bp, 35 predicted proteins | sample 1605981 | NCBI WGS metagenome assembly OLGZ01 (sample SAMN03283291) | human gut metagenome | biome: human-associated habitat; material: feces | host: Homo sapiens | place: Peru | collected 2012 | reverse complement strand
AGTAAATATATATTATAATGTGAGGTGAAGAAAATGCAAAAATATGAGCCAATTGGATTAAAAACAATGGATGGTAAAGAAATAATGACATATACAAAAGAATATTATTTTACATATGTTAAACCAAGACTCGAAACATCAGAAATATATGAACGAATGCTAATAGAAAGTTCAAAGGGAAAAGAAGAACTATATCAAAATATAGAAGATGTAATCGACAACCAGGAAAATTTAGATGGAGATAAAGAAGAAAATAATCAACAATTGGAAACATTAATAAAATATGAATTAACAGGAACAGAAAATGAAAACATTATAAAAAAATTTATAGAAAAAATAAAAAATGGGAAGGGAGATGAAACAGATATGACAAATGCATCAAGAATAATAAATAGAGAAATGAGAGCCAGAGAAAAAGCAGCTAAAAATGAAGGAATGTTGCTAGGTATTTCACAGGGAATTTCGAAAGGCATTGCAATGATGGCAAAAAAATTAAAAGATAAAATGAGCATTGAAGAAATTTGTCAACTAACAGGGTTAAGTGAACAACAAATAGAAAATTTGTAAAAATTAATAAAACCTACACACCTATATGCAGTATTTTTAATAAAGTAAAGTTCGCAAATAGAGATGTTCCTTTTTAGGTAAATTTTTTACTCTTAAAAAGATGCAAGGTAAAAAGATGCAAGGTAAAAAGATGCAAGGTAAAAAGATGCAAGATAAAAAGACATAAGATAAAAAATATTAGAGACCAGTAAATCAAAAATATACTACTATAATTTAAAATAAAAAATCACCTAAATAGCAGAAGCAACATAGCTATTTAGGCTTTTTTCCTTAAAGAAACCACGTTTTTACCTGTAGTTATGATTTCATCACAAAGGGGCAAGGATGCTTTTAAAAATGAACATCTCCTAGAAACGTGTAAAAATACGCACAATGATCTCCAAAAAATGTGAAAAAAGTATAAAAACATCTCCCAAAAACGTGAAAAAACTTGATATTTTTACAAAGAAATGGAATACATGTATCCAAATGGACTTTGAAGAATCTTTGATGACAACATCTAGTCAGAAACTCATTGACGAAATTTATAAATGTAATTTATTAAAAACAATTCAAATTCCACCAAAAACATATGAAGATGAAGAATAATTTAACTATAAAGTCTATACCGCTATATGCAGCATTTTTAATAAAATAAAGCAATCGCCCAAAGGGGACATCCCTTTTTGGGCGATTATTTTATCTTAATCATTTTGATTATAATATTTATCCATATAAATAATTAATCTCTTTAAAGCTAATCTATCCTTATTAGAGAAATTACTAAAATATTGCTGAATATTATAATCTCTAGATTGTTTTTTTAAGTCGTTTAATAAATCTTCGAAAAATTGATCTGGTGGAATTTTAAGAACATTACACAAATTAAGCATAGTGGCAATACTGCCAGTATTTCTACCAGACTCTATATCTCTATAAAAATCTACAGACATACCAATCTTATCTGCCATTTCTATCTGAGTAAGTCCTAATACTAGTCTTTTTTTTCTAAGTTTAGATTCGAAAACTCTTTTTACATCATCATTTGTAACTTTAGGAGCTTGTTTATATCTTTCAACTTTTAAGTATTGGGTTTTGCTAATGTCAACATTACGTGGCCTACCACGCTTTTTGCCAGAGTTCTTTTGCTCTGGATCTTTTAATGTTTTATCCAAAGCGGTATTACTATCAGAATTTTCTGAAACTTTTTCTGGTTTTATATCTTCTTCTAAAGATACCTTTTCTATTTTAGTAGAAGAATGTACTTTTTGTGGTTTAGAAATTTTTTCTTTTTTGTCCATTTTATCCTTCTTCTTTTTTGAATTTTTGGGGTTTGTGTTAGTGTTCTTGTTAACATTTTTCTTGTCAGAAGATTTAGCATCAATAGTATCATTAGTTGTTTTTTTAGATTTATTAGATTTTAAAGACTCAGTAACAGTCTTGTTTTTTTCGTTTTCAAATTCATTATTTTGAGATTTCATTTTTACACCTCTTATAAAGTTATTATTATATAATATCATAAATTTTATACTAATAAAAGTGGGCGAAACCCCTAATTTTAAGCCAAAAAATGACAAAAAGTAGGGGTATTACCCCTAAAAAAAATCGAAAAATGTTGAAAAATGTATTGATTTTTTGGAAACGGTATTTTATAATAAAAAATGTAAAAATTATAAAGAATTATAATATGAGATGTATAGCAACAAAATAAGCTGTATACGGTTATAATTAAAACATTAAGCACAAAGCTTAAAAAAACAAAAGTAGAAGGAGGAAAACAAAAAAATGAAAAAGAAAAAATTAAAGAAAGGAAACGAAGGTATAACACTAGTTGCGTTAGTAGTAACCATAGTAGTATTGTTAATATTAGCAGGAATAAGCTTAAATTTAGTATTAGGTGAAAATGGAATAATAACAAGAGCACAAGATGCAAGAAATCAAACAGAAGAAGGAAGAGTAAATACAGAAAAAGCAATAAATGCATTAACAGATGAAATGGAAGCATACATAAAAGGAAATGAAGGCGGAAATGGAAACAATGGTGGAAATAATGGAGGCAATAGTGGAAATGGAACAGCAACAGAAAAACCAGAAACAACAACAACAGATACATCAGTAAGTTTTTCAACCGCATATGGAAGAATAGATATAGTATGGTTAGATAAAAATAATAATGTAATAAGTAATCCATTAGAGCCAGTAATGATGAGTGGAATGACAAAAGTGGCATGGAATGGAACAACAGAAATAACACCAAGTACAAATGCAGAATGGTATAGTTATACAGCACAAACAGGAACAACAGATGGAAAAACAAGTAAATGGGCAAATGCAAAGAACGATGGAAGCTATTTTGTATGGATACCAAGATACGCATATAGAATAACATATTATTCAAGTCAATCAAGCACAGATGCAACAGGATATTATGATGGATTCGGAATGTGGAGTGCATCAGACAAAAAAGTAAAATATGCATTAGACACAGGAGCAAAAACAGTAGTTAGTAATGGAAAAAGTTATATAGTACACCCAGCATTTGAAACAGACATAAATTTAGGTGGATGGGATTCACAACTATCTGGAATATGGGTAGCAAAATATGAAATGAGCATGGAAACAAACGGTAGCCATACAGAAACAGGAAGTTCAAGTGTAGGAAATGTAACAACATCAAGTACAGTAAAAGCAGTAAGTAAGCCAAATGTATCAAGCTGGAGAAATATAAATATAGGAAATTCATATACAAACTCGTACAATTATGATAGGGATAAAGAAAGTCATTTAATGAAAAATAGCGAATGGGGAGCAGCAGCATACTTAACACAAAGTCAATACGGAAGAAATGGAAATGAAATAACTATAAATGGTAGTTCAAGCTTTATAACAGGAACTGGAGGAGTAGAAGCAAGTACAACAGGAAATTTATATGGAATATACGATATGTCAGGAGGAGCTTGGGAGAGAGTTGCAGCGTTTAATGACACAGATTCAAATAATTATGAGACAACATATGGAAGTTCATTTGCAGGAACAACAAAAGCAAGTACAAAATATGCAACAAAGTACTCAAACAATAGTACTACAAATTCAGGAACATTACTATATACAGTAGGAAAGACAGGAGATTCAACTAAAGAGGTATACACAGGATCTGGAACAGCTAACTGGTTTAGCGACTACTCGATCTTCTTGTATTCGAGCAGTCCGTTCTTCGTACGCGGTGGCGGTTGCAGGTATGGTTCTGGTGCAGGTGTGTTCAATTCGAGCTACACTGGTGGTAATGACGGCAACAACAATTCGTTCCGTGTTGTGTTGGCCGGTGTGTAGCACTTTGAACACTTGTTCCTAAATTCCTTTTATTCGGCACTGAATAAGTGACTGTAGATAGGATTAAATACGGGCAAGTAAACATAAAGCCACTATGGGAAATATGGCAGAGATTTGTGTAAAAATATAGCAGAAGAAATAACTTTTGTAAGGGTGCCGTAAGGCACCCCAAAAAAATAAAAATTAGGGATTAAGCTATTACTACTCGAACTTCTTGTATTCGAGCAATCCGTTCTTCAAACGCGGTGGCAATTACAATAATGGTTCTAATGCAGGTGTGTTCAATTCGAACAACACTAATGGTAATGACAACAACAACAATTCGTTCCGTGTTGTGTTGGCCGGTGTGTAGCACTCTGATACACAAGGTTTTTTTAGAAACCTGTCTCAGCAGGGCATATGTTCAAGGACTATGCCGAGAGTAAATACAACACATTATTTATAAAGTACTAATGGAAATGAAAAAAGTATCTATAGTAAATAATAGAAATTACAACAAGATTTGTATCAAAGAAGTTTAATTCCTTTGGTATTAGCAAGGTTTTAATATCATAAACACATAAATAGTATTCTTCGTTTTAGTAGTAAAGTGGCGAAAATCCGAGAATATGAAAAATAAGAAGTTTTGACATTACAAAACTTCTTATTTTTATAAATTACTATTAGAATTATTAATAAAATCATCAAAAATATTTTGTTCCATCTGAGAATATGCTTTATCTGTTAATAAAAAATTGCAACTATTTATAATCTTTTTTTGAAGAGTATAAGAATTACAATGAGATGCATGACCAATCCAAGAATTCAAACTTTCTGTTGCTTGGGCAACATTTAATTTGTTATTTTTATATAGATAGTTCCATTTTTTTACATTTTTCTTTATTTTCTTTTTACTATTTAACCTTAAAAGTTTATGTGTTGTAAAAATTCGATATCCACAAAAATCAACTCCCATTTTATTTGGGTAATATTTTGATTTTGCGTTTAGTTCTAAATGTAATTGTTGATGCAAAAAGGTTTCTATTGTGTGCTTAATTAATTTGCATTCTTCTTTAGTATTCAATAGTAAAATAAAATCATCCATATACCTTACATAGTGTTTTATTTTTAAAGTTCGTTTTACAAATTGATCGAGCTCATTTAAATAAATATTAGCAAAAAATTGTGATGTATAGTTTCCAATAGGGATTCCGATTGCTCCCATTTCTTCTCTTCCATCAAAAATTAAAAGCTTTGTAAAATTTAAAAGTTCAACATCTGCAATATACTTACACATAATTGAGTATAAAATATTTGGATCAATATGATAAAAAAATCCTTTTATATCACATTTTAAAATCCAAAAGTTTGGATTATTCTGATTACAAATTCTAATTTGCTTTTCAACTTCTAATGCAGCTTTATGAGTACCTCTGTCTTTTAAGCAAGCAAATGTCGTACTAATAAATTTTGGAACAATATTAGGTTTTATGAATTCTTCAACATACCATTGATGTACAATTCGATCTACGTATGGTAATGCTTTTATAGTACGTTCTTTAGGTTCATAGACTTTAAATGTATAATATTTTCCAAGATGATAAGTATGATTTCTTATTTTGTTAAGCAAATTTGTTAAATTATTTTCTAAGTTTATTTCAAATTTTACAACTTCACTTTTGCAAACTTTGTGCTTTCTTGCACGTAAATTTGCTTCATACAATTTTTCAAAAGTTAAATTTTTATAAAAACAATTTTTTATTTTTTTAGGCATGAATTAATCCACGCTCCTAACATATTACATATAATTGTTATTAATTCGCACCAACTTTCATAATTTCTCATAGAAATGTAGCGGTATTTGTAAGCAATTCTTACCTGAACTTTTAGTAAATTTAGATTAACATCTAATTCATTAAGATTCTGTAATTTTTCCTTTTTGGAATATAATTTTATTGCAAACATTAAAGAACGTAAACCCGAATATAAAGAAAGTTTTATTTCTTCAACTAGTGCAAACTTTTCAGACTTTGGAAATTTTCGAACAATATCATTAGTGTAGTAAATAAGATTTAAATATTTTTGATATATGGATAATGTATTATCATTGTTTTCCACTTCTAATACCTCCTAGCAATTCCTTACCTTCCAAAGATATTGTTTGTAATAAATCAAAAGCTTCGCTTATAGATAATTTATCTGCATTTATTTTGGAAATTCTCTTTATAAAATTTGTGGACTTTTTTAAATAAATATAATCATTTTCAGAAAAAGTAGCAGTACTCTTATACGATTCTATTACTTTTATAGGAACATCTGCAGATTTTAAATAAGCTAAATATTTATCTAATTGAGTGGTTGGAAACCCACATTTTACAACAGAATCATTCAAATTAGTTAACTTTAAACTTAAAATAGGAGATAACCTTTTTGCATCTTCGTCTAAAAATATATAAAAAATACCACATTTAAATAAATAACTATATTCACAATTTTCTTGTTTCAATTGTAAATATTTTTTATGTAAGTTACTCATATTAAGACCTCCTTCTAAATTTTAGAAAATTATATATTAAAAGATTTGAAAAATATACCACTACCAATGGTGGGAAAATTACACATTGTATAGTGGTTATAATAATCATTCTTTAAATATATAATTTGGAACAAAGGTGAAAAAAATGACTTGTTTTAGTAGATTTTATAAAAAAGAAAAAATGATTAGTAGAACGCTTGATATTGATGAGAACTTATATTTAGAATTAGAAAGATTGTCGAATGACGTATATGATGCGTCAATTAGCAAATTGGTTAATGCTGCAATAGAAGAATTAATAAAAAAAGAAGACATAAATATTTATGAAAATAAAAACAAGTCGTATGTATCAAGATCTTTTTTAATAAGGGAGAGTCTGCTTGATGGAATTTATGAGCTGAAATCTAAGTATAGAATATCTTTATGCTTAACTGTGAACATTGCAGTTAGAAATGCAATAATAGAAGAAGAGGAGGAAAAGAAGATAAAAAAAATTGTATAAATTCAAAATATTACATTTTTATTACATTTGATAAAAAAGTTGAATATAACATTGCTTATTGATATAATTAAATCATACTATAGGAAAAATGGAGCAAAATATACCAAGGAGGATTAAATTATGTTAAAATCAAATGTTAGTTATAGCACAGATAAAGACAGCTATGCAGCTGGTAAGTCGTGCGCAGAAAAGGCAGTTGTAGATCTAATGGAGACTAAAGTTGCCTTTTTATTTAGTTCTGTAAAATATAATCAGAACAAATTATTAGAAGGAGCAAAATCTGTTTTAGGAACAGCTCCAATAATTGGATGTACATCTTCTGGAGCAATAATTGTACCAGATGGAGTAATTTCATCTGAAGACGGTTTTGCTGGAATGCTTGCAATAGGAGACAACGAAACAGCTGTAGGTGTTGCAGGTTCAGAGCGTGGAAAAAATCCAAGAGAAACAGGAAGAAAAGTTGCAAAAGAGGCAATGGCTAAAGTTGGAACAGACAGAGCACCTGCATACTTTTATATGGTAGCTTCTCCAGCAGAAGAAGAGGAATACGTAAAAGGTATAGAAGATGTAATAGGATGTGTACCATTCTTTGGAGGAAGTGCAGCAGATGATGCAGTTGCAGGAGATTGGAAAATCTTTACAAATGATAAATGCTTCTCAGATGGTGTTGCTGTAGCGTTCTTCTACACAAACAAACCAATGATAAACAAATATACAGGAGCATATCATGAAACAGTAAACTCTGGAATTATAACAAAATTAAATGGAAAAAGACAATTAGTTGAAATAGATGGAAAACCAGCTATGAATGTTTATGCAAAATGGACAGGCAAAAAGGTAAAAGATTTAATGGGAATGAATTTACTTTCATCTACTATAACAGAGCCTTTAGGAGTAAAAGATAGATTAGGTTCATTAATTGCAATTCGTCATCCAATGGTTGGAAACGAAGATTTATCAATGAACATAGGAAATAACTTAGCAATAAATACTGCAGTAATTCAAATGCAAGCAAGTGTTGATGAATTAATAGATTCAACAGGAAAAACTTTAAAAACTGTAAGAACAAGCCTTCCATGTGAAGCAGGAGCTTATTTACTAGTTCACTGTGGTGGAAGAAAATTAGGAATAGGTGACAGAATTGATGAAGTTGCAGAACAATTAAAGAAGGAAGCAAAAGGAGTTCCATTCTTAACTGTATTTACATTTGGTGAATATGGAACAGAAGATCACGGAGAAAATACTTGTGGCGGATTAATGCTTTCATTTACTGGATTTGGAAAGAATAAATGAATACCAAACTCTGGAAAGGCAGAGTTAGAAGAGCCTTACCAGCAAGAAGAATACGAGGCTGAAAAAGGCTCCGATCAAAATAGTTTAAAATTTGAAAAAGTTTTAGATAGTGTAATTCAAATAACAGGTGATGCAATACAAGAAGGCAAAAAAATTATAAATTCTAATTTGAAAAAGAAGGAAGGCGATTGTATGAAGGTTTTAATAGGAAAAGACTGGAAGGAAAGCTCTAATGGAGCCAAAATAGAGGTCGTAAATCCTGCAACAGGAGAGCTTATAGACAAAGTTCCAAACATTAGCTTGGAAGATGTTGATGAAGCAGTTACAGTTGCAAAAGAAATGCAAAAAGAATGGGAAAAAGTTTCAATCTACGATAGAGGAGAAATTTTATATAAATTTGTAAACTTAGTAGAAGAAAACAAAGAGCGTTTAGCAAGACTATTATCAGAAGAAACAGGAAAGCCAATTACAGAAGCAAGAGGAGAAATTGCAAATGTTAGAATTGGTGTACGTGGATTTGTAGAAAAAGCAAAACACTTATATGGAGAAAGTTTAGTTGGCTCTTCAGAACTAGGAAATGAAAAAACAATGCAAATTACAACAAGAGCTCCTCTAGGAGTAATAGTTGCAATAATACCATTCAACTTCCCAAGTGACTTATTCTGCCAGAAAGTACCACCAGCATTAATGATGGGCAATTCAATTATCGTAAAACCATCAAATTATAATCCATTAACATTAATAGAATATGTTAAATTAATGGTAGAAGCAGGTGTGCCAGCAGGAGTAATTCAAGTAGTAACAGGAGATGGACCAATTGTTGGTCAAGCATTAGCAAGACATAAAGGAGTATCTCTAGTTTCTCTAACAGGAAGCACAGGTGCTGGAATTCAAACAATGGGAACAGCTTCACAAAACTTAACACACGTAATGCTAGAGCTAGGTGGAAATGATGCTTTTATAATGCTAGAAGATGGAGATATGGATTTAGCAGTAAAAGAAACAATTTGGGGAAGATTATACAATGGTGGTCAAGTTTGCTGTGCAAGCAAGAGGTTTTTAATACACAATTCTAGAAAACAAGAATTTATAGATAGAATGAAAGACGTAATTTCTAAATTAAGAGTTGGAGACCCAAGCAATGAAGACACACAAATGGGACCAATGATAAACATACATGCAGCACAAAGAATAGAAGAGCAAGTAAATAAAACAATAGAACAAGGTGCAAGACTAATTTGCGGTGGAAAGAGAGAAGATGCTTTCTATTATCCAACAATACTAGATAATGTAACAAGAAAAATGGATGTTGCAAAAGATATGGAAATATTTGGACCAGTAATTCCAGTAATAGGCTTCGACACAGAAGAAGAGGCAATAGAAATTGCAAACCAATCATCTTATGGACTTTGTGGATGTGTAATTACAAAAGACTATTCAAGAGGATTAAAAATTGCAAATAAATTAGAATGCGGTGGAGCTGTAGTAAATGGTGCAAGCTTCTTTAGAAGCTTTGAAATGCCATTCGGTGGCTGGAAACACAGTGGAATAGGCAACGAAGGAGTATCTAGCACATTACAAGAAATGAGTAGAATAAAAACAATAGTATTAAAAAATATACTATAATCAATTACAAGATTGTGTTTATACATTTTATAAAAATTATTATTAAAAAATTTAGTTTCGCCCAAAAAAGGCCGTCCCAATTGGGCGAAAATGAATATTTAAATTTTAAATTTGCTTGGGGAAGAGGCTGCCTCTATGAGCAAAAGAAGGAGAAAAATTATGGCAAATACAAGATTTATATTAAATGAAACTTCATATTTTGGCTTTGGAGCAAGAGAAGTTTTATTAGATGAGTTAAAAGACAGAAACTTTAAAAGAGTATTTTTAGTATCTGATAAATCACTTGTTGAAGCAGGTGTAACAGACAAAGTTATGAACATTTTAGAAGAAGGAAAAATAAAATACGAATTATATGATGAAGTAAAACCAAACCCAACTATAGCAAACGTATTAACAGGATACAAAAAGAGCAGATGGTTTAGACCAGATGTTATTTTAGCTGTTGGTGGAGGATCAAGTATGGATACTGCCAAGGCTATATCTATACTTATGGAAAATCCAGATAGAGACGATGTTGTTTCTTTAAATGGAGCTTCTAACACAAAGAAAAAAGGACTTCCAATGATTGCAATGCCTACAACAGCAGGAACTGCAGCAGAAGTTACAATTAACTATGTTATAACAGATGAAGAAAGAGAAATAAAAATGGTTTGTGTTGACCCACACGACATACCAGTTTTAGCAATAGTAGATACAGAACTTATGGCTTCTATGCCAAAGAAACTTGCTGCTGCAACTGGAATGGATGCATTAACACATGCAATAGAAGGATATATAACAAAAGCACATAACACAATGTCTCAAATGTTTTCTATGAAAGCAATTGAGTTAATTTATAAAAACTTAGCTGCTGCTGTAAATGATAAAGACCAAAAAGCAATAGATGATGTTGGATTAGGCCAATATATAGCAGGAATGGGCTTTTCAAACGTTGGACTTGGAATAGTTCATTCAATGGCACATCAATTAGGAGCAGTTTACGACACACCACATGGTTTAGCAAATGCAATATTACTTCCAACTGTATTAGAATTTAATGGAACTGTTTGTGCAGACCTATACAAAGAAATTCTAACACAAGGAATGGGAATAAATGCAACAAAATTCACAGATGAAGAAGCTATAAAAACTCTATGTGAAAAAGTAAGAGACCTATCAGAAGCTGTTGGAATTACTCAAACAGTAAAAGATGTAGGAGCAAAGAAGAAAGATTTTGCAATGCTTGCAGATAAAGCAATGGTAGATCCTTGTAAACCAGGAAACCCAAGAGAAGTAACAAAACAAGACTTCATAGACTTATATGAAAAAGCTTGGTAATTAAAATAAAAATATTTAAGTAAAAATGCTTTCGCCCAAAGAGGATGTCCCTTTTTGGGCGAAAAAAATTGACAAAAATATTGACAAAGCAGAAAAAATGTTATATACTAGTAAAGCATGTAAGATAGCGTAGAAGTGGAATGTGGCTACAAATGCCTTAAAACCAGGCTTTGGAGGGAACTTCCATGGAGCATGTCGTGGCTTAGACCAGGCGGTAAGGTTTATAAATAACAAAGCACTTATCCCAAGATACTCATGCGAAAACTTGGGCTTTTATAATGAATATGGTTAGAACACCAGGGTGCGTTTATACCTTCCGACCAACAAAAATAAATTAAGGAGGGAAAATTACATGGCAAAAAATCAAACAACAGAGGTAACAAACGGTAAAATCAGAATAAGACTTAAAGCTTATGATCCAGTTGTTTTAGAACAGTCTGCTGAAAAAATAGTAGATACTGCTAAAAAAACAGGAGCAAAAGTATCAGGACCTATTCCATTACCAACAGAAAAGGAAATAGTAACAATTTTACGTTCTCCACACAAACACAAAGACTCAAGAGAGCAATTCGAAATGAGAACACATAAAAGAGTTATCGATATTCTTTACCCAACACAAAAAACAATTGAAAGTTTAACAAAAATTGAACTTCCAGCTGGCGTAAACATAGAGATAAAATAAATAAGTTAAGGCAAAAAGTTAGAAACCTATAAAAATCTGACAACAAAACCAAGCTAGTGAAAATTCATTAGCCAATAGTTAGGAGGAAAATTTAAAATGAAAAAAGCAATAATAGGAAAAAAAGTCGGAATGACACAAATATTCGACGAAGCAGGAAAAGTAATTCCAGTTACAGTATTAGAAGCTGGACCTTGTGTTGTAGCTCAAGTTAAAACAGTAGAAACAGATGGCTACGATGCAGTACAATTAGGATTTGGAGATGTTAAAGAAAACAAAGTAAATAAACCAGTTAAAGGTCATTTTACAAAAGCAAACTTAACATTAAAAAAACACTTAAGAGAATTCAGACTAGATGATGTATCTTCAGTAAAAGTTGGAGATGAATTAAAAGCTGATGTTTTTACAAAAGGAGACAAAGTAGATATTCAAGGAACATCAAAAGGAAAAGGATTCCAAGGTGTTATAAAAAGACATGGTCAATCAAGAGGACCTATGGGACATGGTTCTATGTATCATAGAAGACCAGGATCTATGGGATCAACATCAACACCAGGTAGAGTATTCAAAGGAAAGAAACTTCCAGGACATATGGGAAGAAAAACAATTACAATACAAAACCTAGAAGTTGTAGCTGTTGACTTAGACAAAAATGTAATATTAGTAAAAGGTAGTGTTCCTGGAGCTAATGGATCAATATTAAAAATTAAATCAAGTGTAAGAGCTTAAGGAAGGAGGAAAAAAGATGCCTAAAATAGACGTATATGACATAAACGGAAAGAAAGTTAAAGAATTAGAACTAAACGAAGCAGTATTTGGAATTGAACCAAACGAAGCAGTAGTTCACAGCGTTTTAATTAACTACTTAGCAAATCAAAGACAAGGTACACAAAGTACAAAAACAAGATCAGAAGTTTCTGGTGGTGGAAGAAAACCATGGAGACAAAAGGGAACAGGTAGAGCAAGACAAGGAAGTATTAGAGCTCCACAATGGATTAAAGGTGGTATAGCTTTAGGACCAAAACCACGTTCTTACAAATACACTGTAAACAAAAAAGAAAGAAGACTTGCTATTAAATCAGTATTAAGTTCTAAAGTATTAGAAAACGAATTAGTAGTAGTAGATAGCTTACCATTAAAAGATATAAAGACAAAAGAAATGGTAAAAGCTCTTTCAAACTTAAAAGTAGAAGGAAAAGCATTATTAATGCTTCCAGAAAAGAACGAAACAGTTCAAAAATCTGCTAGAAATATAAAAGGTGTTAAAACAACATTAGTTGAAACAATAAACGTTTACGATTTATTAAAATACAACAAATTAGTTGTTACAGAAGACACTGTTAAGAAATTAGAGGAGGTGTACGCTTAATAATGAGACCAGAAGACATTATAATAAAACCTATAATTACTGAAGAAAGTAATGATGGAATACAAGAAGGAAAGTATACCTTTAAAGTAAACAAAAAAGCTACAAAAGTTGATATTGCAAATGCAGTAGAAAAACTTTTCGGAGTTAAAGTATTAAAAGTAAATACAATCAACGTAAAAGGTAAAGAAAAAAGAGTAGGAAGAAATGTTGGAAAAACATCTGACTGGAAAAAAGCTATAGTTTCTATAGATACAAATCCATCAGACAAAACATACCTTGCAAAAGGTGGAAAAACAACAAAGGTAGCTACTAAATACAAAACATCTATTGATGAATTTATGGGTGCTTAATAAATTTATGTCAGCATCTTGCTTCGTGAAACATCATTAAAAATTTTTCAATGTACACAAAGTACAATTTCAAAATATTTAATTTGTTTGCCTAGCAATATACTAATCTAAATTTATTATAATTATAACCTTACTCGATTCTAATAATTAATCGAAATATCAATAAAAATAATAATTAACGAGAGATAACTCGGATAATAAAAAATATCTGCTTATGCGGGGCAGGAAAAAAAGAATACGTAAATAAATAAAAATAAAAAATAGAAAATTCAGCAAAAACGAGTAGTACGAGGAAAACAAGCAAAAAAAGCGGAGGTGTACGCTGGTACATTGAGCATTTTTGAAGCGAAGCTTGACGAAGTAGGACGAAGTTTTTCATGAATTTGATAAGGAGAGAAAAATGGCAACAAAAAAATTCAGACCAGTAACTCCATCACTAAGAAACATGACAGTTTCTGATTTTTCAGAAATAACAAAAAAGACTCCTGAAAAATCTTTATTAACAGTAAAGAAAGAAAAAGCAGGAAGAAATAGTTATGGAAGAATAACAGTTCGTCACCAAGGTGGAGGAAACAGACAAAAATATAGAATTATAGACTTTAAACGTCAAAAAGAAGATATGGAAGCAACTGTAATAGGAATCGAATACGATCCAAACAGAAGTGCTAACATAGCATTAATAAAATATGAAGATGGAACATTAAGCTACATACTAGCACCTATCGGATTAAAAGATGGTGACAAAGTAATGTCTGGTGTTAATGCAGATATTAAACCAGGAAACTGCTTAAAATTAGAAAATATTCCAGTTGGTACAATGGTACACAACATAGAAATTAATCCAGGTCAAGGTGGAAAATTAGTAAGAGCTGCTGGACAAGAAGCTCAACTTATGGCTAAAGAAGGAAAATTTGCAAATTTAAGATTACCTTCAGGAGAAATGAGATTAATAATGCTAAACTGCAGAGCAACAATAGGAACTGTAGGAAATGCAGAATATGAAAACATTAAATTAGGTAAAGCAGGAAAAACAAGACATCTTGGCAAACGTCCAGAAGTTAGAGGATCTGCAATGAACCCAGTAGATCACCCACACGGTGGTGGTGAAGGAAAGGCTCCAGTAGGACACGCAGGACCAATGACTCCTTGGGGTAAACCAGCACTTGGATATAAGACAAGAAAGAACACAAGAACAGATAAATTTATAGCTAAGAGGAGGAAATAATAATGTCAAGATCTAGTAAGAAAAAGCCATTTATTGCTCCAGAATTATTAAAGAGAGTTGAAGCAATGAATGAAAGTGGAAAAAAAGAAGTATTAAAGACATGGTCTAGAGCTTCTACAATATACCCACAAATGGTTGGACACACAATAGCTGTTCACGATGGTAGAAAACACGTTCCTGTATATATTACAGAAGAAATGATAGGACATAAATTAGGTGAATTTGCTCCAACAAGAACATTCAAAGGTCACGCAGGAGATAAAACAACAACTGCAAAATAAATAATAATTTAAGGAGGTAAATAAAGTGGCAGAAAAGCAAGAACAAGTACAAGAAGAAGTACTACAAGCAAAAGCAACTTTAAAATATGCTAGAATTTCATCTAGAAAAGTTAAAATTGTAGCAGATTTAATAAGAGGAAAAGATGTAAATGAAGCTTTAGCAATAGTAAAATTTACTCCAAAGGCTTCATCAGCAATAATAGAGAAATTGTTAAAATCAGCAATAGCAAATGCAGAGAACAATCATGGAATGAAACATGAAAACTTATATGTAGCTGAAATATATGCTAACCAAGGCCCTACACTAAGAAGAATAAGACCAGCTGCTAAGGGTTCAGCTGTTAGAATTAGAAAGAGAACAAGTCATATAACAATAGTTCTTAAAGAAAGAGACTAAAAGTAAGGAGGATAATTAGAAAATGGGACAAAAAATGAATCCAAATGGACTTAGAGTTGGAATCATAAAAGACTGGAATTCAAAATGGTATGCAGATTCAAAACATTTTGGAGAATATCTAGTAGAAGATCACAAAATCCGTGAATATGTTAAGAAAAAACTTTATGCAAGTGGAATAGCTAAAATAGAAATTGAAAGAACTGCTAAGTTTGTTAAAGTTAACGTTTATACAGCAAAACCTGGTCTTGTAATAGGAAAAGGTGGAAATTTAGCTGAAAGTTTAAAAGAAGAATTACAAAAAATGATAGGCAAAAATGTAAATCTAAATATTGTTGAGGTTAAATCACCAGATTTAGATGCTCAATTAGTTGCAGAAAACATTGCAGGACAACTAGAAAGAAGAATTTCATTCAGACGTGCAATGAAACAATGTATGCAAAAAACAATGAAAATGGGAGCTCTAGGAATTAAAACTGCAGTATCAGGAAGACTTGGCGGAGCTGATATGGCAAGAACAGAGTTCTACAAAGAAGGAACAATACCACTTCAAACATTAAGAGCTGATATAGATTATGGATTTGCAGAAGCAAATACAACATACGGAAAAATCGGTGTAAAAGTTTGGATATATAAAGGAGAAGTTCTTCCAGCTAAGAAAAAGCAACAGGAAGGAGGAGACAAATAATGCCATTAATGCCAAAAAGAACAAAATATAGAAAACAACAAAAAGGTAGAAATAGAGGAAAAGCAACAAGAGGTAACGTTATAACAGACGGAGAATATGGATTACAATCTTTAGAATTAGGTCAAATAACATCAAACCAAATAGAAGCAGCCCGTGTTGCTATGACAAGATATATAAAAAGAGGTGGAAAGGTTTGGATAAAAATCTTCCCAGACAAACCAATAACAAAGAAACCAGCAGATACTCGTATGGGTAAAGGTAAAGGATCAGTTGAATACTGGGTAGCTATAGTAAAACCTGGTAGAATACTATTTGAACTTGCTGATGTATCAGAAGATACAGCAAGAGAAGCTTTAAGACTTGCTGCTAACAAATTATCTGTTAAATGTAAATTTGTTAAAAAGGAAACTGAAGTAGGTGGTGAATTAGATGAAGATAAATAAGATTAAAGAAATGTCTTCACCAGACTTAGAAAAAGAATTAGGAGAATTAAAATCAGAATTATTTAAACTAAGATTCAGCTTAGCTACAAATGGACTTGATAATCCTATGAAAATAAAAGAAGTTAAGAAAGACATTGCAAGAATAAAAACTGTATTAACTCAAAGAGAGTGTGCAGGAGAAAAGGTTGAAGAACCTGCAAAAGAAGTAAAAGAGGCTAAAAAAGCTTCTACAACAAAAAAAGCTGCATCTGAAAAGAAAGTAGCAGAAAAGAAAACAGCTACAAAGAAAACAACAAAAAAAGTAGCTGAATAATGAAAGGAGCTTATTATGGAAGAAAGAAATCTTCGTAAAACTATGATAGGAACTGTTTCTTCAGACAAAATGGATAAAACAGTAGTTGTATCTGTTGAAATGAGAGAAATGGACAAAACATATGGTAAGATTAAGAAAAAGACATATAAATTAAAAGCTCATGACGAAAACAATGAATGTAAAATTGGAGACAAAGTTAAAGTCATGGAAACAAGACCTCTATCAAAAGACAAGAGATGGAGAGTTGTTGAAATTATAGAAAAAGCAATAATCAAATAATTAAGAAATATAAGAAGGAGGTACTATTTAATGGTACAGCAACAAACAGTATTAAAAGTAGCTGATAATACAGGTGCAAAAGAAATAATGTGTATTAGATGCTTAGGCGGTTCTTATAGAAAATATGCTAAAGTTGGAGATATAATAATTGCTTCTGTTAAAAGTGCAACACCAGGTGGCGTTGTAAAAAAAGGTGAAGTTGTTAAAGCAGTTGTTGTTAGAACAAAGAAACCAATAAGAAGAGCTGACGGATCATATTTAAGATTTGACGAGAATGCAGCCGTTATAATAAGAGACGATGGAACACCAAAGGGAACTCGTATATTTGGACCAGTAGCAAGAGAATTAAGAGATGGAGAATATATGAAAATACTTTCACTTGCTCCAGAAGTTCTATAAAAGTTGTAATTAAAGACAATGTATAAAAACATTAGTGAGGTGAAAATAATGAAAATAAGAAAAGGAGACACAGTTAAAGTTTTATCTGGAAATGATAAAGGAAAAACTGGAGAAGTTCTTGAAGTTATACCAAAAACAGAAAAAATAATTGTAAAAGGTATAAATATAAGAAAAAAGAGCGTAAAACCTAGAAAACAAGGTGAAGAAGGAGGAATAATTCCTTCAGAAGTTGCAATACATTCAAGCAAAGTTGCTCTAGTATGTCCAAAATGCGGAAAAGCTGCAAGAGTAGGATATGTAGTAGAAAACGGCGAAAAAGTACGTGTATGTAAAAAATGTAATGCAAAATTAAAATAATTAAGGAAGGAGGTCTATAAAGACTTATGGAAATATTAAGAGAACAATATGAAAAAGAAATAGTACCAGCTTTAATAAAAAAATTCAATTACAAATCTGTAATGGAAGTTCCAAAGCTTGAAAAAATAGTTATCAATATAGGTTTAGGAGATACAAAGGAAAATCCTAAAGAATTAGATAACGCTGTTAACGACTTAGCTCAAATAACAGGACAAAAACCAATAATAACAAAATCTAAAAAGGCTATAGCTGCATTCAAATTAAGAGCAGGTGTACCAATTGGATGTAAAGTTACATTAAGAAAAGATAAAATGTATGATTTTGCTAACAAATTATTCAATGTAGCTCTTCCAAGAGTTAGAGATTTTAGAGGAATACCAGCAAATTCATTTGATGGTAGAGGAAACTATTCAATGGGTATAAAAGAACAATTAATCTTCCCAGAAATAGAATACGAAAAAGTAGATAAAATAAGAGGTATGGATATCATATTTGTAACTACAGCTAAATCTGATGAAGAAGCAAAAGAGCTTCTAACTCTATTAGGAATGCCATTCAAAAATTAATTTTAAAGTTAATTTTAATAATGTGTAAGTAGAAGGTTAAGTTAAAGAAAGGAGAAAGCTGATGGCTAAAAAATCTTTAAAAGTTAAGCAAGCAAGACCACAAAAATATGCAACAAGAGAATATAACAGATGCAAGCTATGTGGAAGACCACACGCATACATCAGAAAATATGGAGTTTGCCGTGAATGCTTCAGAAAATTAGCACATAATGGCGAAATTCCAGGAATAAAGAAAGCAAGTTGGTAAAAATAAACTTGCAATAAAGCGTTAAACTACATAAAAACGAAAAGGAGGGAACATATAAATGGTTACAACAGATCCAATAGCAGATATGCTAACAAGAATTAGAAATGCTAACAGCTCAAAACATAAAACTGTTGACATACCAGCTTCAAATATGAAACTTGCTATAGCAAAAATATTATTTGAAGAAGGTTATATAAAATCTTTTGAAGAGATAAAAGAAGAAAATAACCAAGGTGTAATTAGAATTACATTAAAATATACAGAAAAAGGTAAAAAAGTTATAGAAGGATTAAAAAGAATTAGTAAACCAGGATTAAGAGTTTATGCTTCTAAAGACGAATTACCAAAAGTATTAAATGGATTAGGAATAGCTTTAATTTCAACATCTAAGGGAATAATGACAGATAAAGAAGCAAGAGAAGCAGGCTTAGGTGGAGAAGTTCTAGCATATGTATGGTAGAATTTATAAAGAAGGAGGAAACAAACTATGTCAAGAATAGGAAATATGCCTGTTGCAGTACCAGATGGTGTAGATGTTAAAATAGAAGGACAACACATTACTGTAAAAGGACCTAAAGGAAGTCTTGAAAGAGACATCCATCCAAACATAAAAGTTGAATTAGATGGAAAAGAAATTAAAGTTTCAAGACCAGATGACACAAATACAAATAAAAGTTTACACGGAACAACAAGAGCTTTAATACATAATATGGTTGAAGGTGTTGTTAACGAATTCAAAGTTGAACTAGAAATAAACGGTGTTGGATACAGAGCACAAAAACAAGGAAACAAACTTGTACTAAGCTTAGGATATTCTCACCCAGTAGAAATGGTTGCACCAGAGGGAGTAGAATTTGACGTTCCAGATGCTAACCACATCACTGTTAGAGGAATAGACAAAGAAATAGTTGGAGAAGTTGCAAATGCTGTAAGATCTAAACGTCCACCAGAAGTATATAGAGGAAAAGGAATCAAATATGCTACTGAACATATTAGACGTAAGGAAGGTAAAGCCGGCAAAAAATAAAAATTTTAAATATAAACGAGTATTGCTAGGCAAACAAATAAAAATTTTTGAAATAGTACGCTTGATACATTGAAAAAATTTTTATGCAGTTTAACAACGCAAGACGAAGTTTATAGTTAAAATTTATAGATAAGATAATAACTTTGTGCTAACCTTTGGCCTCAAATATTTTTGGCTTGGTTGCCTTGTTATACTTGTTTATAATTATTTTTAAGAATAAGTAGCAATTGCTCATATGTATTTGAAATTTATAAAATTAATGCTGTTACATTAATTAGAAGGGAGTAAGAAATGATTGGTAAAATAGATAGAAAAGCTACAAGACAAAGAAGACACGCACGTGTACGTACAAAAATCAGCGGAACACCAGAATGCCCAAGATTATGCGTATACAGAAGCAATAAAAATTTATTTGCACAAATAATCGATGATGTTAACGGAGTAACTTTAGTTCAAGCTTCTACTTTAGATAAAGAAGTAAAAACAAAGCATGCTAATTCAGAAGCTGCTAAAGAAGTTGGAACTTTAATTGCAAAAAGAGCATCAGAAAAGAAAATAAAAACAATAGTATTCGACAGAAGTGGATACTTATATCACGGAATTATAAAAGACTTAGCAGAAGCTGCAAGAGAAGCAGGCTTAGAATTCTAATAATAAGGAGGGAAAAATAGTGCAAGAAGAAAATTCTACAGAATTAAAAGAAAAAGTAGTAGCCATAAACAGAGTTGCAAAAGTTGTTAAAGGTGGAAGAAACTTTAGATTTAGTGCAGTTGTTGTTGTTGGAGATGGAGCAGGACACGTAGGTGTTGGAAACGGAAAAGCAGCCGAAGTTCCAGATGCAATAAAAAAAGCAATTGAAGATGCTAAAAAGAATTTAATAGAAGTTTCTATTGTTAATACAACAATACCACACGAAATGATTGGTAAATTTGGAAGCGCAAGTGTAATGTTAAAACCAGCAGCAGCCGGTACTGGAATTATAGCTGGTGGAAGTGTTAGACCAGTTCTAGAACTTGCAGGTTACAGAGATATAAGAACAAAAATAATAGGAACAAACAATCCAAGAAACGTTGTTTATGCAACATTAGAAGGATTAAAGAATATGCAAACAGTTGAATCTGTTGCTAAAAAGAGAGGCAAAAAAGTAGAAGAAATAATGTAGTGTTGACAAAACATATACATTTAGTTAAAATGAAACTGAACTAGAAATTAGGAGGTGTAGTCACATAATGAAATTAGATGAATTAAAACCAGCACAAAAAAATAGAAAAGCAACAAGAGTTGGACGTGGAGTTGGATCTGGTCTTGGAAAAACTTCTGGAAGAGGTCATAAAGGACAAAAAGCAAGATCTGGCGGCGGTGTAAGACGTGGATTCGAAGGTGGTCAAACACCATTATATAGAAGATTACCAAAAAGAGGATTCACAAATATATATGCAAGAAATTACACAGAAGTAACATTAACAATGTTATCAAAAGTAAAGAATGAAAACGTAACAGCTCAAAGCTTATTAGACGAGGGAATAATCGGAAAAATCAATGATGGTATAGTAGTTCTTGGAACAGGTACATTAGACAAAAAAGTTAATGTAACAGCTGTAAGATTTACTAAATCAGCCAAAGAGAAAATTGAAGCTTTAGGTGGAAAGGCAGAGGTGATATAGTTGTTTAAAACAATACAAAATGCTTTAAAAACACCTGAAGTTAGAAAAAAATTGTTATATACATTACTATTAATAGTAATATTTAGATTAGGATGTTATATAACAATCCCTGGAGTAGATACATTTACTTTAGCAGAACAAATGGGTTCTGCTACAAACGGGGTAACAGGACTTATAGACACAATATCAGGAGGAGCTTTCTCAAGACTTTCTATATTTGCAATGTCTATAACTCCATATATTACTGCATCAATAGTAATTCAATTGTTAGGAATGGTAATTCCATCTCTAGAACGTCTTGTAAAAGAAGGTGGAGAAGAAGGAAGAACAAGAGTTAACAAATATACAAAAATGCTTACTATTGTACTTGCATTAATAGAAGGATTAGGAATATATCTTTCATATAAATCATCTGGAATATTCCTAGACACAAGCTTTGTTGGAGGACTACTAACAGTAGTATCTTTAATGGCTGGAACAGCTATACTAATGTGGCTTGGAGAACAAATTACAAATAAAGGAATTGGAAACGGAATTTCAATGCTAATATTTGTTGGTATAATTGCAGGATTACCAAGTGGAATTACTGCAGTTTGGAACTTAATACTTGAAAATGGTGTATTTAGCACAGTTGGATTAATAAAAGCTCTAGCAGTTGTAGTAGGAGCATTACTTCTAGTAACAGGCGTTGTATTTATACAACTTGCTGAAAGAAGAGTACCAGTACAATATGCTAAAAAAGTTGTTGGAAGAAGAATGGTTGGTGCACAAAACACAAACATACCATTAAAACTTGCAATGGCTGGAGTTATGCCAATAATATTTGCATCATCATTCTTAACATTCCCTGCAATGATAATACAAATATTTGCAAAAGACATAGCTACACAAACAGGATTCTGGGCTGGAGTATATAAATTCTCTATAGCTTCATCATCTTCAAGTGTAGGACTTGGTTACACAATTGCAAATGCTATAGTTTACTTACTATTAATACTTGGATTTACATATTTCTACACATATGCAATGTTCAATCCTGCAGAAATATCAGGAAACATTAAGAGAAACGGTGGATTTATACCAGGTATAAGAGCAGGAAAACCAACAACAGATTATTTATCATCTGTAATATCTAAATTAACTTTAGTAGGTGGTTTATTCCTATCTGTAATTGCAATAATACCAATGCTTGCAAGATTTACAAGCTTAAATATAGCTTTTGGTGGAACATCAATACTAATCGTAGTAGGTGTTGCATTAGAGACAATACAACAATTAGAATCTCAACTTGTAACAAGACATTACAAAGGATTCTTAGAATAAAAATTTTCGCCCAAAGGGGACGCCCCTTTTTGGGCGATTTTTTAGTTTAAATAATTGACAAATTGGGAAAAATAAGCTAGAATAAAAATGAAAAATATGGCCTCTAATACAAATATTAGAGGCAAAAAAATTGCATAAATGTGAAAGGAGATTTTATTTATGTATTTAATTATGTTAGGTGCACAAGGCACAGGAAAAGGCACAGTTGCGGGAATTTTAACAAAAAAAACAGGCTGGCCTCAAATTTCTACAGGAGATATTTTTAGAGCAAATATATCAAACAAAACAGAATTAGGAGTAAAAGCAAACGAATATATATCTAAGGGACAATTAGTTCCAGATGATATTACAGTTCCAATGGTAATAAATAGATTAAACGAAGAAGACTGCAAAGATGGAGCAATTTTAGATGGATTTCCACGTACAGTAGAGCAAGCAGAAAAGTTAGACGAAATACTTGCAGAAAAAGGCAAAAAAGTAGATCTTGTAATTAACTTAACAACACCAAGAGAAGAAATAATAACAAGAATTTTAAATAGAAGAGTATGCTCAAATCCAGAATGCAAAGCAACATATAATTTAACAATGCATCCTTCAAAAGTACCAGGAATATGCGATATATGCGGTTCAAAACTAGTACAAAGAGGCGACGATAGTGATGAAAACGCAATAAAACAAAGATTAGCAATATACGATGAAAAAACAAGTCCATTAATAGACTTCTATGCAAATAAAAATGTATTAATTACAGAAGAAGTAAGCGAAAGAATAAATAGACTTGGCCAAGATGCAGCAGATGACGTATTAGAGAAAATAAAAATATGTAGTAAAAGAAGGTAATAAAATTGGTAAGCATAAAAAATGAAAGACAAATAGAAAAAATGAGAGAAGCTTGTAGAGTTGCAAACTTAGCTCAAAAAGCGGTAGAAGCAGCAATTAAGCCAGGAGTTTCAACTTGGGAGCTAGATAAAATAGCAGAAAGAACAATGCGTGAAAATGGCGCAATACCAGCAGAAAAAGGTTATCCAAGTGGAGTAAAAGGAGTTCCAGCATTCCCAGGATCTATATGTGCATCTGTAAATGATGTTGTAATTCATGGAATACCATCAAAAAGAGAGATACTTCACGATGGAGACATAATAAGTGTAGACTTAGTTGCTTATAAAGACGGATATAATGGAGATTGCTGTAGAACTTATTTTGTAGGTAATGTAAGTAATGAAGCAAAAAGATTAGTAGAAGTTACAAAACAATCATTTTTTGAAGGAATAAAATATGCCAAAAAAGGAAATAGACTTGGCGATATTTGTCATGCTATAGGAGAATTTGTAGAAAAAAATGGATATAGTGTAGTAAGAGAATTTCAAGGACATGGAATAGGAGAAAGTATGCACGAGGATCCAGGCATTCCAAACTATGGCAAAGCAGGAAGAGGAATTAGGCTAGAACCTGGTATGACACTTGCCATAGAACCAATGGTAATAATGGGGAAACCAGGAATATTAGAACTAGATGATGGATGGACAATAATATCAGAAGACGGAAGTCTTGCAGCCCATTATGAAAATACAATTTTAATTACAGAAAATGAGCCAGAGATATTGACATTAGTCTAAAAATGTTATATACTATATAAGCTATTATGAATATAATAGCTATATTGTATTTTACATATAAGAAATACGGAGGGAAAATAATGTCAAAAGAGGATGTTATTGAAGTTGAAGGTACTGTAGTAGATACACTACCAAATACAACATTTAAAGTAGAGTTACAAAATGGTCATCAGATATTAGCTCACATCTCTGGAAAATTAAGAATGAACTACATCAAGATTCTTCCTGGAGATAAAGTAAAAGTTGAATTATCACCATACGACTTAACAAGAGGAAGAATAACTTGGAGAGCAAAATAATATCTAATACTAATAATATAACAATTTTAAAATTAGGAGGTGCGTAAATAATGAAGGTTAGACCATCAGTTAAAAAAATGTGTGACAAATGTAAAGTAATAAAAAGAAAAGGTGTCATCAGAGTAATATGCGAAAATCCTAAGCATAAACAAAGACAAGGATAATTAAAAAAATTAGATATTAACACAAATCGAGATTAGCGGCTGTTGAGTAAGCATTTAGCTTATTTCAATAAATTAAAGGTTTGTGTTTATATATATGCTTATAAAAAAAGCTAGAGACTAATTTAAAAGACTGTAAAATTATAAGAATAATATGAAATACCTCTAAAATCATATTACTTTTTGTAATTTTAAAAGAGTTAAATTAGTAATTTCACCTTTAGACTTTAATTATAGGTACCAGAAAACAAAAAAATAAAATTAACATTTGGAGGTGCAAAAATGGCTCGTTTAGCAGGAGTTGATTTACCTAGAGAGAAAAGAGTTGAAATAGGACTTACATATATATATGGAATAGGACTTACTCGTTCTCAAGAAATATTAAAAAAAGCTGGTGTTAATCCAGACATAAGGGTAAAAGATTTAACAGATGAACAAGTACAAGCAATTAGAAATGCAATGGAAGGTTATACTCTAGAAGGTGACTTAAGAAGAGAAGTTGCATTAAACATAAAAAGACTAACAGAAATTGGTTGCTACAGAGGAACAAGACATAGAAGAGGTCTTCCAGTTAGAGGACAAAGAACAAAAACAAATGCTCGTACAAGAAAAGGACCAAGAAAATTAGTTAGCAAGAGCAAAAAATAAAAATAAAAGTTAAATATATTCCAGGATTTTAGATAAGGAGGAAAACTTAAAAATGGCAACAAAAAATTTGGCAAAAAAGCCAATTAGAAGAAAAGATAGAAAAAACATTGAAAAAGGAATGGCTCATATTCATTCTAGCTTCAATAATACAATAGTTACATTAACAGATACACAAGGAAATGTTCTATCTTGGGCAAGTGCTGGAGAACTTGGATTCAAAGGTTCAAGAAAAAGCACACCATTTGCTGCAGGAGAAGCTGCAGAAACAGCTGCTAAAGCTGCAATGGAACACGGACTAAAAACAGTAGATGTATTTGTTAAAGGACCAGGTTCTGGACGTGAATCTGCAATTAGATCTTTACAAACAGCAGGTCTTGAAATAACATCAATCAAAGATGTTACTCCAATACCTCACAATGGATGCAGACCACCAAAAAGAAGAAGAGTATAATTTTATAAAATAAAAATCAAATATAATTAAAGTTACAAAAATTTTAAGGAAGGTGAAATAAAAATGGCAAGATATAAAGATGAACAATGCCGTATTTGCCGTAGACAAGGACAAAAATTGTTCTTAAAAGGTTC
>OLGZ01000629.1_pt1 | contig 26137 bp, 26 predicted proteins | sample 1605981 | NCBI WGS metagenome assembly OLGZ01 (sample SAMN03283291) | human gut metagenome | biome: human-associated habitat; material: feces | host: Homo sapiens | place: Peru | collected 2012 | reverse complement strand
CATTATCTTATCGATACGTGGTATGAGTAAATCATTCGGACGTAACAGAGTACTTGATCACATCAATCTGGATGTGAAGAGAGGAACCGTTATGGGTCTGATGGGAGAAAATGGTGCCGGTAAGTCAACAATGATGAAATGTCTTTTTGGAACTTATCAGAAAGACGAAGGAACTATATACCTTGACGGAAAAGAAGTGAATTTTTCCGGCCCGAAGGATGCACTCGAAAATGGGATTGCAATGGTGCATCAGGAGTTAAACCAGTGCCTGGAGAGAAATGTTGTGGATAATCTCTTTCTTGGCAGATACCCGGTAAATTCCCTTGGGATGATCGATGAGGGAAGAATGAAAAATGAAGCCTCGGAATTATTCCGGAAACTGGGAATGACGGTGAATCTGGATCAGCCGATGAGAAATATGTCTGTTTCCCAGCGGCAGATGTGTGAAATTGCAAAGGCGATCTCATATAATTCGAAAGTAATCGTATTGGATGAGCCAACATCATCACTTACCGTACAGGAAGTGGATAAACTTTTTGATATGATGCGGATGCTTCGTGACCAGGGCATCTCTCTTATTTATATTTCCCATAAAATGGATGAAATATTTGAGATCTGTGATGATATTTCCGTACTCCGGGATGGAAATCTGGTCATGACAAAAAGTGCAAAAGAAACAAATATGAATGAACTGATTACTGCAATGGTAGGCCGTGTGCTGGAAAACCGTTTTCCACCGGTGGATAATCAGCCGAAAGATGTTATTTTATCAATCCAGCATTTGTCCACAAAATATGAGCCGTATTTACAGGATGTTACATTTGATGTCCGTGAAGGGGAGATTTTTGGCTTATATGGCCTTGTGGGAGCCGGACGGACAGAATTGCTGGAAACCATATTCGGTATCCGCACAAGAGCCGCAGGCCGTGTTTATCTGAACCATAAGCTTATGAATTTCAGCTGTGCAAAAGAGGCAATGGATTATGGATTCGCGCTTATTACGGAAGAACGGAAGGCAAATGGATTATTCCTGAAAGGGAATCTTACATTTAATACAACCATTGCAAATCTTAATGCATATAAAAAAGGCGCGGCACTTTCAGAACCGAAAATGACAAAGGCTACCGCAAATGAAATTAAAGTCATGCATACCAAATGTCTGGGACCAAACGATATGATTTCAAGTCTTTCCGGAGGAAACCAGCAGAAGGTTATTTTTGGAAAGTGGCTCGAGCGTGAACCGAAGGTGTTTATGATGGATGAACCGACAAGAGGAATTGATGTCGGCGCAAAATATGAAATTTATGACCTGATCATACAGATGGCAAAACAGGGAAAGACCATTATCGTGGTTTCTTCTGAGATGCCGGAAATCCTTGGTATTACAAACCGGATCGGTGTCATGTCGAACGGACGGCTTGCGGGCATTGTCAATACAAAGGAAACGAATCAGGAAGAATTACTTCGCCTCAGCGCGAAATATTTATAGGCAGGGGGGACAGATATGGCAAATAGCAAGATTCTTACAGCGGAGCAGGAAAAAACACTGCGTCAGCCGATTGAGGAATATGTCGGAAAAATACAAAAAGAGATTGATGAACTCAGAAAAGATGGTACGGCAAAAGTCATTATGTACCAGGGCAGGATCGAAAACGTAAAAAGAGATAAAACACTTTCCAAAGGGGAAAAAGATTCTGAGATTGCATCCTGCCAGAAGGAGCTTGAACAGGCAAAAGCGGTAGAGGCACAGAACAAAGACCAGATCGCAAAACTGATCGGGAAAGCAGAAAATTATCTCAAAAATAATTTTGACAAATATTATAATGCAGTTAAGGCAAGTTGTATAGCGGAAAAGGAACAGGCACTGCAGGAGCATCAGCAGAGACTTGCAAAGATTGAAAAGGAACACAAAGAAACTCTGGCAAAGACTTCCGCCCAGGCCGAGGTCAAAGAAGAAAATTATGTATATAAGAACCGTGTTTCCAATGAAAAGATTGAACTGGAAAAAGAGTATCAGAGGATTAAAGACCGGAAGCATGATGCGTACAGTTACAAGTATCATCTGATTGATCTGCTCCGGTTGTCCAAATTTACATTTGCAGAAAATCAGGCACAGAAATGGGAAAATTATAAGTATACATTTAACCGGAGAACATTCCTTTTACAGAATGGACTCTACATCGCGATCATTCTTATTTTTGTTGCGTTATGTATCATAACTCCAATCAAAAAAGGAACGCCGCTTCTTACGTATAATAATATTTTAAATATTCTCCAGCAGGCATCGCCTAGAATGTTTTTAGCACTTGGAGTTGCAGGTCTGATCCTTCTTACAGGAACGGATCTTTCCGTTGGACGAATGGTTGGTATGGGAATGACAACCGCAACCATTATCATGCATCAGGGTGTAAATACAGGTGGTGTGTTCGGACACATCTTTGATTTTACGAAAGTACCGACACCGGCAAGAGTCGTTCTTGCACTGGTAGCATGTATTGTATTATGTACGTTCTTTACAAGTATAGCCGGATTTTTTACAGCGAAATTCAAGATGCATCCGTTTATATCGACCATGGCAAACATGCTTGTCATTTTTGGACTGGTCACCTATGCGACAAAAGGTGTTTCTTTCGGAGCGATCGAGCCGACCATTCCGAATATGGTAATTCCAAAAGTCAATGGATTCCCGACCATCATTCTCTGGGCAGTTGCAGCAATTGTCATTGTATGGTTTATCTGGAACAAAACAACCTTTGGTAAAAATCTTTATGCAGTCGGAGGAAATCCGGAGGCAGCAGCTGTTTCAGGAATTTCTGTCTTTGCAGTAACACTTGGTGCATTTATTATGGCAGGTATCCTTTACGGATTTGGTTCCTGGCTTGAATGTACCCGAATGGTAGGATCTGGTTCTGCCGCTTATGGACAGGGCTGGGATATGGATGCCATTGCAGCCTGCGTTGTCGGTGGTGTATCATTTACCGGTGGTATTGGTAAGATTTCCGGTGTTGTTACCGGTGTATGTATCTTTACAGCATTAACATACTCCCTCACAATCCTGGGTATTGATACCAACCTCCAGTTCGTATTCTCGGGTATTATCATCCTTGTTGCAGTAACATTGGATTGTCTGAAATACGTTCAGAAAAAATAAAACATATACTCTCCTCTATAATGAAAAAGCAGGGATGCCGGTGATGCATGAAACATGCAGGGCATCTCTGTTTTATGTTGGAAAGGTTTTACTTTATCTGGACAAATTGCTATAATAAATAAAATAACATGGGGGAAGAGGTATGTATACATTATTGCTGGTGGATGATGAAGAAGAAGTCATTGAAGCCATTGTTAAAAAAGTTAAATGGGAGGAACTCGGCTTTCAGGTTGCCGGGCATGCAAACAACGGATTTAAAGCAATGGATATGCTTGAAGAAATGCAGCCGGATGTTGTTATGACGGACATCCGGATGCCATATATGGACGGACTGGAATTGTGTGCACATATAAAAGCAAAGTATCCGGCAACAAAAATTCTGCTTTTTACCGGATTTGATGATTTTGAATATGCAAAAGAAGCCGTGCATCTTGAAATTGAGGAATATATTTTAAAGCCGCTCAATGCTGTGGAAATAACAGAAGTGTTTGAGCGTCTGAAAGAGAAACTGGACTATGAGATCAGTGAAAAAAGAAATACGGATCTTTTGAAAAAATATTATGCGGATTCCCTTCCGATGCTGCAGGCGAATTTGTATACAACGCTTATTGAAGGACGTATTCCGGAAGAGGAGATGCCGCATTATTTTAAGGATTACCAGATTGCTTTTACAGGCCCGTGGTATTGCTGCCTGATCATACACACATCGGCAAGCCAGGTTCCGGAGGGCATGGATATACGGCTGCTTTCGGTATCGGTAGACCGGCAGGCAGGGGAGAACCTCGGGGAAAAATGGAACGCGAAGCGTTTTCGCTATCTTGGGGATACCATTATGATTATGCAGTTAAAAAGTGAGGAAGATATTTCAGAACTGACGGATGCCTGTGACCGTTTCTGTAAATATATCCATCATATTATGGGGGCAAAAGTAACCATAGGGATCGGTCAGGTATGTGGGCACATTGCAAAGATTGCAGCATCGTATCAAAGCGCCAGGGAAGCGGTTTCCTATCGTGTTTTATATGGAAGCAACCGGGCGATAAATTTAAAAGAGATTGTTCCACAGAGAAAAATCCAAAGGGATGCCGGAGAGAAAACAGAACTGTCCAATGTGTTCAAAAAGATCTGCCTTGGAGAAAATGAAGATATTGCAAATGCCATAGAAGTTTACATGCAGCATAATTTCCTTGACCTGAAATCATTGGAAAAATATCATGTGGCAGTTATGGAACTCATTGGCGAACTGTATCATTTTATGGTCAACAATGAAATGGATACCACAAAAATACCGGGAGGTATCGGTTCTTTGTATAATGAACTGTGTAATTTAGAACCGCAGGTTTTGCAGAAATGGCTTTTAAAATTCTGCTGTATGCTGCATGATGACATGGCAGATGCCCGGTATCATTCCAAGAAATCCCTGATCGGGAGGGCAAAAGAATATGTGCACGACAATTATCAGCAGGAAGATTTAGGGCTTGACGATATCTGTAAAGAACTGGGCGTGTCAAATTCTTATTTTTCAAGCATGTTCAAAAAAGAAACAGGGAATTCTTTTGTCGGATACCTGACGGAATACCGTATGGATAAGGCGGCACGCATGCTTGTGGAAACCGCGGAAAAAAGTTATATGATTGCAAAGAGTGTGGGATATTCCGATCCAAATTACTTCAGTTATGTGTTTAAAAGACAGTTTGGGGTATCCCCTTCAAAATACAGGACAGCATATGAAAAAAATGAAAAATAAACCGGGAGATATCCAGTCAACCATCATGGTTGCATTTTCTGTAATATCAACCTTAATTATGGTCTGTATGGGCATGATGGTATATTGGAAATTTTCGGGGATCACACAGCAGAATATTGTGGATAATAACCGAAAGATTATGGATCAGACGGTGGATTCCATAGAAAATTATCTTGTGAATATGAGACAGGTATCGGATGCCGCATATTATGATGTTATAAAGGAAAACGATATCCGGGAACAGAACGATTCCATCCACAAAGGGTTAAATCTTTTATATGAGGCAAATAAAGAGAACTTAAGGAGCATTGCTATATATAATGGATACGGAAGCCTTATGGCAGCAGAGCCGGTTGTTGCCCAGAAAGAAGAACCAGATGTGACCAGACAGGGATGGTTTATGCAGGCAAAAACACGTATGGAGAATATCCATTTTTCCACACCCCATGTCCAGAATTTATTTGATGACGGTACCTGTCGGTATTACTGGGTGATTTCTTCCAGCCGTGTCGTGGAACTTACGAATGGGACAGATACACAGTTGGGGGTGCTGCTTGTGGATATGGACTATTCCGGGATTTCACGTATGATGGAACGGATCAATACGTCAGGAAAAGGACAGTATTTTTATCTGTGTGATGGTGAAGGAAATATTATTTATCATCCGCATCAGGCAAGAATTGACAATGGCATGGATACAGAAAGCAGCGTAAAGGCAGCTTCGTCCAAAGAAAAAATTTACGATGAATATTTGGAAAAAAACCACAGAAAAGTTATGGTGGGTGCAATCAGTTATACAGGATGGCGCCTGGTCTGTGTTATGCCGTATGAAATATTCACAAATGAGATGGCCGATGTAAAGCAGTTTGTCCTGCTTATTTTACTGCTTATGGCAATGATGCTTGTATTTGTAAACCGCATCATTTCCGTGCGGATATCGCGGCCGATTATGAAACTGGATCACTCGGTGCGTGAATATCAGGAAGGAAAAGAAGAAAAGATTGCAATCGGAGGCTCAACAGAGATCCGGCATCTGGGACAATCCATTCAGGAATCCTACCGGCAGAATTCCGAACTGATGAAAAAAGTCATATGGGAACAGAATGAAAGAAGAAAAAGCGAATTTGATGTGCTGCAAAGCCAGATCAATCCGCATTTTTTATACAATACATTAGACTCCATCACCTGGATGATAGAGAGCGGTAAAAATGAGGAAGCTGCCTTTATGATCACGCAGCTGGCAAAGCTTTTCCGGATCAGCCTTTCAAAAGGACATACGGTTATCCGCATAAGGGATGAACTGCAGCACGCGCAAAGTTATGTTAATATACAAAAAGTGCGGTATAAAAACAAGTTTGAAGTTGTATTTGATATCTGTCCGGATATTCTGGATGATTGTATCGTGAAACTTGTGCTGCAGCCGATCCTTGAAAATGCGATCAATTACGGCGTAAGGGAGATGGATGACTGCGGAAAAATCCTCATTCGCGGATGGAAAGAACAAGAAAATATCTTTATGCAGGTATCGGATAACGGAATGGGGATTCCGGAAGAGGAGATTGACCTGTTATTGAAGGATACAAACCGTGTACATAAAAAAGGCTCCGGAGTCGGGCTTGTAAATGTAAATAACCGGCTCCGGTTATTGTTTGGAGAACCATACGGACTTCAGATAGAAAGTGAACTGGATGAGGGAACGACAGTGACAGTTATCATCCCTGAGATTGTTTACAGTGAGGAAAACTGCAGGAAATTTGAGGAACACCATATGCCGGAGGATTCTTAAAATGAAACATGGGAAAAAATCATTTATAATAATAGAGGCAGTACTGGGAATTCTCGTGATTCTGGTTCTCGGCTTTATCATCTATAAGCAAAACGGCCATGAACCGGCAACAATCGCGGTGATCATACCGGATGTGGATGAGAGCGAGTGGTCAGCGTTTAAATACGGACTGAAAATGGCAGCACGGGAATATGATGCAAATGTTGTGATCATCAGTAAGGACAATATGGAAACTGCTAATGATGAGATTGAGATTATGAATCAGGAAATTATAAAAGGAGCAGATGCGGTGATCGTAAAACCGATTGCAAACCAGAATGGGCGGCAAAATCTAAAACAGCTGGAAAAAAGTGTTCCTATAATGGCCGTGGGAGATACATTTACCGAAGAACTGTCCGGATTGCATACAATAGAACCTGATCATTACCATATGGGTGCGGATCTTGCCCAAAAGCTTCTGGAAAATTACCGTGGAAATCTGATCGGGAAGAAGATTGGGATCTATTCGCAGCATGCCACTTCAGAAGCAGTGATAAAAAGAATGAAGGGGATTTGTGATACATTAAAGGGGAGTGGCGCAGAAATTTTATGGTCTGTATCAAAAGAAAATGATTCGAAAGAGAAAATCAATTTACAGACACAAAGAAGGGTGGATATCGTGATGGCTTTGGATAATGCAAGCTTTGTGGAAGCCGGGGAGGCGGCAAAGGATAATGACCTGTATGGGGCGGTACTCTATGGAATTGGAAATTCAACGGAGGCAGTTTATTATCTGGATGCAGGATGGGCACAATGTCTGGTTGCTCCGGATGAGTTTGACGCAGGCTATGAAAGTGTTGCAGAACTTATTAAAAAACGACGTAATTTTTTCTATAAAATGAAAGACCGGCAGATTACATATACCGTTCTCACACGGGAGAATCTTTTTTCGGAGGAAAACCGGAATCTGCTGTTTACAATCAGCCGGTAAAATCAGGGGTTATCATGGATAAAAGAAAAATAAAAAACGCTATGGCATTAATTGGTCTGATGGGAATTCTTTTGTATGGTGCATGTGGAAGCGAAAAAAAGGAAATACCGAAACAGATTTATATTGGTGTCGCATGTTATGACCAGAGAGATACCTTTCTGGGGGAGCTTCTGGAAGATTTTAAAAGGGAATGCAGGACACTGGAAAAAAGGGGATATGATATCAGTCTGACTATTATGGATGCTGCAAATTCGCAAAGAACGCAGGACGATCAGGTGCAGGAAATGATCGGCAATGGCTGTGATATTCTGTGTGTCAATCTGGCAGACCGGACGGATCCGTCGCAGATCATTACAGCCGCACAGGAGCACGATATCCCCATTATATTTTTTAATCGGGAACCTGTGGAAGAAGATCTGATGCAGTGGGAACAGTTATATTATGTCGGAGCAGAAGCAAAACAATCCGGACAGATGCAGGGACAGCTTGCAGCAGCTTATATCAAAGAACATCCGGATGTGGACCGCAATCATGATGGGAAAATCCAGTATGTGATACTTGAGGGGGAAATGGGGCATCAGGATGCCATTATTAGAACGGAAAGCGTTGCGGAGAGCCTGAAAGAACAGGGGATTGCACTGGAAAAACTGAGTTATCAGATTGCAAACTGGAACCGTGTGCAGGCGCAGAACCGTATGATGCAGCTGATCGGACAATATAACAACCGGATGGAAGTTGTTCTTGCCAATAATGATGCAATGGCACTCGGTGCTATGGATGCTTATGAAAAGCTCGGGTATACGGAAACAAACCGGCCGGCATTTTTTGGAATAGATGGGACAAAAGAAGGGCTTGAAGCGGTAAAAGATGGAACACTTGCAGCAACCGTATATAATGATAAAGAAGGGCAGGCAGCAGCAATGGCAAATCTTGCATTTTCGATTGCTACAGAGGATGAAAATAATCCAAATCCGTTTAAAAATTATAAATATATATATCGCGCATATCAGAAGGTTACAAAAGAAAATGTGCAGACATTTCTGGAGAAAGAAGAATAAGGGATGCGATCAGAAAAAAGGAGAAACAGACATGAATAACTGGGAAAGAATGAAAGCCGGCAGACTCTACAATGCCGACAGCAAAGATCTGGAAAAATACCATTCGTTTGGGATGCTGACTTGAATACAGAAATAGCAAATGCTGTGAATGCAGCAGATGATAAAGCACAATATGATGAGAGGCTAAGAGACTGCTTGGTCATAAAAGTATTCTTGCACATATTTTAGTTGATACGGTAGAAGAATTTCGAGGTATGAATCCCAGAGATGTAGTAAAATATATTGAGGGAGAACCTAAGATTGGTGTAGTTCCAACGGAACCGGGACTTACAAATGTTAATGGTGAGCGTGTGGTTGGAATGAATACGGAAAACACAGAAATCAATGAAGGAACAATCAATTTTGATATTGTGTTTTATGTGCGAATGAATATGCTGATAACATTAGTTTTGATGAGGTTTGTGATACTGTATTGCAGATCATGGATTTATGATTTGCATTTGATGAAGATGTGTTAAGCATTTCAAAGCAGCTCATGGAGCAGAATAAGGAAGCATATGAGGTATTAGCAAAATGAAAAAAATGAGCAAAAATAATTATACGAAACTATTCCTGATGTTGCAGCTGGAAAAATAGAATATGAAGACTTATTGCAGTGGGTTCTTAATCATCAAGCATAAATTGCTGTCCCCATTCACACATGGAGTCTAATAAAGGAATCAGTGTCTTGCCCAATTCACTTAAGCGGTATTCTGTTTTGGGAGGAATTACAGGATATATTTTTTTGATGATTAAGTTATCACTTTCAAGCTCGCGTAACTGTTGGGCAAGCATTTTGTCTGTGATAGCTGGGATTTTTTTTCGAATCTGGTTATACCGCAATGTGTCGTTGCCAAGGTGATACAAGATTACGGCTTTATATTTGCCTCCAATTTTAGAGATTGTTGCGTCAACAGGACAATTATATTCATTTTGCATTTTATATTCTACACTTTCTTTTTGGTTAGTATATTACAAAAAAGTACGTTCTTGCCTTTTTTATATCGAATCCATTATAATCAAATTGTCTAGACAAAACAATCATAATTTTAAGGAGATTTTACAGAAATGAATATTTTAGATATTGCAAAACAGCGTTTTTCAGTAAGAAACTATCTGACTAAAGAGATTTCACAGGAGACATTGGAGACAATTTTAGAAGCAGCTCATGTAGCACCAACCGCAGCAAATATGCAGCCTGTTAAACTATTGGTTGTAAAAAGCGATGAAGCAAAAGAAAAACTGGCAAAGGCAGCCAATATTTACAGTGCTCCAGTTGCAATCATTGTGTGTGCAGATACGGATAAAGCATGGACGCGTCCATTTGATGGGATGAAAACAACGGATATAGATGCGTCAATCATTACCGATCATATGATGCTTACAGCTACAGAGCAGGGCTTGGGCTCTGTTTGGATTTGTTACTTTAAACCAGATGTGATAAAAGAAGAATTTAAACTTCCGTTGGGACTTGAACCAATCAATATATTGGCGATTGGATATACGAATGAGAAAGCAGATGCAAATAGACATGAATCCCAGCGTATACCAATGAAAGAATTTGTTTCATTCCTTTAATATAAAAATTATATATCAGCTCAAATTGCAGATGTAACAGAAAAGAGCATATCTGAAATTGAGAAAATTGTAAAGAAAGAGCCAGCAATGGCGTAAATATCATTAACGAAATAATAAAAAATAAGAGACGGCAAATCGTCAACAAGTTGTTGATAATTTGCCGTCTTTGTTGGTATATGGGAGTTATTCCTCTTTTTTTCTAGCCCTTGTCTTATAGACATTATACTGATTCTTGCATTTCGGAGAGCAGAATTCATTTCCCTTACGGCTTGCGATAAATGCCCTGCCACAGTGCTTACACAGCTTCATATCGCAGTCAGAATCCGTAAGCATAAAAGAAAAGCACATCTGGATCATGACGAGCAGGGAATGGAAGTTCCATACGATAACAGGGGCATTTTCCGCTAATGCGATATGGTAAGTCGGGGATATGCCGCCAAATGCAGACATACCCTGACGATACAGGTTTTTTGTCTGTTCATCCAGACTGTCATAGTCCATATAGTATAAGAAACTTGTGGTAAAGGTAAATGCCCAGTCGGAAAATTCTTTCACCAGCCAGTCATAGCGTTCTGCATATTCCTTCTGAAAACTCATCGTAACAGCCTGTGGATTCTTTCCCGTTGCAAGTGCGATTGCAATGCCATTCCGCATTGGTGGTGATGAATTTGTTGTATTTGCCGGCATGACACAAAAACAGGTTGAGTCAACCCTGCTCGAATTAAAGCATACAACAGAGAAGTAGTCTGGGACAAAGGTTGACAGAGTGAGTATCTCTGTTGGATATGCTCTTACGGAAGATCATAAAGAATTTTCTATTGAGGAGCTTGTGTATCATTAAGACAACAGGGAAACAAATTCCACACGCTGATCCATCCAGTTCCCGATAATTGCAATTCCTTTTCCCATGGTAAAAGCTGCAACAATGGTTCCGATGCCAAGTCCCATGATATGTCCGAGACAGAAGAACGTCATACATGCGGTAATAACCAGACAGGTTACATCAAAACCGATTTTGATGCGGGCATAGGGAACCTTTGTGATGTCTGCGGCTTCCCGCGGAAACAGATCGGTTGGGATGATCGGCAGTTTGCAGCGGTTTGACAGCGCAATTCCAAAACAGATGATAAGATAACTCAATACAAAGTAGAGGATGCGAAGTGGTATATTCAGCGGCAGCCGCGTAATCCACAGTTCATGCAGATCCATCATCTCTCCAAACGCAAACCCCACAACAAAACTAAATAAATAGGATGGGACAAATTTTTTTCGCATAATCATTAGAATGCAGATCAAAAGTCCCTGAAACAGGTAAGTCCAGGTGCCGAGTGTCAGTTTCGGGAAAACCTGTTGAAACGCATACGGCACGCTTGAAATGGCGGAGATTCCGGAGCCGGACTGAAGCATCAGAAGGACACCGAGGCTGTTAATGATAACGGCAAGGACAAGTGCTGCCTCACCACGTAAGATTTTTTTCTGTTGTTTCATGATAATAGTGCTCTTTTCCGATAGATTTTGTGTGCATTGCACACGGCTGCGATTATAGTCCTTTTTTCACAGATTTTCAAGTGTGGGTTATGTAATGGATGCATTTCCAGTGCAGAAGGTAACCGATTGTGGAGAGATTGCGTGAAACAGAATAAATTCTGATAAAATTTCTTGCAAAGTAGGTTTCCTTGTGGTATATGGTATTAAAACGGTTAAACTATGGAAACAGAAACGAAGAAAAGAGGGCAATCACAATGTGTACAGCAGCAACATACAAGACAACGGATTTTTATTTTGGACGTACCCTGGATTATGAATTTTCCTATGGAGATGAAGTGGCAGTCCTGCCACGGAATTATGCGCTTACCTTCCGGCATATGGGAGTATTAAAAGCGCATTATGCGATCATCGGTATGGCATATGTAGTGGGCGATTATCCACTGTATTATGATGGAATCAATGAAAAAGGACTGGGTATGGCAGGGCTTAATTTTGTCGGCAATGCCGTGTATCAGAAAATTGAAGAAGGGCGGGAAAACATCGCACAGTTTGAATTTATCCCATGGATTTTAGCACAGTGCGCTTCGGTTTGTGAAGCAAGAGAAAAGCTGGAGAAGATGAATCTGGTAGGAACACAGTTCAGTGAGCAGCTTCCGGCGGCACAATTACACTGGATGATTGCGGATGAAAAGGAATGTATTGTAGTAGAATGTATGGCGGATGGATTGCATATATATGACAATCCGGCGGGAGTTTTGACGAACAATCCGCCATTTCCGCAACAGATGTTTTTGTTGAATCAGTATATGCATCTGTCACCGAAGCAACCGGTCAATGCGTTTTCCAAGCAGCTTCCTCTGGAGCAGTACAGCCGCGGCATGGGAGCACTGGGCTTGCCGGGAGATTTGTCTTCTGCTTCACGGTTTGCCCGTGTGGCATTCACCCGGCTGCATGCGATGTCGGGTGAATCCGAAAAAGAGAGTATCAGTCAGTTTTTTCATATTTTAGGTTCGGTGGATCAGCAGCGTGGCTGCTGTGAGGTGGCAGATGGCAAATATGAGATTACGTTGTATACTTCCTGCTGTAATGCAACAAAGGGTATTTATTACTATACGACATATGAAAATCATCAGATTACTGCTGTGGATATGCATCGGGAGAATCTCGATGGGGAAACGCTGGTGCATTACCCAATTGTGACAGGAGAACATATTTTGTGGCAGAATTAAAAGGGTGACATACACGAGGAGATGGAAAGGGAAGTTTGAAATGAAATATATTCCGTTAATCATAATATTACTTCTGATTCTGGCAATTTTGGTTTTGATTTTTTACGGAGTGTACCGTGTGAAACGTTTATCCAGACAATTGTTTGGCACAGATGATATTTTGCAGGGCGTAAAAAAAGCGCAGGAAGATCTGTCAACAACACCGCGTTCGGTATCGGCAATGACAAGAATTGCCCTGCCGCAGATCGTTTCCGATTTTCCGGATTTTGAGTACAATGAAATGAAGCAGCGTGCAGAAAATGCCCTGATGCAGTATTTCGAGGCAGTAACGGCACAGGATGTAACAATTTTACAGGAAGGAAATGAAGATTTGAAAGAACAGCTTCGTTCGCAGATTCACGCATTGGTCTCACAGGAAAAATGGGAACATTTTACGCAGGTAAAGATTCATCAGACGGAGATCGCCCGGTATCGGAAAGAAGCTGGCCGTTGCATCGTGACATTCCAGTCGGCGGTGGAAAGTTTTCATTATGTGACAGATGCAGCACATGCCGTGGTGCGGGGATCGGATCATATCTTAGAGCAGAGCCGCTATAATGTTGATCTGGTTTATATTCAAAATCGTGACCTTGCCAAAGGAAATACCGATGGAGCGCTTGGAGTCACATGTCCGAATTGTGGAGCACCGATCACGAATCTCGGAGCTAAATTCTGTGAGTATTGTGGCGCCGGTGTTGTGGAGTTAAATGTACACGCATGGTCTTTTGAAAATATTGAGGAAGCATAAATTTATTTGCAGGCATAAGCACATAAGCAGAATTCTTTTTTGTATGCTTGCGTTTACTGTGATATTGTGTTAAAGTACATATTGTTCTGAATATAAGAACCATAGAGTGATGACAGGGGTCACACGAAGGGGTACACCACCGCGGGTGTAGCTTTCTTCGTGTGGCCTTTTTTGTTGCAATATAAAAAGGAGGTCTTACATGGTACATATCAACGGAAAAGATATAGATGCGGCAGGGCAGTCTCTGGCGGCATATTTAAAGGCAAATGATTATGAGATGGGAACATTTGTTGTGGAATGCAACGAGGAGATCATCCATAAAGAGGATTATGAAAACTATATGCTAAAGGATGGCGATATCATAGAAATTGTCCAGTTTATGGGGGGTGGCTGCGGTACATCTCTGATGTATCGCTTCCATAGTGAAAAATTACAGTAAAAAACATAACACAGTAGAAAAGAGGAAGAACAATGAACAAAGATACATTTACATTAGGAGGAAAAGAATTCTCCTCGCGTTTTATTTTAGGATCAGGAAAATATTCCATGGAGCTGATCAAGGCTGCCGTTGAAAACGCCGGAGCACAGATCATTACGCTGGCAGTGCGCCGCACCAACACAAAGAAAAAAGAAAACATTCTGGACTTTATCCCGGATAACGTAACATTGCTTCCAAACACTTCAGGTGCGAGAGATGCAAAAGAAGCAGTCCGCATTGCGCGCATGGCAAGAGAACTTGGATGCGGAGATTTCGTAAAGGTTGAGATTATGAAAGACAGTAAATATCTGCTGCCGGATAATGTGGAGACCGTAAAGGCAACCGAAATGCTGGCAAAAGAAGGATTTGTGGTGCTTCCATACATGTATCCGGATCTGTATACCGCACGTGATCTGGTCAATGCCGGAGCCGCAGCTGTTATGCCATTGGCGTCTCCGATCGGTTCTAATAAAGGTCTGGCAACGAAAGAATTTATCCAGATTCTGATTGATGAGATTGATCTGCCGGTAATTGTGGATGCCGGAATCGGAAGACCTTCCCAGGCATGCGAGGCAATGGAGATGGGAGCTGCCGCAGTTATGGCAAATACCGCAATTGCAACAGCCGGAGATGTCCCGGTCATGGCGGGTGCATTCAAGGCAGCCATTGAAGCTGGAAGAAGTGCATATCTGTCGGGACTGGGCCGTGTACTTGAACGTGGTGCTTCCGCAAGTGATCCGCTGACTGGATTTTTGAGAGACTAGGGGGCATAATCATGGCAGAAAATCAATTTTTTATCGACTCCGATAAGTTAAGCGAAGCTGCACTGGAGCGCAAACATAAACTGGAAACCGATCCGTCGAGCAGAACGAACCATATGGAATATATGCCGGGGATGGAACAGATCGATCCAACCATAAGAAATAAAGTCCTTTCCGAGATGGACAATTACGATTACAACAAATATACGGCAAGAGATGTGCAGAATGCATTAGAGCATGAAACCTGCAGCGTTGAGGATTTTAAAGCACTGCTTTCGCCAGCCGCAGAACCGTTTTTGGAGCGCATGGCACAGCGTGCAAAGATCGAGACAGGCAAGCATTTCGGAAATACGGTGTATCTGTTCACACCGCTTTACATTGCAAACTACTGCGAGAATTACTGTGTGTACTGCGGATTTAACTGCTACAACGACATTCATCGTAAGAAACTGACTTTTGAGGAAATCGAGCATGAGATGAAAGTCATTGCAGACTCCGGCATTGAGGAAATCCTGATGCTGACTGGCGAGAGCCGTGCGCAGAGTGATGTCGAGTATATCGGGGAAGCCTGCAGGCTGGCAAAGAAATATTTCCGCAATATCGGTCTGGAAATTTATCCGGTCAACAGTGATGAATATCGTTACCTGCATGAATGTGGTGCAGATTATGTGACCGTATTTCAGGAAACCTATGACAATGTAAAATACGAAACCCTGCATCTGATGGGACATAAGAGAGTATTCCCTTACCGCTTTGAGGCACAGGAGCGTGCGCTGATGGGAGGCATGCGCGGTGTCGGATTTTCTGCATTGCTGGGGCTTTCTGATTTCCACAAGGATGCACTGGCATCGGCATTGCACATTTATTATCTGCAGCGCAAATATCCGTATGCGGAGTATTCTCTGTCCTGTCCGCGTCTGCGTCCAATCATAAACAACGATAAGATCAATCCACTGGATGTGCATGAGAAGCAGTTGTGTCAGATTCTGTGTGCGTATCGTATTTTTCTGCCTTATGTGGGAATCACCGTATCTTCCCGTGAGCAGAAACATTTCCGTGACGGTATTGTAAAGATTGCAGCAACAAAAGTTTCGGCAGGCGTATCCACTGGAATTGGTGATCATGAGAGTAAATATACGGGAAAGGATACCGGAGAATCCGGAGATGAACAGTTTGAAATCTCCGATGGCAGAAGCTTTGACCAGATGTATAACGATATGGAAAGCGAAGGTCTGCAGCCGGTGTTAAACGATTATGTCTATGTATAGAAAGATTTGTGTGACGAACCGCCATCTGGCAGAGCGGCCGTTTCTGGAACAGTTAGAGCGTGTGCTTGCCACGAAACCGTATGCCATGATTCTGCGGGAAAAAGATCTCACGGAAGAGGCATACGAAGAACTTGCGGGAAAAGTAAAAAAGTTGTGTGAAAACACGGACACCAGGCTGATTCTGCACAGCTTCCCGGATGCTGCAATGCATCTGGGGGGTACGGCCATTCATATGCCGTTGCATCGGTTTATGGAGATGCCGGAAGAACAAAAACAAAAATTTCTGGTGCGCGGTGTCTCCGTACATTCGGTGGAGGATGCGCACCGGGCAGAACAATGCGGGGCAACCTATCTGACAGCAGGGCATGTGTTTGTGACTGATTGTAAAAAAGGACTGGCACCGAGAGGCCTTGATTTTTTGCATGAGGTGTGTAGTTCTGTGAAAATTCCGGTATACGCAATTGGAGGAATCAACGACAAAAATGCGGCATCCTGTATCAGGGAGGGAGCAGCAGGTGTGTGTGTCATGTCCGGGTATATGAGGATGCGTTAAAAGAATACAGGTTCTCTGTTTCGGACAAGTGGAATTCGGAATACGGTAGTGTCAAACCAGACCTGTTCCCCAATTACATCTACAGGCATATAATCCTGTCCGGTTACAATTTTAAACATGTCTTCCGATGATAATCTGCACAGTGAGCGAAAAGGTGCGGTTATGTCGATCTAACAAATTTACATCCAGTTTTTTAATCTGCTGTGAAACAGCAGATTGTGAAACATGGAATTGTTCCGCTGCTTCGTAGAAATTCCCATTTGCAATCATATTTTCAAAGATTGAATCTGTTCTATACTTTCTTATTGTAAAAATATATATTATTTTATGTTGAATTTTAGAAAAGAAAAGACAATAATAAAAAAGAGATTGTGTGTAAGTGGTTAATTCGATATATGAGGTGTAGAACCGTGATTTATAATGATTTTGTCAAATAAATATAGTAATGATAGGAAAGACAACTTTCTGAACAAAATGATGGAGGTATGGATTGTGAATAAGAAAAAAATAACCATATTGGTATGTACTCTTTTTATGGTGATGAGTCTGGGAGCTTGTGGAAAAGCAAAAGAAGATAAGTTTACCGTAACACAGCAGGAGAGCGAGTCTGTAGATTCAGAAATAAACAATGATGAAAACACAGAGAGTGAGGATTCAGAAACAGACAATGATGAAAATACAGAGAGTAAGGATTCAGAGATAAAAAAAGAGGAAGACACAGATACAGAGGATTCATCAATAAAACAGCCGCAAAGCAGCACGCAGAAGGTTAAAAGTACAGAAGAGAAACTGACATCGGACAAACTGTTAGATTTATTTGTCAATGGATCAATAGATGCAGTTGATTCCAAAGATATGACGTCAAAGTATAGTATCGCTGATTTTCATATAGGTTCTGGAGAAAAGAATTCATATTCGATTGGAGAGAAAATGGATCTTGACAATGATGGAGAAAATGAGCTGATAATTAGAGGTACTTATGGTGGGGTATACTTCGATGCTCGTGACAATAAGGTGTATGCCTTTGCCAGGGGAGATGGTGATGCAAATATACTTTCATATACTTATTATAATGGAGAAATTTGGATTTTGTACAGTAATCGTGTGAATGAGGGGGATGAAAGTTACCATATGGAAAAATACGAGGGAGCTGACAATTTAGTTGCGAAAATGAATTTTAGTGAAAAATTCGCTGATGCAAATAATCCGAAGGCTGGAAAGAAATATGTATTGAATGGAAAAGAAATTTCCAGTGATGAATATACCGCATTTGCCAGTAAAATCTTTGCGGCTGAAGAAAGTACAGACTGAAAATCCGATTTTTGTTATTTGTTTTTTATCGCTGAAAAAGTGCAAAATTTTCGATGAAAAAACCGTCGTAACGTGTTATACTAGCAGAAACATAAAGAAAAATGCTGTGAAAGAAGAGGTTACCAAACGATAAAAATGAGTAACATAATGGAAAAACAGTTTTTAAAACAAAGAAGTGATTTTGAAAAATCCTGTGTGGAGAGGGAGAAAAAATACCACTTTCCGCAAGGAGTGATTTTTGAAACAGATATCGCATATGCAAAGGATAAAAACAAAGCGCACCGTCTGGACAGATATCGTCCAAAAGGGAAAGAGACGCAGATACTTCCAGTGATTATCAATGTCCATGGGGGAGGGCTGCTTCTCGGAAATAAGGAATTTAACAAGTATTTTTGTGCGCTGCTCAGTAAGAAGGGATTTCTGGTGTACAGCATGGAGTACCGGCTCATCCCGGACTGTACATTTTTTGATCAGCTGCGTGACATCTTTCTTGCAATGGATTTTGTAAAGGAACATGCTGCAGCAGACGGAGGAGATCTGTCGCATGTCTATCTTGTCGGGGACAGTGGCGGGGCCTGTCTGGCCACTTATGCGAATGCAATACAGAACAGCAAAAAAATAGCAAAGGCAGCGTGCGTAAAGCCGTCTGAGCTTAAGGTGCACGCACTTGGTCTCATCAGCGGGATGTTTTATACGACAAAGTTTGATAAGATCGGTCTGTTTCTTCCGAAATATCTGTATGGAAAACAGTACAGGAAAACACCGTTTGGGGCCTATGTAAACCCGGAAAATCCGGAGCTGCTTTATGCGCTTGCACCGGCATGGCTGGTGACAAGCCATAACGATCATCTGAGAAATTACACGATCCGTTTTGAGAAGGCGCTGACAGCAGCAAAGAAAGAGCATGAGATTGTCGATTTTCCGAAAAATAAAAAACTGACGCATGCATTCTGCGTGTTTGAACCGTTTCTTCCGGAGAGTCATGCCGTTATTGATATGCTTACGGAATATCTCAGAAAATTTTGACATCGGAGTGGGAAAAAGCAGAATCTGATTTAGATAACAGAACAGGGAGATTGCAGCGAATGCTGTAATCTCCCTGTTTTTAGCCGATCATATCCAAAAACATCTGATGGATCTTCCGGTCGCGGTCGAGTTCCGGATGGAAAGCAATTGCGACCTGATTTCCATAGCGTACACCTACGATATGGTCATCGACCACCGAGAGAACCTCCACACCGTCCGATACGCTCTCTACATAAGGGGCACGGATAAACGACATTGGAACCAGTCCGAGATCTTTAAATTCTGCCTTCGTATGGAAACTGCCGAGCTGGCGGCCGTAGGCATTTCTTTTTACCTGCATCGGGATTGTGCCAAAATGTTCCGGGGAGCCTAAAAGGATCAACCCGGCGCAGGTGCCAAGCACCGGCAATCCATCAGCGATCTGTTTTTTCAGGGGATCAAACATTTTAAGTTCCCGGAGAAGTTTTCCCTGTACAGTGCTTTCCCCGCCCGGCAGGATCAGTCCGTCATACGACTGGTCTAAGTCTGCCGCCTGACGCAGTTCCACGGTCTTTACCCCAAGTTCTTCCAATACATGTTCATGTTCGATAAATGCACCCTGCAGGGCAAGTACTGCAACAGTCATGTTTATTTCCCTCTTTCTGCCATCAGTAAGGCGATTTCCTGTTCGTTGATTCCGACCATGGCTTCTCCAAGCCCGGCAGATAATTCTGCAATCAGTTTTGCATCGGTATAGTTTGTGACGGCTTTTACGATAGCAGCTGCACGCTTGGCAGGATTGCCGGATTTAAAGATTCCGGAACCGACAAAGACACCTTCTGCTCCGAGCTGCATCATTAAAGCAGCATCTGCAGGGGTAGCGACACCGCCGGCAGCAAAGTTAACCACCGGAAGTTTTCCGTTATTATGGACATAGGCAACCAGATCATACGGTACCTGTAATTCCTTTGCTGCTTCGAAAAGTTCATCTTCCCGCAGGCTGACAACTTTTGCAATCTGGCTGTTGATCTTTCGCATGTGGCGGACAGCCTGTACGACATCACCGGTACCAGGTTCTCCTTTGGTACGGATCATGGATGCACCTTCACTGATACGACGGAGTGCTTCACCGAGATCTTTGGCACCGCAGACAAACGGAACCTTGAACTGGTGCTTATCGATATGGTAGACATCATCGGCAGGAGAGAGCACTTCACTCTCGTCGATGTAGTCGATCTCGATAGCCTCTAAAAGCTGTGCCTCTACAAAATGACCGATCCGGCACTTGGCCATAACCGGGATGGATACGGCTTCCTGAATGCCGCGGATCATCTGAGGATCGCTCATGCGGGAAACACCGCCTGCTGCACGGATGTCGGCAGGAATCCGTTCGAGTGCCATGACAGCGCATGCACCGGCTTCTTCTGCAATTTTTGCCTGTTCCGGTGTGGTGACGTCCATAATTACGCCGCCTTTTAACATCTGTGCAAGGTTTTTATTTAATTCATACTGTTCTGCTGTGCTCATCGGTATTCTTCTCCTTTTTTGTTAAAATTTGTTTTATGCCGGTCATTATAGAACTTGATTGGATATATGAAAATAGCCAAAATAAATATTTATTATAAGACCAGAACGACAAAACAACGTTAAATGATATAAAATCACATGATGTAGTAATAAAAACCATATAATATAGTAGACATGCGATGACAAATGGTGTAATATGATGTGTGATATAAAAGGAGTAGAAAACGGAGGCGGGATGAAGCTGAAACAGCGCACGATTTATTATCAGGATGAACTGCATGACGAGTTTGCCGGAGATCATATTAAAGCAAAACATATTGGACAGGATTACCGGTATATCCGGGTGCGTCTTCTGGAACGGATGCTGCATGGATTCTGGTATGGCATAGTTGCAGTTCCGCTTGCACGCCTTTACATGAAACTGCATTTTTCACATAAAATAATAAACAAAGAAGTGTTAAAGCAGGCCGGAAACAGTGGATTTTATCTGTATGGGAATCATACACATTTTCTGGCAGATGCGCTGATACCAACGCTGGTAAATTATCCGCGGGAAACGGCGGTGATTGTGCATCCGAATAATGTTTCCATGCCGGTGCTGGGGCGGATTACACCATATCTTGGGGCACTTCCGCTGCCGGATGACAGAGGTGCCATGAAGCATTTTCTGGAGGCATTGACCTGGCATACCGATCATGGGGATTGTATTATGATTTATCCGGAGGCACATATCTGGCCGTTTTATACCGGAATACGACCGTTTCCGGATACGTCGTTCCGCTATCCGGTGCAGCAGAAACTTCCGGTTTTCTGTCTGACCAATACGTATCAGCGCAGGGAAAAGTCTCACATTCCGCAGATCGTAACGTATCTGGATGGACCATTTTATCCGGATGCAGAATTGCCTGCAAAACTGCAAAAAACGCAGCTGAGGGATCAGGTGTATGAAGCCATGGGAAAACGGGCGCAAAACAGCAATATGGAAATGATCCGTTATATAAAAAAAGACACTGACAGGGAGAAATCATTCATATGAGAAATATTCTTTTTTGTGGAAACAGTAAAGTATTTGATGGTGTGCTTACATGCATGTTGTCTGTTTTAAAAAGAACACATGCAACAGATCCGTTCTGTTTTTATATTTTCACAATGGACATGACGCGGATCAGACCGGAATATACGCCGATCAGCGAAGATATGACAGATTTTCTGGAGCGCGTTGCAAAAAAATTTCATCCGCAGAACCGGGTGATTTCGGTGGATGTAACAGTATTATATGAGCGTTATTTCGGAGGATGTCCGAATGAAAGTGCTTATTGTTCGCCATATACACTTTTGCGCCTGCTGGCAGATCTGGTGCCGGGAATGCCGGATAAACTGTTGTATCTGGATGCGGATATTCTGTTTCAGAGAGATATCCGGCTGCTGTATGACAAGGATGTGTCACACGTGGAATATGCCGCGGCAAGGGATCATTATGGCAAGTATCTGATCTCTCCGGATTATATTAATGCGGGGGTATTGCTGCTTAATATGAAAAATATCAGAAGAACCGGTCTGTTTATGAAAGCACGAAAGCTGCTTCAGACAAAAAAACTCATTTTTGCGGACCAAAGCGCGATTATTCGCAGTACGCGTGCGAAAATGCTGCTCCCGCAGAAATTTAATGATCAGAAATTTTTACATAAACATACCGTTGTGAGACATTTTTCCAGGCGGCTGTTTTATCTGCCGTATCCACATACGGACAACATCAAACAATGGGAGGTCGAACGGGTGCATACGGTATTTCATTACCATGCATTTGATGACATTTTAAAAGAGTATCTGTATTTAAAACATATTTACGAAAAAAGGAAACACATATAAATTGCTGCATCCGGATGAAACGGATGCAGGGGAGGAGAAGGATCATGAAAGAGAAAATGAATAAAATACCGGTGTTTTACGCATGTGATGATAATTTTGTGAAATACACGATGGTTTCACTGCAGTCGATGATGGATCATGCATCCAAAGAGGTACAGTATGAAATTCATGTACTTCATACCAATATTTCGGAAGAAATGCAAAAGAAGATGCATGCTATGGAGAATGCAAATTTTTCTGTGCAGTTTGATCATGTGACGGAATATTTACATTCCGTACAGGAGAAACTTCCGCTTCGGGATTATTATTCCAAAACAACATATTTTCGCCTGTTTATCGCGGAAATGTTTCCAGAAATAGACAAAGCCATTTATATCGACAGCGATACGGTTGTGCTGGGGGATATTGCACAACTGTATGCTTATGATCTTGGAGATGCTTATGTGGGAGCGTGCAAGGAGCAGGTGATGATCCAGGAAGAGGTATATGGCACTTATGTGGAGAAGGTGCTTGGGGTGGAACGCGACAATTATTTCAATGCGGGGATGCTGGTCATCAATTGTGAACAGTTTCGTAAAAATCACGTGTTAGAGCAGTTTATGGAACTTCTCCCGATGTACAATTTTGTGGTCACACAGGATGAAGATTATCTGAATCTGATCTGCCACAACAAGGTGTGCTGGCTGCCGCAGAAGTGGAATGTGGAAGTATTCGGCCAGATCCCGTGCAGGGAAGAAGAAATCTGTGTGCTGCATTATATTATGGTCTCAAAGCCATGGCATTACAGTGACTGCCGTCTGCAGGAATATTTTTGGGAGAGCGCACAAAAGACCAGTGTGTATGCCGAGATCCGTAAGGTGCTTGAAAGCTATACAGACGAAGAAAGAAAGCGGGATGCGGAGTCCTGTGACCGTCTGATGCAGACCGCAAAGGATGAGATCGCAAAGGAAAATAATTACCTGAATTTGGTGAAAGCAGGAAAATTAAAGTCCAAAGACCGCCTGGAAGTTCTGGAAAAAATTGCTTTGTACGAAAGAGAAGGCCGTTTTGGGGAAGATGTGGAGGAAGATCCACCGACGCGGCAGCTTCAGCCGTCAGAGATTGATTATCTGCGTAAAAAATTAAAGAGCCGTATCAAGACAAGATTGACTTACAAAGTAGCGCGGACATTTTTAAACAAGATCATTGAAAATAAACAGCTGATCATCAAGGATGTCATTGGAACGGAACATATGGATGCACTGACTTCCGGGGCGGTGATCACCTGTAATCATTTTAATGCATTTGACAGCTTTGCCATGCAGATTGCCTATGAAAAATCAAAACAGTGCAAAAAACGCCGGCTTTACCGTGTGATCCGGGAAGGAAATTATACGAATTTTCCGGGCTTTTACGGAATGCTCATGCGAAACTGTTACACGTTTCCACTGAGTTCCAACCGCGATACGATGAAGAAATTTTTAAGTTCCATGGATACTGTGCTGCAGCACGGAGATTTCATGCTGGTCTATCCGGAGCAGAGTATGTGGTGGAATTACCGCAAGCCAAAACCGTTAAAGAAAGGCGCCTATACATTTGCCGCAAAAAACCATGTGCCGGTGCTTCCTTGCTTTATCACCATGGAAGACAGCGATATCCTCGGTGATGATGGCTTTTATGTGCAGGAATACACGATACACATTGCAGAGCCGATTTATCCGGACCCACAGAAAACACAGGCAGAAAATGTGGATGCGATGCGCAGGAAAAATGCTGCTGTATGGAAACAGATTTACGAAGAGTTTTACGGAATTCCTCTGGTATACGATACTGCGGAAGCAGTGCAGTATGTGGGAAAACCGACCAATATCGCATAAGAACAGATACCAGACCGCCGGAGGATGCCTCCGGCGGTTTTTTCATAAGGGGATTGACAGAAAAGCAGTGTGAGAGTACTATACTAATTAGCAATGCTAAATAGTACCACTAAATAAAAAGAAAAGGGATGGGTATGGAAGAAAAGTATATACAGCAGTTTAAAAAGGGCGCATACGAGATGATCCTGCTTTCGCTGATCGCCCAAAAAGAAACATACGGTTATGAGATTCTGACGGAAATACAAAAACAGGGTGGTGAAATCTTTGCATTTGCCAAAGAGGGAACCATTTATCCGATCTTGTACCGTCTGACAAAGGCAGGACTTATCCAGTACCGCCTGGTGCCGGCGAAAGCAAATGGGGGCGAAAAAAAATATTATTCGCTTACCGGAGAGGGAAAAGATATGCTCGAAAAAATGAAAAATTTCTGGGAAAACTACAAGGATTGTGTGGATGGATTTATGAAAGGGGATGCGTAATATGAACAGAGAAACCTATATACGGAAAGTAAAAAAACAACTGGACTGTTCCGTGAAAGAAAAAGAGGAGATCGTGCGGGATCTTCAGGAGATTTTTGATTCTGGAAAAGAGCATGGAAAAAGCGAAAGCCAGATCATAAAACAGCTCGGAAAACCGCAGGCGTATGCACAGGCGCTCGGCTGTGGCAGACAGACCATGCCGCTGTCCGGAAAACGAAAAGTTGCTGTAGTGTTTTTGGCGGTGGGTGGACTGTTCTGTCTGTATGCACTGGGCGAAAGTCTGCGGTTTCGGATGCCGAAAAATGCCATTGGCGGTGGGGATGCGATGACGATGATCGTGCTGCAAAACTCGTCACCGGTAAACAGCAGCGAGATTTTTGGGGGATTGGCGGTCATTTGTATGGTTGCACTGGTTTTCCTTTTACGAAAGAGGAAAAATAAGGAGAGGAATATTAAGAAATAATGGAACACATAAAGAAAAAACTAGCAGTAATTGTTGTGTTTTTCGCTGTTTTTATTGGAATTGTTACAATCTGGACAGTCCGAAAACAAAGCCAGCCAAAATTGACAGCGGTCACATGGAAATTGGAGGAAGAAGCGGATTTAGACGGCAACGAGCTTTCATCCTACGCAAAAGATCCTTCCAAAAGCAAGGTCGTTCTGACATTTAAAAAAGATCAGACCTATCGGTGCAAAAATCTTGAAAACAAAAAAATCTGGAAGGGAACATACACACTGTCGCGTACAAAATCGAAAGATACCTACATGCTGCATCTCGTTCCGGATCAGGGAACGGCATCGTACTATGGCGTGTACGGGACACGCGAGTATGAAGATGGTACCGGGCACATGTCGGTCATACTGACCACAAAAGACAAAATTTTATCATTCCTTGCAGAATAAGGCAAAGACAGCAATTCCAGCTGTTCCTTTTACTGTCTGCGGAACTGTGCGGGTGTCATGCCGGTAAGTTTTTTAAACATCACGATAAAATGGCTGGAATCTGTATAACCGACATCGTGTGCGATCTCCTGAATTTTGCGGTCACGGCGCATAAGCAGCAGTTCTTTTGCCTTGGTGATCCGGTAGTTTGTTAAATATTCGTAGACGGAGCAGCCCAGAAAACGCTGAAACAGCCGTGATAGATATTGGGGCGTGACAAATACCTGACGACTTAGCTGGGCCACTGTGAGGGGC
>OLGZ01000627.1_pt1 | contig 26352 bp, 21 predicted proteins | sample 1605981 | NCBI WGS metagenome assembly OLGZ01 (sample SAMN03283291) | human gut metagenome | biome: human-associated habitat; material: feces | host: Homo sapiens | place: Peru | collected 2012 | reverse complement strand
CCCACAACCCCTGCGGCCGCGTCTGGGAGCGCTGGGAGCTGGAAAAGGCCATGGAGCTGTTCAAAAAGTACGACGTCTATGTCGTCTCCGACGAGATCTGGTCGGACATCATCCTGAACGGCCACAAGCACACCCCCACCCAGTCCGTCAGCGAGGATGCCCGGATGCGCACCGCCGCCTTCTATGCGCCCTCCAAGACCTTCAACCTGGCCGGTCTCGTGGGCAGCTACCACATCGTGTACAACAACTGGTGGCGTGACCGCATCGAGAAAGAGTCCAGCCTGAACCACTACAACATGATGAACGTGCTGTCCATGCACGCCCTCATCGGCGCCTATCGGCCCGAAGGCTATGAGTGGACGGACGAGCTCTGCGAGGTACTGAGCGGCAATGTGAACTTTGCCTGCGACTACATCGAGCAGCACTTTGCGGGCGTCACGGTCTCCAAGCCCGAAGGCACCTATATGCTCTTTGTGGACTGCACCGACTGGTGCGCCGCCCACGGCAAGACCATCGACGATGTGGAAAAGGCTTGCTGGGAGGTCGGCGTAGCCGTGCAGGACGGAAAAATGTTCCACGGCCCCTGCCATCTGCGGATGAACCTGGCTTCACCCCGCTCCCGCATTGAGGAAGCCTTCCGCCGGATGGACCAGTATGTCTTCCATGCGTAAATAAGCAGAAAAAGGACCCTTTGCCGGTTGGCAGAGGGCCCTTTTTTGTTGGTCAGAGGTCTTCTTCGGTCAGGAGCAGGTAGTACAGCACCTCGACCAGAAGGGCCGACGAGAGCAGGGATGGGACCGGGTCGGTCGCCACGATGCGCTGCGCCCGGTTGGAGGCCAGCAGCAGATGGTCTGCCTGCGCGGCCAGAGGGGAGCGGCGGTCGCAGGTGATGAGCAGGACCGAGGCACCCCGCTCGCGGGCGGCGCGGGCCGTTTCCAGCAGGCGCTCGCTGCGGCCGGAGTTCGAGATGAGCAGCAGGGCGTCCCGCTCGGTCAGGGTGGCGGCAAAGGCTCTGGTCCGGTCGGGCACGGCGCTGGTCATGCAGCGCTTGCCCAGGCTGCCGAGCTTGAGCGACGCATCCATGGCCACGGGCAGGCTGTTGTCGGAGGCTTCGACCTCGATCAGCTCCGCGCTGCGCAGGACACTCATCGCCTTCCGCAGCTGGCGCAGATTGAGTGCCTGGATGGTGGCGCGCACCTCTTCCTGCCGGTTTGCCTGCACCGACTGCAGGGCCTGCCGCAAGGGGTCCGGACTGGTGGAGCGCTGGGTCTCCGTCTCCTGCTGGTCCATCACATCCCGCGCGAGTGCCAGCTGGAATTTGCGGTAGTTGTCAAAGCCGAGCTTGTGGCACAGCCGGGTGACGGTGGCTTCCGAGGACTGGCTGGCACGGGCAAGCTGGGCCGAGGTGACCACAGACGCCCATTTCACATCGTTGAGGATGCAGTCTGCAATGCGCCGTTCCGCGCTGTAAAGCTGGATGCCAGAACACAGCAGCGTGACGACGCTTCCCGGAGAATCGCGCATAGAAGATACCTCCCTACATCTATGAAGCGCTTTCGGTGGAGTTTTTTCTTAGTGTAGCAGTTTTCGCGAAAAAAATCAATTATTTCCGTGAAGGAGGCTGAACAGGACCGGAACACCGCCAGTTTGGCAAATCTGGGCAAAAATCGGCAAAAAGATCCCTCGTGCAAATCGCACGGGGGATCGTGAGTTCCGGGGATCAGCAGCCTTCCTTTTCGGCCAGCTTGCGGCCCATGAGCACGCCCATGACGGACGCCATCATCAGGCCGCGGGTCCAGCCGGAAGAATCGCCCAGGCAGTGCAGGCCCTGAATGTTGGTGTCGAGGTTCTCATCCATCTTGACCTTGTTGGAGTAGAACTTCAGCTCCGGGCTGTAGAGCAGGGTCTCGTTGGCGGCAAAGCCGGGCACGACCATATCCAGCATCTTGATGAACTCGATGATGTTGGTCATGGCGCGGTAAGGCATGGCGGCGGTGATGTCACCGGCCACCGCGTCCTTCAGGGTGGGCTTGACGTTGGACTGTGCCAGCTCCTTGGCCCAGGTGCGCTTGCCGTCCAGAATGTCGCCGTAGCGCTGGACCATGATGTGGCCTGCGCCCAGCATGTTGGTCAGCTCGCCCACCTTCTGTGCGTAGGCGATGGGCTGGTTGAACGGCTCGGTGAAGTTGTGGGAGACGAGGATGGCGAGGTTGGTGTTCTCGCTCTTCTTCTCCTTAAAGCTGTGGCCGTTGACGACGGCCAGGTCATTGTCGTAGTTCTCCTGCGCCACGAAACCGCCGGGGTTCTGGCAGAAGGTGCGGACTTTGTTCTTCCAGGGCTTGGGGTAGCCGATGAGCTTGGACTCATACAGCACCTTGTTGACCTTCTCCATGACCTCATTGCGGCACTCGACGCGGACGCCGATATCGACGGTGCCGGGCTTGTGGGCGATGTGGTGTTCGGCGCAGATCTTTTCCAGCCAGTCCGCGCCGCGGCGGCCGGTGCCGATGACGACGGTGTCGGCATAGACGGCGCGGGGCTCGCTGTCGCTGCCCGCGCGGAGATACACGCCCTTGCAGACCTCGTCTTCCAGGATGATGTTCTCACACTCGGTGGAGAAAAGCATCTCGACGCCGTTGTCGGCCAGATAGTTCTGGATGGCCAGATAGAGCTGCTGGGCCTTTTCGGTGCCCAGATGGCGGATGGGGCAGTCCACCAGCTTCAGACCGGCGTGGATGGCGTTCTTGCGGATCTCCTTGATCTCCTCGCCGGTGTAGATGCCCTCCACATGGGGGTCTGCGCCGAACTCCAGATAGATCTTGTCGGTGTAGTCGATGAGCTCCTGAGCGAACTCCTCGCCGATGAGGCTGGGCAGGTCGCCGCCGACCTCATAGGACAGACTCAGCTTGCCGTCCGAGAAGGCACCGGCACCGGAAAAACCGGTGGTGATGGCGCAGGTGGGGCGGCAGTTGACGCAGTGGCCAAGCTCTGCCTTGGGGCAGTGGCGCTTTTCCACCGGCTTGCCTTTTTCCACCAGCAGGATCTTCTTTTTGCTGCCGTGGCGCAGCAGCTCCACGGCGGTAAAGATGCCGGCCGGGCCGGCGCCAACGATGATCAGATCGTACTTTTCCATTGTTCTGTAATCCTTTGCTATATTTGATAAAAACCATCTCAGGCCGCGCTGCGGCCAGTTCCCCCGATGGGGAGCTTTTATGCGGGTTTGTTTTACGGGTCGTCTTCCTGCTCCACCTCAGCGCTCTCGTCCACATGGTCGAGTTCGACGGCAGTGGCTTCCACATCGGCATGGGCGACCTCCGGGGCGACGACGCCGTCGCCGTTCAGGTCTTCCCCGGTGACGGCTTCCAGCATGGACTGCGTCTCCGGGTGCAGCTTCAGGAACCGCTTCACCGCGATGACGGTGTACAGCGCACTGAGCAGGTTCAGCGCACCCTCCACGATGAGGATGATGCCGATGGCCATGACCAGCGTTTCCATGGTGCCGAAGGGGTCGAGGATCATGACGACGCCCAGCACGATGCTCAGCACGGCCAGCAGCAGGAAGCCTTTCCAGCTGGGATACTGGCACTTGCGCAGCTCCAGTGCGTTCTGGATGCGGCCCAGACTGTCGAAGATGACGAACAGGCCGAAGACGATGGGCAGGATGCGCACCACGATGTCGCTGCGGATGATGAGGAACGCACCCAGCCCCAGACAGACCAGACCGGAGATCAGGGTCAGCTGGCTCTGGAAGACACCGCGCTCCACCGCAAAGTAGCGGACAAGCTGCACCGCTGCGCAGGCCAGCACCACGCCGCCCAGCGCATAGCAGACGATGTTCATCGCGGTGCCCGGCACCAGCAGCAGGAAGATGCCCAGCCCCAGATAGAGGATGCTCATCAGGACCAGATTCCATTTCAACTTCTTTCCCATAAAACAGTCACGTTCCTTTCTCAATTTGGAGAATGCCGGCTCCGCTCACTGCATGGCAGGAGCTTTGTTGTACATGGGTTCGATGATCTTTTTGTCCAGACGGGCAAAGAAGACGAAACTCAGGGTCACGCTGACCAGCTCGGCGATGACGAACGACCACCACACCAGGTTGACGTTGCCGGTCTGGCTCAGCAGCCAGGCGGCAGGCAGCAGGACGACCAGCTGGCGGCAGACGGAGACGATGAGGCTGAACATGCCGTTGCCCAGCGCCTGGAAGGTGGAGGACAGGATGATGCTCATGCCGGCCAGCAGGAAGTGGAAGCAGATGGTGCGCATGGCCGGGATGCCGATGGCCAGCATCGCGTCGCTGGCGGCGAAGAAGCTCAGCAGCTTGTCCGGTGCAAACTGGAACAGGCAGAAGCCGATGAGCATGATGCCCTCTGCGTAGCACATGGCCAGCTTGATGGTCTTTTTGACGCGGTCGGGATTACGGGCGCCGTAGTTGTAGCTGATGATGGGCACCATACCGTTGTTCATGCCGAAGATGGGCATGAAGACGAAGCTCTGGAGCTTGAAGTAGACGCCGAAGACGGCGACCGCTGTGGCCGAGAAGGCCATCAGGATCTGGTTCATGAAGAAGGTCATCACGCTGCCGACGCACTGCATGGCGATGCTGGGCAGGCCGACGACATAGATGCGCCTGATGGCTTCTGCACTGGGGCGGAAGCCGTGCCAGCGGATCTGGATGTCGGGGTTCTTCTTCAGGTTGAAGAAGATGGCGGCACCGGCACCGCAGAACTGGCCGACGACCGTGGCCACTGCCGCGCCGGTGGTGCCGGACAGGGCCTCACCGCAGTAGCCGAAGATGAAGATGGGATCGAGCACGATGTTCACGATGGCACCGATGAGCTGGCTGCACATGCTCAGGTTGGTGCGGCCGGTCGCGGCCAGCAGCTTTTCGCCCATGGTCTGCAGGAACAGGCCCAGACTGAACACGGAACAGACGGTCAGGTAGCGGATGCCCTGCTCGGCGATCTCCACATCACTGGTCTGCGCATAGAAATACGACTTCATGCAGGTCAGGCCGATGATGAAAAAGGCAGCAAAGCTGCACAGCGCCAGGAAGATGCCGTTTTCAGCCGTTTTGTTGGCGCGCTCCTGGTCTTTTTCACCCAGGCTCTTGGACAGCAGGGCGTTGACGCCGACGCCGGTGCCGACACCGACGGCGATCATCACATTCTGCAGCGAGAAGGCCAGCGAAACGGCGGTCAGCGCACCTTCGCTGACGTGAGAGACGAAGATGGAGTCCACGACATTATAAAGTGCTTGGACCAGCATCGAGACCATCATCGGGATGCTCAGCTTGACGAGCAGCGGGTTGATGGCCATGGTGCCCATGATGTTTTCCTGGGCGGCGGGGGAATTGGTCTGCTTGTTTTCCACGATTTCTCCTTTTGACATTTTTTCTCTATGCTTGAAACGTGGGCAGAGCGCCAAAGCACCCTACCCACGCAGCATCATTGTTTTTTGACTTTGCAGCCCGGAGCGGTTACTTCTCCGCAGCCTTTTCCTTGGCAGCCACTGCGTCCAGGATCATCTTCACGCAGGTCTCGCGGCCAAGGGCAGCGTTGATGGCCAGGTCGTAGTTGTGGGCATCGCCCCAGCGGTTCTGGGTGTAGTAGTTGTAGTAGGCCGAGCGGTTGCGGTCGGTCTTCTCGATCTCTTCCTTGATGCCCTTCTCGTCGTGGGCCTTGACCAGAGGATCGGTCTTGGCCAGCTCACGGCGCCACTCCACCGGCGCATAGATGAAGACGCGCAGCACGTCCTTGCGGTCCCGCAGCACATAGTCACCGCAGCGGCCCAGGATGACGCAGGGGCCTTCCTCTGCCAGCTGCTTGATGATGCGGCTCTGCAGGATGAACACCTGATCGCCCAGCGGCAGCTCGTTGCCCATGGTGTACAGGCTGTACAGCAGGCTGTGGGTGTGGCGTTTCTCGCTGGCGGCGACAGCCTCCTCAGACAGGCCGGAGTGTTTGGCTGCCATGGTGATCAGCTCCTTGTCGTAGAGCTTGATGCCCAGAGCATTTGCAACATCCTCTGCGATGTAGTTGCCGCCGGTGCAGTACTCACGGCCAATGGTGATGATCGTCTTTGCCATAATGTGTTCCTCCTATGTAACAGTTTTTATCCCCGGAAAGCATTTGGCGGGGGCGGGCCTAGCGGCCCGGCTGCCCGGTGCTCTGGGGGTCATTCTGAGGTGCGGCAGGCAGTGCTGCCGGGGGTCTGGGCGGTGCGGGCAGGCGGACTTCCGCGACCCGCATCCGGCCGGTCTGGTCTACGGCGTAAACGCTGCACCGCCCGCCTGCGGCCAGCTGTTCGGGCGGGAAGCACAGGCCTCCGTCCGGGGTGCGCTCCATCCGGCGGAACGTCCGGTGGGCCGTGGTGGCATGGGCGATGCCGTCGTGCAGGGTGTAGGCGGTCCAGCCGGAGAAATCATCCGGCAGCGGGTCGCGCTGGCCACGCTGCTCGAAGTAATAGCAGCAGCCATCCTCGCTGCGGGCCAGGTCGCAGCGGACGCGGTTGGGCAGGTCGGCGGCTGCATCTCTGGGCTTGCGCCGCAGGGCGATGGCCCGGCCTGTGAAGTAGCGCAGGAAATCCGACAGCGCCATGGTGCAGTTGACGGAGCCGTCGCTGTCGGCGGTGGGGTCGTTGAGCAGGACATAATCGGCCATCACGGCGTCGTCGTGGCCAAAGCCCCGCAGCCCCATCCAGATGCCCACCGGGTCACGCTGGCCCCGGATGCGGCGCTCGACCCGGACGGCAACGGGGCAGTCGTCGTGGATCTGGGTGCGCAGGTCCTGCAGGTCCATCCAGGCCTGCCAGCAGGGAAAGCCGCAGCAGCCTGCGGCAGCCGCTGCAAAGGCGGCGTTGCCGGTGCTCCGGGTGGCGTTGTCCTCCATGGCGTAGGCCACCTCTTCGGGCAGGATGTCCTCGCCCCAGCGGTTCATCAGAGCCGCCATGACGAGGGGCAGGTCCATCTCCCGGCCAAAACTGGGGTCGTGGGCGGAGAGGCAGTATTCCGGCAGGTAAAGCCGCCGGTTCAGCGGCCGGCCCTCGTGCTTTTCCCAGGTCAGGGGGCGGACGGCGGCGGCCAGCAGCCGCACAGCGGGGGTGGATTTGTCGTCGTTGGTCGAGAGGTTGACCTGCAATTGGATGCCGGTGCCGCCGCCCGGCGTGGCCACGGTGACGGTGTCTCCCAGCAGGAAGATCATTCCGTCCTCGCTCTGGGCGTTGATGCTGCAGCGGGGGTAATCCGGGGCCCACTTGCCGAAGCTCATCCAGCCGGTCCAGGTGTTCCCGGCATAGACCCGGCAGCGCACCTCCACCATCGTGTTGTGGGGGGCGCTGGCGTTCCAGCTGACGTTCAGGTTGCAGAAAGCCGGCATCGCGAACTCCGGCGTGGTGTAGCTGCCGTAGGGCAGATACCGCCCGGCGGAGCTGTCCAGCACCAGTGCACCGCTTTCCAGCGCGACATTGTCCAGCGCGCCGCGGGAGAAGGTCTCGGTGCCCTGCAACACGAGGTTATTTCGCTGTTCCATCGCACGGTTCTCCTTTGCGCATCGGTGAAAGATCAGTGTTCGGTGCCGTCCGGCTCATCCTCGCCGTACTCCTCCCGGAGGGCGGCGTCCAGCTCGGCGTCGTGCAGTTTCTGGAGGCTCTCCTCGATGTGGAAGACGCGGTTCACGTCGCCGTAGACGATCTGGCAGCAGACCTCGGTCTGGAACCAGAAGCCGAAGATGAGCATCAGGAAGATGCCCAGCGGCATGCACAGGATGACGACGCCCCAGAACAGGATGGTCACGATGGCGGACGCCAGCGCGTGGGGCAGGAAGGCGATCATGCAGTTCAGGCAGTTCTTCAGCGTCTGGTGGAAGGGCTGGTCCAGCAGGACCACCTGCGGCCACAGGTAGGCGAACAGCATGTGGAACAGCACCAGGTTCAGCACCGTGGCCACCCACATGGGCAGGCCGACGTTGGTGCCGTGGTACAGCATGTTGAAGCAGAAATAGACGAGGAAGATCTGGATGGTGATGACGGTGCAGTAGACGATGCCGGGCAGGATGGCGGCTTTGAAGTTCCGCTTGAACGCGCGGCGGTAGGTGGTCCACCAGTAGCCCGCTTCATCGCGCAGGGCGCGGAGCACGGTGTCGTACATGCCCGCCAGTGCGGGGCCGGCCAGGATGCCGCCCACAATGGCGCTGACCACCATAACGGTGAGGTTGTTCATCAGAAAACCGACATACACCAGGCAGATGACCGGCAGAAAGCCGATGCAGGTGAGCAGGTTGGCCAGGAACATGCCGGACATGTCGCGCCCGACCAGCTCAAAAAAACGGCCGATGCCCGTTTTGCGGGGGGTGTCCTTCTCGACGCCCGGCCCGGCCTTGCGGAAATCATTTGCAGAAGGAAAAAGACCCATTTTGTTTCGAACCCTTTCTGGTTTGGCTCGGTGCCGCGGGGCAGAAGGAAAAGGAACTGCCCATTGTGCTACCTTTCTTTCTATAAATATACCCGGATTTTGTGAATTTTGCAAGCCATCCGGCCCTTCATTTGTAAAAAAAGTGTTTCGCCTCCCATTTTCGCCCAAAGTGTGGTACAATGAAACAGGCTTTTCAGGCCAGAAGGAGGAACGTATCATGAGCATTCTTCGCACGATCGCGATGTTTGTATATCTGTTTGGCTATATGATCGTCCACTACGGTGTGCTCCGCCGGGCCGAGCGCGCCCTCGCCGCCGGGGACATGGATACCGTGGAGCAGATCATCAACAAGCATATCCCGCACTGGAGCCGGGGCATCCTGAAGGTGACCGGCGCACGGCTGGTGGTGGAAGGGCAGGAGAACATCCCCAAGGACGGCCCCTGCGTTTTCGTGGGCAACCACCGCAGCTACTACGACATCCCGCTGCTTCTGGTGGCGCTGGATGCGCCCCACGGCATCCTGGCGAAAGAGGAGCTGGAAAAGATCCCTCTGCTCAACCGCTGGATGAAGCTGCTGGGCTGCGTTTTCGTCAAGCGCGACGACATCCGCGCGTCCGTCAAGGCGCTGAACGATGCCACGGCCATCGTGGAGAGCGGCAAGAGCTTCGTCATCTTCCCCGAAGGCACCCGCTATAAGGGCGAAGAGGGCGGCGCAGGCGAGTTCAAGGCCGGTGCGTTCCGCATCGCCATCAAGACCGGTGCCCCGGTGGTGCCGGTGGCCATCTCCGGTGCCCGCGGCCTGTTCGAGGCCCACGGCAACCGTGCGACTCCCGGTTCCATCCACATCCGCATCCTGCCGCCCATCCGGACGGTCGGCATGAGCAAGGCAGAGCAGAAACAGCTGCCCGAAGCCGTCCGCCAGACCATCCTCGCACAGCTTTAAGGAGAACTATGGCAAGCTATCGTTACGAACGCGACATCCAGCCCGGCGACCTCAAACCCCGCCGGGAAAAACAGTATACCCGGAAAGAACGCTGGGCCAACTGGTGGGATTATAACCTGAAGTGGGTGATCCTCATCGGCATCGCCGTGGCCTTTGTGGCGTACAACTTCATCGGGCAGTATTTCTTTACCACCAAGGCCGACTACAATGTGGCCGTGGTGGCCCCCTACTACCTGCCGGAGGATACCGTGAACGCGCTCCAGACCCAGCTTGCCCAATTCGGCGAAGACCGGAACGGCGACGGCAAGGTGGTCGTGACCCTGAACGTCTATACGCTGGATTACTCCGACGAGGAGACCCAGACCGAGAGCGCAGCCTACCTGACCATGGCGGGCACCACCAAGCTGGCCGCCGATGTGCAGGGCGGTCTGAGCGCAGTCTTCCTGCTGTACGACCCGGCGGGCTTTGAAGAGAGCACCGGTACCCTGCGCTACCTCGACGGCAGCCTGCCTGAACCCGGCAGCGACGGCGACTGGTGGAACATGGTCTACCGGTGGACCGACTGCCCCGCCCTGACCGGGCTGGACCTTGGTGAGTACCAGGCCGATACCACCCACGCTCAGGGTGGCGACAGCCAGGAGTACATGGCACAGTTCTACGTCGGGATGCGCGGTGCCTGGAACTCCGGCACCGCCGACAACCTCAAGGGCGGCGAAGAGTTCTGGCAGGCGCTGACTGCCGGGGCCGTCTCCACCGCCAGTGCGGAGGACTGACGCCATGCGGTTCCGCCTGATCAAGCGGGAGGCCGGTGCCCCCCGCCGCCTGCCCGCCCCGCCGCCCCCGGAGCCAAAACGCGCCCCGCCCCGTGCCGCCGACCTCGACAACCCCTATGGCCGGTATTACGGGAAGGCGCGGAGCCGGGAAGACCTGCAAAAATGACCCGATAGAAGAGTCTCATCCGCCCGATGGCAGATGAGACTCTTTCGTTTTTCCAAAGCAAAATCTGAAAAAAACTCCGCACAGAACCGGTGCGGGGTTTGTTGTTTCTGTGTCCGGGTTATGGTATACTCATTCCGTATCATCTCCGGTATCATGAAAACAAAGGATGTGGAACCCATGGACGCACTGGACAAAGCCCGCCGGGAGATCGACACGGTGGACGCCGCGCTGGCCGCGCTGTTCGAGCGGCGGATGGCGGCTGTGCTGGCGGTCGCCGAATACAAAAAGGCCCACGGCCTGCCGATCTTCGATGCCGCGCGGGAAGCCGTGGTGCTGGACAAAGCCGAAGCGCGCATTCAGGACCCTGCCCTGCGCCCCTATTACCGCGACCACGTACAGCACATGATGGATGTGGCCAAGCAGTACGAGGCCGAGGTGCTGGGCCGGAACCGCGCCGCCTATCAGGGCGTGGAGGGAGCCTTTGCGCACATCGCGCTCAAGGCGCTCTTCCCCCATGCGGAGGCGGTCAGCTACCCCACCTGGGACGAGGTCTTCGACGCGGTGGAACGCGGCGATGCTGCCCATGGCGTGGTCCCCTTTGAGAACAGCCACGCGGGCGATGTGTCCGCCGTGCTGGATCTGTGCTACAACCACCCCGCCCTGTGGGTCGTGGATGTGTACGACCTGCCCATCTCGCAGAACCTGCTGGTCCTGCCCGGCACCCCGCTGAGCGAGCTGAAGCATGTGTACAGCCACCAGCAGGCCATTGCCCAGAGCGAGACCTTCTTAAAGCAGTTCCGCCTTCCGGCCACGGCCATGCCCAACACGGCCATGGCGGCCAAGTTCGTGGCCGAGAGCGGCGACCGGACACAGGCGGCCATCGCCAGCGTGGAAACGGCGGCGCTGTACGGGCTGGAAGTTCTGGTGCCCAGCATCAACACCGATGGCGACAACACCACCCGGTTCATCGTCCTCAGCCGCGAAAAGCCCACGGCGGGCAACCGCTTCTCGCTGCTGTTCACGGTGGACAACAAGCCCGGCAAGCTGGCCGAGGTCATCCAGATCATCGGTGCCAGCGGCTACGATATGGAGTCCATCAAGAGCCGCCCGCTGCCCCATGTCCCCTTCGATTACTATTTTTATGTTGAGCTGGTGGGCGACCCCACCGCCGAAGAGACCGCCGCGCTGCTGCGCGCGCTGAACCATGTCTGCCGCACGGTACGGCTGTTAGGAGTGTACAACAAATGAGCGATTTTATCGGAACCAAGCTCACCATGAATCTGGGCGAGCGCAGTTATGACATCATCCTGAAGAACGGCGCACTGGAGAACCTGTACCAGTTCGCCCGGCTGGACCGCAGGGTGGCCGTCGTCACCGACAGCGGCGTCCCGGCCCAGTATGCCCAGCGGGTGGCCGACCAGTGCCGCGAGGCCCGGATCATCACGGTGCCCCAGGGCGAGGCCAGCAAGAGCTTCAAGATCCTGGAGAGTGTTTTACAGCAGATGCTCGATTTCAACATGGGCCGCGGCGACCTGGTCGTGGCGGTGGGCGGCGGCGTCGTGGGCGACCTGGCCGGATTTGCTGCTTCCATCTATATGCGGGGCATCGACTTCATCAACTGCCCCACCACCACGCTCTCGATGATCGATTCCTCCATCGGCGGCAAGACGGCGGTGGATCTGGGCGATACCAAGAACATCGTGGGTGCCTTCTGGCAGCCCAAACTGGTCATCGTGGACCCGGATACGCTGGCCACCCTCCCCCGCCGCCACTACATCAACGGCCTGGCCGAGGCGGTCAAGGCCAGCCTGCTGGCCGACCCGGAGCTGTTCGGCATCTTTGAAAAGGGCGACATCGACGGCCAGATAAACGAGATCATCTACCGCAGCCTGCGGTTCAAGAAAAACATCGTCGAGCAGGATGAGACCGAGCGCGGGATGCGCAAGGCTCTCAACTTCGGCCACACCATCGGCCACGGCATCGAGGCCGTCAAGGGCATCAAGGGCCGCCGCACCGTGGGCCTGTTCCACGGCGAGTGTGTGGCGCTGGGGATGCTGCCCATGATCGAATCCAAGGCGCTGCAAAAGCGGGTGCGGGCGGTCTACCGCCGCCTGGGCCTGCCCCTGCGCACCACCTACAACAAAGAAAAGGTGCTGGCCGAGATGCTGCACGACAAAAAGGCGCAGGGCGGGCAGATCACCATCATCAAGGTGCCGGGTCTGGGCTGTTGGCGCGCCGAGACCATCCCGGTGGAGGGCCTGCGCCCCCTGCTGGGCATGGAGGAATGACCATGAAGAACACGTTCGGGTCTGCCCTCTCCCTGACTATCTTCGGCGAGAGCCATGGCCGCGCCATCGGTGCCGTGCTGGACGGCATGGCGGCGGGGGTACCGGTGGATGAGGCGTTCCTTGCCGCCTGCATGGACAAGCGCCGGGCGCGGGGCGACGGCCTGTCCACCCCCCGCGTGGAGGCGGACCGGGTGCAGTTCCTCTCCGGCGTGGTGAACGGTCGGACGACCGGCACCGCCATCGCCCTGATGATCGAGAACCAGAACACCCGCAGCGGCGACTATGCAAAGACCGCCGACCTGCTCCGCCCCGGCCATGCGGATTATACGGCCTATGCCAAATACCACGGCTTTCAGGATGCGCGGGGCGGCGGACACTTTTCCGGCCGCATCACGGCGGCGCTGGTGGCGGGCGGTGCGGTGGTGCTGGGTACCCTCGACCGGGCCGGCATCAACATCGTGACCCACATCGGGCGGTGTGCGGGCGTTGCAGACACCCCCTTTGCGCTGGATGACCCGGCGGCACTGGGAGCGCAGGCCGAAGCGCTGCTGAGCCGGGGCGATGGCTTTGCCCTGCTGAACGGGGAAGCCGAAGAGCCGATGAAAGCGGCCATCCGCGCCGCAGGCAGCGCAGGCGACAGTGTGGGCGGTACGCTGGAGACCGCCATCCTCGGCCTGCCCGCAGGCATCGGCGAACCCTATTTTGACAGCGTGGAAAGTGAGCTGGCCCACATGGCCTTCTCGGTCCCGGCCGTCAAAGGCATCGAGTTCGGCACCGGTTTCGGCTTCGCCGACCTGAAGGGCAGCGAAGCGAACGATGCCTTCCGGATGCAGGGGGGGCGCATCGTGACGGCCACCAACCACAACGCGGGCCTGAACGGCGGCATCTCCAACGGGATGCCGGTCGTCTTCCGCACCGTGGTCAAGCCCACGCCCAGCATCTACAAACCACAGGATACTGTGGATTACATTGCAAAACAGAACGCGGAACTTTCCATCCAGGGCCGTCACGACCCCTGCATCGTGCCCCGTGCGGCCATCGTGCAGACCTGCGCGGCGGCGCTGGCCGTCGGCGACCTGCTGACCGCGAAGTACGGCATGGCCTGGATGGAACAGCCAACCGCTTACCGCAAGGAGGAGCTGTAAATGGAATACGGACTCATCGGCTCCAAACTGGGGCACTCGTACTCGAAGATCATCCATGAGATGCTCTGCGGCTACCGGTACGACCTGTGCCCGCTGCCCACCGAGGAGGAGGCGCGGGCCTTCCTGACCCGGCGGGCCTTCAAGGCGATCAATGTGACCATCCCGTATAAGCGGCTGGTCATGGGATCCTGCTCCTACATCGACCCGCGCGCCAAGGCCATCGGGGCCGTGAACACGGTCGTGAACCGGAACGGCCTGCTCTACGGCTACAACACCGACTCTCTCGGCTTTGCCTACCTGGCCGATGCCCACGGCGTGGAGTTCGCGGGCCGGACCGTTCTCATTCTGGGCACCGGCGGCACCCACAACACCACGAGCGCCGTGGCAAAGGAGAAGGGCGCGGCCAGAGTGCTGACCGTCAGCCGGCATCCGGACCCCGAAAAGGGCGAGCTTTCCTATGCGGAAGCCGTTCACAGCGGGGCCGACATTGTCATCAATACCACCCCGGCGGGCATGTACCCGAACGTGGGGGTCTGCCATCTGGATGTGGCCGCGATGCCGGGGCTGGAAGCCGTCCTCGACGTGGTCTACAATCCGGACAAAACGGAACTGATCCTGCGCGCCGAGGAGGCGGGCGTGCCGGTGGCCGTGGGCGGCCTCGAAATGCTGGTGGCCCAGGCCGTGTATGCGGCAGAATACTTCCTGGACCGCAAGTTCGACGATGCCCCGGCCGAGATCCGCGCCATCACCGCCCAGCTCCGGAAAGAGCAGTTGAATGTGGCGCTCATCGGGATGCCCTCCTGCGGCAAAACGACCATCGGCCGTGCGCTGGCCGACCGGCTGGGCAAGCGGTTCGTGGACCTGGATGAGGAGATCGTCCGGGCCGCAGGCCGCAGCATCCCGGACCTCTTCGCCGCAGAGGGCGAGGATGGCTTCCGGGCACGGGAGGCCGAGCAGACCGCCCGCTTTGCCAGAGAGGGCCGTCAGGTGCTCTCCTGCGGGGGCGGGGTCGTCAAGCGGCCCGAAAATCTGCGGGCCCTGCGGCAGAACGGCGTGGTGCTCTTCATCGACCGCCCGCTGGACGCTCTGACTGTGGGCGGCGGGCGTCCGCTTTCCACCAGCACCGAGGCGCTGAAGACCATGGAAGCCCAGCGCCGCCCGCTCTATCTGGCCGCAGCCGATGCGGTCATTCCGAACGAAACGACCGTTGCAGACGCCGTTACGGCGGCACTGGAGGCATTGGATGCGATTTTTGTTCATTAACGGGCCAAACGTCAACATCACCCGCTTCACCGAGCCCGGTGTGGAGGGCGAAGTGGACTACAACGGCCTGCTGGATTATCTGGACGTCTGCTGCCAGCAGATGGGCATCGAGCCGGATTTCTTCCAGTCCAACCACGAGGGCGACATCATTGATGAGATCCAGTCGGCCGCAGGCCGCGCCGACGGCATCATTCTCAATCCGGGCGGCTATGCCTATTACAGCGTGGCCATTCTGGAAGCGCTGCAGCTCTGCGGTGTGCCCGCCGTGGAGGTGCTCATGAGCGAACCCAGCGGCCGGGAGCCGTTCCGGAACACGGACGTCGTCTCGTTCGGCTGTCAGGGCCGCTTTGCGGGCGAGGGCATCGGCGGCTATCTCCACGCATGCAGTTATCTGGTGCAGCTGCTCCGGCTGGACGGCGGCGCACAATCGCACATGGTGCAATAAGGAAAAACCTCTCAGTCTCGCCTACGGCTCGACAGCTCCCCTAGTAGGGGAGCCCTTGGCAGGCCGGGCAAGCCCTGCTGTCCGCGTAGGCTCGATAGGACGAAAATACCCCATAGCTATATAATACAGGATACGCACCGCGCAGGCTCAATGGAGCGCAAAGCGGCGGGCCCTGTCCTCTTTGGCAGCGGCATTTGTATTGCTGCTGTGAATCTTGGCAGCGGAGCCCGGCCGTTTCCGGGAACAAAAAACTTCGCTCATCCAGCACAGTCTTTACCGACTCGCCAGAGGCTCCCCTATCAGGGGAGCTGTCTGCGAAGCAGACTGAGAGGTTTAGGCCGTGAACCGCAGCAGTGGCTGAGAGGTTGACACGTTGATAAAAGGGAAAGGAATGCAAGAAGATGATCATTTCGACGAAAAAAGGCACCCCGAAGGAAGAACTGGAAAAAATCGTGGACCGCTTTGAAAAGCAGGGCCTCGATGTCACCCTGATCACCGGCAAGGACTACAACGTCTTCGGTCTGGTGGGCGACACCACCAAGATCGACGAGCGCGATGTGCTCGCCAACCCCTGGATCGACAACGTGACCCGTGTGTCGGCCCCGTATAAGCGCGCCAACCGCCTGTTCCATCCCGCCGACTCGGTCATCGACTGCGGCGGCGTCCGGATCGGCGGCCGGGAGAAGATCGCCGTCATGGCTGGCCCGTGCAGCATCGAGAGCGAGGAGCAGGCCCTGCGCATCGCCCAGAGCGTCAAGGCCGGCGGTGCTGCCCTCTTCCGCGGCGGTGCCTACAAGCCCCGCACCTCTCCCTACTCCTTCCAGGGTCTGGAGACCGAGGGCATCCTCGACATGGTCAAGGCCCGCGAGGCCACCGGCCTGCCCATCGTCTCCGAGCTGATGAGCGAAGACCGCATCCCGGAATTTGAAGAGTACGTCGATGTCGTGCAGATCGGTGCCCGCAACATGCAGAACTTCCAGCTGCTCAAGGCCGTGGGCAAAATGCACAAGCCGGTCCTGCTCAAGCGCGGCCTGTGCAACACCATCGAGGAGTGGATCATGAGCGCCGAGTACATCATGGCCGGCGGCAACGAGCAGGTCATCCTCTGCGAGCGCGGCATCCGCACGTTTGAAAAATACACCCGCAACACGCTGGACCTTTCCGCCGTGCCCATCATCCACGAAAAGACCCATCTGCCCGTCATCGTGGACCCCAGCCACGCCACCGGCAAGGCCAACCTCGTGGAGCCGATGATGATCGCTGCGGTGGCCGCCGGTGCTGACGGTCTGGAAGTGGAGGTCCACTACGACCCCCGCCACGCATGGAGCGACGGTGCCCAGTGCCTGACCCCGGACAGCTTTGCACAGGCCATGGCCAAGTGCCGCCAGGTCGCATGGGCCATCGGGCGGGAGATGTGACCCTCTCAGGCCCCAGCTCTCCCGCAGGGAGAGCTGGGGCAGAACGGGCAGAAGGAGGGCTGCAAATGCAGATCACGATCCAACCAGACAGAAACATTGACGGAGTCATTATGGCCCCGCCCAGCAAGAGCATGGCGCACCGGGCCGTGCTCTGTGCGGCGCTGGCAACGGGCACCTCGCACATCCGGAATCTGGAGTTCAGCAAGGATATCGCCGCCACCCTCGCGGCGGCGGGCCAGCTCTGCGCCCGCGTCACCACCGGCGGGAACGATGCAGTGGTGGAGGGACTGGGCCGCTTTCTGCCCGTGGAAGCCCCGGTGGACTGCTGCGAGAGCGGCAGCACCCTGCGCTTCCTCATCCCGCTGGCCAGCCTCACCGGCCAGGAAGTGACCTTTGTGGGCCGCGGGCGGCTGATGGAGCGGCCCCAGTCGGTGTATGAAGCGCTGTACCGGGAGCAGGGCCTCCGCTTTGCGCAGAGTCCTTCCGGCCTGACCGTGGAGGGGGCGCTCTCCAGCGGGGACTATACGCTGGCGGGCAATGTGTCCAGCCAGTTCATCAGCGGGCTGCTGTTCGCCCTGCCGCTGCTGGGCGGCACCAGCACCCTTCACCTGCTCCCGCCGGTGGAGAGCCGCAGCTACATCGACATGACCCGGTCCGTTCAGGCGGCGTTCGGCGTCACGAGCCGGTGGGTGGACGAAACGACGCTGGAGATCCCCGGCGGGCAGGCATACCGCCCCTGTGACTACACCGTTGAGGGCGATTACAGCCAGGCGGCCTTCCCGGCGGTGCTGGGGGCTGTCACCGGCGGCGTCACGCTGACCGGCCTGGCCGAACCGACCTTGCAGGGCGACGCGGCCATTCTGGACATCCTGCGCCGGTGCGGGGCCGACTTCTCCCGCACCGAACAGGGCATCGTCTTCCGGAAAGCGCCGCTCCACGGCACGGACATCGACCTGGCCGACTGCCCCGACCTCGGACCGGTGCTGATGGTGCTGGGCCTGTTCTGCGAGGGGCAGACGGTCATCCGGAACGCGGAACGCCTCCGCATCAAGGAGAGCGACCGCATCGAAGCCATGGAAACAGAGCTGCGCAAATGCGGCGGGGTGCTGTCCAGCGCGGGCGGCACCATCACCATCGAGGGCTGTGCCGGGGCGCTCCATGCGCCGGACGGCGTCCTCTCCGGCCACAACGACCACCGGGTCGTCATGAGCCTGTCGGTGCTGGCACTGGCGGCGGGGCTGCGGCTGCCCATCGACGGCGCCGAGGCCATCACGAAAAGCTGGCCGAATTTCTTTACAGCCATCAAGCCATTGGGCGCGGAGGTAGAAGATGTTGGATAAAACGAAACGTTATCTCGTGGTGGGCCTCGGCCTGCTGGGCGGCAAATATGCGCTGGAACTCTCCAAAGCCGGGTTCCATGTGGACGGCATCAACCGCAGCGAGGGCCACTTGCAGTTCGCGCTCGACCATGGCTACATCGAGCGGGGCAAAACCCACGATTTTGAAGACCTTGTCCGGGAGGCCGACCACATCATCTTCGGCCTCTACCCCACGGCCCTCATCGAGTGGTTCCGGACGTACGGCCCGCTCCTCAAGCCCGGCTGCATTTTCACAGATGTGTCCGGCGTCAAGACCGGCCTGGTGGAGCCGGTGCAGGCCCTCTGCCCGGCGGGGGTCGAGTTCATCGCCAGCCACCCGATGGCAGGCCGCGAGACCTCCAGCGTGGAACACGCCGCCGAGGTGAATTTTGCCCCGGCGAACTTCATCATCACCCCGACCGGGAGGAATACCCCGGAGGCCATCGCCTGGGTCCGGGAGCTGGCCGAGGTGCTGGGCTTCAAACACATCTGCACCCTGACCGTGCAGGAGCATGACCGGATGGTCGGCTATGTCAGCCAGCTATGCCATGCCATCGCCGTCAGCCTGATGTGCGCCAATGACAACACCTCGCTGTGCGAGTACACGGGCGACTCCTTCCGAGATCTGACCCGCATCGCACGCATCAACGACAAAATGTGGGCGGAACTGTTCCTCTGGAACAGGGACAACCTCATCTCGGAGATCGACCAGTTCGACGCCGCGCTCGGCACACTGCGCAGTGCGCTGGCGGCGGGCGACCGCGAAAAGCTCGAAGAGATGTTCCGCCTTTCCACCCAGCGCCGTGCGGCGTTCGACAAGAAGCTCCCCGAATGAGGTGAACCTATGCCCAAGCAGGAAGGCCAGAAATCCAAGCTGTTGGCGCTTTTGCGCATCTTTGAGACACAGACCGACGAAAACCACCTGCTGAACGTGCCCCAGCTGGTGGGGCTGCTGGAACAGCAGGGCATCCTCTGCGAGCGCAAGAGCGTGTACAGCGACATCGACGCGCTGAACGCACTGGGGTACGACATCCAGCTCCGGCGGGGCCGGGGCGGCGGCTATTTTCTGGCCAGCCGCACCTTTGACCTGGCCGAGCTGAAGCTGCTGGTGGACGCCGTGCAGGCCAGCCGGGTGGTGTCCAGCGCCACGAGCCGCCGCCTGATCCGGAAGCTGGAAAAACTCTGCTCCAATTACGAGGGCAGCCAGCTGCAGCGTCAGGTCTACGTGGAAGGCCGCCCCAAGACCGACAGCCGGAGCCTGTTGTACAGCATCGACGCGCTGCACGAGGCCATCAACACCGGCCGGATGGTGGAGTTCCACTACAAAAAAGTGGGCCGGCCCGAAAAGCGGGTCATCAGCCCATGGCAGATGGCGTGGGAGAACGGCTGCTATTACCTTATCGCCTATCAGGACGAAAAGGAGCCGGTGGGCATCCGCCACTACCGGGTGGACCGGATGTCCGGCGTCCGGGTGCTGGAGCGGCCCCGCCGCGGCCGGGAGCAGTTTGCTGATTTCGATCTGCCCGCCTACCTGCGCAAGCACTTCAGCATGTACGGCGGCCCCGAACGGCGCGTGACCCTGCGCTGCACAGCCGACCTCGAAAACGCCATGCGGGAGCGGTTCGGCGCTTCGCCGACCTTCCTGCCGGAGGAGGACGGGCGCTTCCACTTTGATGTGCCCATCTGCGTCAGCGAGCCGTTCTACGGCTGGGTGGCAGGCTTTGGCGGCAAGGTGGAAGTCCTTGCGCCCGAAGACGTCCGCACCGGGATGCGGGCGCTGGCCGAACAGCTGGCGGAAGAGCATCGCTAAACAAGAAAAACGGACCGTTTCAGCGGTCCGTTTTTTGTGTGGTTCTGCAATTATTCGTCCAGTTCTAAATCGCTCGGCAGGAGCACATCCAGCGCGGCGGCGGGCTCGGCGACGAGGCGGCGGCTCTGGTGGAAAATGGCCTTTTCGAGGGTGTTGCGGGCCAGACGGCCGTTGCCGGCGGTGCGGGCGTCGTCGGCCTGACGGCGGGCGTAGTAGTTCCGCAGCGGCTCTTCGCAGGCCTCCGAGAGGGTGTAGCCCTTGTTTTTTGCGAGGACGTGGGTGATCTGCAGCAGCTCGTCGGCGGTGTAGTCCGGGAACTCGATCTTGTTGGGGAAGCGGCTGGCCAGACCGCTGTTGGCGGTGAGGAAGGTCTCCATCTCTCTGGTGTATCCGGCCAGAATGACCACAAGCTCGTCGCGGTGGTCTTCCATCCCTTTGACGAGGGTGTCGATGGCTTCGAGGCCGAAGCTGTCCTGCTCGCCGCGGTAGAGGCTGTAGGCCTCGTCGATGAAGAGGACGCCGCCGAGAGCGCTCTCGATGACGCTGTTGGTCAGCGGTGCGGTATGGCCGGTGTAGCGGCCCACGAGGTCGCCGCGGCCCACCTCCACCAGCTGCCCGCCCTTGAGCGCCCCGATGGCCTTGAGGTACTTGGCCACCAGCCGGGCGATGGTGGTCTTGCCGGTGCCGGGGTTGCCGGTGAAGATCATGTGCATCGAAAGGCTGGCTGTTTTCATACCCGCAGCGGCGCGGCGCTGCTGGACCTGCAGATTGTCGGCCAGACCGAACACGTATTCCTTGACCGGGGCCAGACCGACCAGCTCCGAGATCTCGGCCCGGATCTCATCCAGCGCGCCGGTGTAGGCGGCAGGCAGCAGGTCAAACAGCGGGGCCGGGGCGGCATCGTTCAGGTGGAAGAGCAGGCCCTCCGGTGCGGCGGTCAGGGTCACGGTGCCGGTGAGCGGCTTGTCCGTTTGCAGGCAGTATTCGCTCAGGGCGCGGAAGATGCGGTCGCAGCAGCCGGACAGCCCGGCTGCGCCCTTCTGGGGGGTACACTGGGCGGCGACGTAGTCCCGCACATCGGCCCCGGCGGCGAGGGTCAGGCCCAGCCGGGCCGTGACCTTCTGGGCCAGCGCATTCAGCTGCTGGGCGGCGAGGGCTGCAAGGTCTGCCCGCTGGTAGGCGGTCGTCTCACAGACGTCGCCCAGCGCCGAGACCATGCTTGCGCCGAACTTGTCCGCTATGGCGGCGCGGCCCTTGTTCGAGAAGAAGATGAGGTACTTCCCGCAGGGGTCGAGACGGCTGACCGCGCCGGGGGCCAGAGCCGTTCCGGCGTCCACCAGAATGCCGTCCCGGTTGACGATGTACCGGCTGGAGAGCGGGGCGCTGCCCCGGACGGCCAGGTCGGACAGCGTTTTCAGAAAGCTGGGGCAGCAGCTCTCGTAGTGCTCAAAGACCACGATCTCGCCGGGGGCGTGGAGCGCGGCGTAGAGGTCCTGCAAAAAGAGCTTTTCGGCGGCGGGATTCGCGTAAAGCGCCAGGTCGAGCGCGGCGATCTGGTCGTTTTGCAGCAGGCCCCGCGCAGCCATGCAGCGGGCGGTCTCCTCCAGCGCGAAGTGCCGCCCGGTGCCGGTGCCGCCGCTCAGCAGGATGACGTTCCGGGCGGCGGGCGGTTCGGTGCCCAACACAAAGGGGCGGCGCATGGCGCGGACGACCGCGTCCACAAAGGCGTCCTGCCCCAGCACGGTCTGCCGGACTTCGTCGGCCAGCCCCTCGAAGCTGCCCAGATGTTCGGGTTTCACCTCGGTGGTGCCTTTGGCCAGCAGACCGTCGTTCTCCATGTCCCGCAGCATCCGGCGGCTGTCGGCCAGCGCGGCCTCGGCGGCGGTGTCCTGCGTTTTCAGCTGGGCCGACTGGGCCTTGAGCATCGCATCCAGCTTCTTCTGCTGTTCCAGAAGCGCCGCGTTCAGGTCGTTCAGGGTGCTGTTTGGCTGCTGCCGGGGTTCGGCGGGAGTGCCGGGGGCGGCCTTGAATCTGCCGCCCGGCCCGAAGACTCCATTCATCAGGGTCTCCCAATCGTCTGTGTATGCCATGTCATCGCCTCCGTGATCGGTTCATTTCTTTCAGTATAGTGTACCGCAGCCCCATTTGCAAGGAAACTCTTGCAAAATCCGCGCAAGCCGGGTACACTAATTTCAAAAGGCCTGCCTCTGGCGAGGGTGGGAATGTTAGGATAAAGGATGAGAGTCAATGAAAACGCCTGCACAATGGAAAGCATGGTTCGAAAGCGAGGAGTTTGCCCGTCAGACCGGCTATCAGGGGCCGCTGGGCGCGGCGTATTCCCCATCGGGCACCCACCTGCGGCTGTGGGCACCCACGGCGCAGTCGGTCCGGGTCGATCTTTACCGGAAAGGCGACGGCGGGGCCTGCATCGGCAGTCTGCCGTTGAGCCCGTGGGGGCAGGGCGTCTGGGGCGTTTACCTGCCCGGCGACCAGCATGGGAAGTATTATCATTTCAACGTGACCACCGAGTGGGGCAGCGTGACCACCGCTGACCCCTATGCCCGCGCGGCGGGCGTGAACGGGGCGCGGAGCATGATCGTGGATCTGGCCCGCACCGACCCGCCGGGCTGGGAACAGGACAAACGGCCAGTCATCCCGGCGTCGAAGCGGAGCGTCTGGGAGGTCAGCGTCCGGGATTTCTCGCAGGACCCGGCCAGCGGGGTGCGCAATGCGTGGCGGGGCAAATTCCTGGCCTTTACCCAGCAGGGCACGACCCTGAACGGCGACGGCGTCCACCCCACCTGCCTGAACTACCTCAAGCGGCTGGGGGTGCGCTATGTCCAGCTCATGCCCATCTTTGATTTCGGCAGCGTGGACGAGAGCCGCCCGCTGACCCGGCAGTACAACTGGGGCTACGACCCCACAAACTACAACGTCCCGGAGGGCAGCTACTCCACCGACCCCGCCCGCGGCGAAGTCCGGGTGCGGGAGTGCAAGCAGATGATCCAGGCCCTCCATGCGGCGGGCATCGGTGTGGTGATGGATGTGGTGTACAACCACATGTACCGCTTCGACAACGTGCTGAACCGGGCAGTTCCCCTCTATTATTTCCGCCAGAACGAGGATGGCAGCCTTTCCAACGGCAGCGGCTGCGGCAACGAGTTTGCCAGTGAGCGGCCCATGGCCCGGCAATACTTTCTGGATTCGGTGCTCTACTGGGCGCAGGAGTACCACATCGACGGCTTCCGGTTCGACCTGATGGGCCTGTACGATGTAGAGACGATGAACCTGCTGCGGGCCGAGCTGGACAAGCTGCCCGGCGGGCGGGACATCCTGATGTACGGCGAGCCGTGGCAGGGCGGCAGCAGTGCGCTGCACCGGTACGAGGCGAACAAGAACAATCTGGCCATGCTGAACGACCGCATCGGCATCTTCTGCGACGACACCCGCGACGCCATTAAGGGCGGCTGCTTCAATGCGCGGGAGCCGGGCTACGTGGAGGGAAAGCCCGGCAGCTTCTGGGACATCGGCGGGGCCGTGGCGGCATGGTGCCGCAGCGATAAGTTCCCGCCCCACACGCCGGGGCAGATCGTCAGCTATGTGTCCGCCCACGACAATTTCACCCTGTGGGACAAGCTGCTTCTGGTGCGCTACGAGCGCCCGGAGTTCGGCGCGGTGGACCGTGCCGCCCTGGCCCAGAACCGGCTGGCGGCAGGCATCTACCTTACCTGCATGGGCCTGCCCTTCTGGCAGGCGGGCGAAGAGTTCGCCCGCACCAAAAAGGGACAGGGCAACAGCTACCGCTCCTCCCCGGCGCTGAACCGGCTGGACTGGAAGCGGGCCGAGCAGTTCCATGGGCTGGTGGACTATTACCGGGGCCTCATCGGGCTGCGGAATGCCTTCCCGCGGCTGGGCGCGGTGGACAGGGCCAGCCCCAACGCCATTGCATTTTTTGATTTGGAACAGCCGCTGGTGGGCTGGCGTCTGCCTGCCCTGCCCGGCGATGGGGCGTGGTGGGGCGCGCTCTGTGTCTACTACAACCCCACCGAACAGGAACAGCCCATCCGGCTGCCCGACGGATGCTGGAAGCTGCTGAGCGACGGCACCTCGTCCAGCCTGTGGCGGGGCGACAGCCGCATCCTGAGCGGCGAAGCGGTTCTGGCCCCGGTCAGTGCGACCATCTTCGGCTTGGTATAAACAACGATCCCCCGGCCAGCGGGTCACCGCCAGTCGGGGGATTTTTGAAGAAGAAAGGAATCAAATCTTGATAACGCCTTGCGGCGGGGGTGGCTCAGTTGTTGGCCGAACGCTGTGCGGCGGTGTTCGACGCATTCTTTTCGCCCAGCGTCAGCGAGACGGTCTGCATCTGGCCGTCGCGGGCAACGGTGATGGAAAGGGTGTCACCGGCCGTGTGCTGCTGCATCAGGGTGCCAAGATCGTCTTTCTGAGCGATCTCGGTGCCGTCGATGCTGACGATACGGTCCCCAACCTTCAGACCGGCCTTGTCGGCCGGGCCGCCCTGCACGACGTCCACGACATAGACGCCGTAGGCGTTGACGTTGAACTGGGCCGCCGTCTGGGCGTCGGTCACGGCGATGTAGGTGATGCCCATATACGGCCGGCCGGAGACGTAGCCGTTCTCCAGCAGGTCCTGCGCCACCTGGATGGCGTCGTTGATGGGGATGGCGAAACCCAGACCCTCCGCGTCCGAGCTGGAGGACTTGGCGTTGACCAGACCGATGAGCTCACCGTTCATGTTGAACAGACCGCCGCCGGAGTTGCCGGGGCTGACGGAGGCATCCATCTGGATCAGGGACATGGTGTTGGTGGAACTGGTGCCCTGGATGGTCACGCTGCGGTTCAGTGCGCTGACGATGCCGCTGGTGACGGTGCCGCCCAGCTCACCCAGCGGGTTGCCGACGGCCAGGACGCTGTCGCCGACCGACAGGCTGTCGCTGTCGCCGACGGTGGCGGGGGTCAGGCCGGTGGCGTCGATCTTCAGCACGGCGACATCGCTGGTGTCGTCCTCGCCCACCACGGTGGCGGTGTAGTCGGTATCCCCGATGGTCACGGTGATCTGCGATGCACCGGAGACGACATGCGCACAGGTGAGGATATAGCCGTCCGAGCTGATGATGACGCCGCTGCCTGCGCCGGACTCGACCTGATTCTGGCCGTACCAGGACCACTGCGAGTAGACGACCTGTTCGGTGGTGATGACCACGACGCTGGGGCTGACCATCTCGGAGACCTGCGAAGTGGTCATGCCGCTGGACGCGACGGCGGTGCCGGAGGCCGCGCTGCTGTCGGTGCGCTCCACCTGCTGGATGACGACCTTATTGCCTGCATTGCCGACCCGTGCGCCCACGAAGCCGCCTGCAAAGCCCATGGCCGCGGCCAGCACCAGCGCAACGGCGCTGCGGACGATGCGGCCGCCGCTATGCTTGCGGCGCTTCTTCGGGGGCTTGGAGGCTGCGGCCTGAGGCTCCGGGCCTGCCGGGGGCGGCGTGGTGCCGCCATTGCCGGTGGAAGTTTCCGACGGGCGGGCCGGGGCGGGGTCGCTGTAAGTGTCCGCCGTGTTGGCGGTGTTCATGCCGGAGGAGCCGACGTTGGGGTATCCGGTATCACCGGACGAACTATTTGCAGAGGAATAATCGTATTCCCATTTGTTTTCATTTTCCATGGTACAACTTCCTTTCTCGAAGGGACTGGTTCGGGAGGGGCGCTTCGCCCGTCCCTCTCTGGAACTGGCTCTATTGTAGCCGCTAATTGTGAAAACGAATCGCTGAGCGGGTGAAGAATGTGTGAAATAAGGTCGTAACCGCAGGCCTTGACAGCGGTGCGGGAGCTTGGTATTGTAAGGGAAAAGGAGACTGCGTATGAAACTGGAAGAACGGCCCGGCGGCTTTGCACTGTATAAAGAGAAGACCGAGGTGGGCTTCTGTCAGCTGACCCGGACGGCGGCAGGGGCGGACGTTGCCTGCCTTACCATTGTACCAGAATGGCGGCGGAAAGGCTATGGGTCTTATCTGCTAAAAGAGATATTGCGCCGCTTTGGCGGATATGACAGGGAGACGGCCACCGTTTTCACGGCTCCGCTGCCCGCTGCGCCGGGGGAGGAAGCGTTCTGGGCAAAGTTCGGCTTCCGGGAGGAGGCCGGGCGGCTCTGCCGCCGCCGGACGCCGGACCTGACCGCTGTGAAGTTCGTGCAGGACTTCCTTGCGGCCCGGCTGCAAAACCCGCAGCTGCTGGTGGATGCCACCTGCGGCAACGGCGGAGATACGGCGTTTCTGTGCCGTCTGGCGGGCGGGACGGGCCGGGTGCTGGGCTTTG